>Ga0209609_10000053_pt1 | contig 59354 bp, 42 predicted proteins | sample LakKivw325mmetaG_FD_184136 | JGI IMG/M metagenome (GOLD analysis project Ga0209609, IMG submission 184136) | Anoxic lake water microbial communities from Lake Kivu, Rwanda to study Microbial Dark Matter (Phase II) - Lake Kivu water 325m metaG... | ecosystem: Environmental > Aquatic > Freshwater... | reverse complement strand
TCCGATTGCGGCGCGTGGTGCCGGGGCGGTCTGAATGACGACGTGTTTGGTGGGATCATCGATTGCCGCCCAGATGGCGTCACTGGGATCATTGGCATGCAAAGCCCCGACAGGGCAACGATTGATGCACTGGCCGCAATTGATGCAAATCAGATCCGCCATTGGATTATCCAAAAAAGTGCCAATACGGGTTTTCTTGCCGCGTTCAACGGCTTCATAAACGCCAACTTCCTGGAAATCAATACAGGTGCGCACACAGCGCCGGCAGAGTATGCACTTATCCATATCGCGCACGATCGCATAGCTGGAATTATCCCGCCCAAAAGTCGGTTTATCGACATGTCCAAAGCGATAAAAATCCACACCGTACTCATGAGCCAGCTTCTGCAGCTCGCAGTTGTTATTTCGCACGCAGCAGTAGCACTCTCCATAATGACGCGATAGTAAAAGGTCAAGAATATGCCGGCGTGCCTGGCGGACTTTGCGAGTATGGGTATGAATGGTAATCGGCTGAGTGATTGGGAACGAGCAGGCGGCTTGTAAAGTGCGAAAACCTTCGACTTCGACGACACAAATCCGGCAGACTCCGCTGATGCACAGATCATCATGGTGGCAGAGTGTCGGCAGGTGAATTCCCAATTTTCGAGCGGCTTGTAAAATCGTATTACCCAAGGGAACGCGGACTTCTTTACCGTCAATCGTCACCTTGATCGTCGCACCAATTGCGGTGATATTTTCCGGCGCTTTGACTGTCGAAGGAGTGGTGCTCTTGGGGGCACGCACAGTTGATTCGCTGAGTATTTTTTCTTTTTCTTCCATGATTTACCTCGTTATTCTCTTTCCGGTACGCGACCTAGAATTTCGGACTTAAAATTCTCAAGAATGGTTAAAAAGGCGTTGGGGCTGGATTGGCCGAGTCCGCATTTAGATGCAATTTGAATAGTCTCGCTCAGTTTGATCAGCTCATTCAGATAAGCCATTGAGCAGCGCCCTTTTTCAAGTAGATTCAAACCTTCTAACAGCTTGACATTGCCATCCCGACAGGGAGTGCACTGACCGCAAGACTCCTCGACGAAAAATTCCATGAAATTGATGGCCACTTTCAGCATATCAGTCTCCGGTCCGAAAATGATGATCGAACCACCCGATGAAATATCCTCGAAGGCGATCGAGCGGTCGAAATCCTTGCGGGCAACGCACTTTCCCGAAGCACCGCCAATCTGGACAGCTTTGGCGTTTTCGCCGCCGACTTCCTTTAAAAGTTGCTTCACGGTAATCCCAAATGGCAGTTCATAAATTCCGGGTCGCTGACAATCACCGCTGATGCTGAAGAGTTTTGTGCCACTGGATTTCTCGGTGCCGTGGTCGTTGAACCATTTGGAGCCTTTGGCACAAATTAAGGCCGCATCAATGAAGGTCTCGACATTGTTGACGATTGTTGGGTGTTTCTGAAAACCGGTGTCGACGGGGAAGGGAGGACGGTTGCGCGGTTCGCCGCGATAACCTTCCAGCGATTCGATCAGGGCGGTTTCTTCGCCGCAGACGTACGCTCCGGCTCCCAGCCTAATCTCGACATCGAAATTAAATCCTGCTTTGCCAAGTATATCATTGCCAAGCAGGTTATTCTGGCGCCGTTTGTCAAGCACATCTGACAGGAAGTTGAACATGTACAGATACTCGCCCCGCAGATAGATGAATCCCTTAGTGGCACCGATAGCATAGGCGGCAATGGTCATTCCATCTAACATGATTTCCGTATGATGGTAGAGCAAATAGCGATCTTTAAAGGTACCCGGTTCGCCTTCATCGGCATTGCAGACGACATACTTCTGGTTGCTCTGTGCGGCACCGGCCAACTGCCACTTGACTGCAGTCGGGAAGCCAGCGCCGCCGCGTCCCTTCAGACCGGATTCGCGAATTAAACTGATCACACCCGCACGGGGAAGGTTCAGAGCGGCTTTCAGCCCGTCACCGCTTTTCAGATTGTGCTTGAGGATTGGACCTTCTTTTTGCACATCGGATGGCACTACTTTGGGAAATTCACTTTTGATAAAATTCCTGCGGCAATCAGCAATGATTTGCGGTACCTTGTCCGGCGTTACGCACGCAAATAGACGATCGTTGATCATCAATGCTGGTCCCTGATCACACATCCCAAGGCAATTGGTGTACTCCAATGTAAAAAAACCGTCTTTGGTAGTCTGACCGAATTTGATCCCGAGTTCGTTCTCCAGCTGGCGGGCGACCTTTTCCTTGCCAGCCAAATCGCAGGAGATTGTCCGACAAAGCCGCAGGACATATTTGCCTTGTTTCTCTTTGCGGCGGAAAAAACTATAAAAACTGGCTACGCCTTCGACTTCGATGGGATGAATGTCGAGAGCATGCGCTGTCTCCTGCATGATGATGTCGGGCAAGTAGCCGTATTTCTCCTGCAGATTCTGCAGGATGGGAAGCAGTACCGAGCGATCCTTGCCATATTTGCCGACCAGGACTGCGATATCCTGATTGATTTTTTCGCGATCAATGATTTGCATGTTTGGACTCCTTACTTCTTCAGCAGTTCCTGGATACGTTCTAATAGGCGCGCCGGCATAATGGGCTTTTGCTCGAAGGCGTCCACGGGTACCATCTCGTCATCTTTGTCGAAATCCATACCCGTCACCTGACCGACACTCGTCAACATGAGAATAGGCAGTTGTGGACAACATTTTTTCAATTCCTGCGCCATCACGAAACCGTCATCCGGTTCCTGCATCATTACATCCAGCAACACGAGTTGCGGCTGATATTTTTTATAGACTGCCATACCATCCTGGCGGGAATGGGCTGTCTGCACTTCATACCCGGCGTTTTCCAGAACGATTTGCACGGCGGATACGAAATCCTGATCATCATCTACGACTAAAATTTTAGTCATTTATTCCTCCGGTTTATGTTTGGAATAGTGTTGTTCAATTGGAGTATTTTGCGAGGATTTTCCGGTGACATCGCTATAGATTATGCTTGGTTATTAAAAATTGTACCCTGGTGTAGATAGCAGGTACTATCGGGGAATATGCACATTGGTATAGATGGAACGGAGTTTATCTCAAAACGATGTTCTAATATTGACTAAAAAGCGACATAAATTAGGAAAAAAGGGGGACATTTTCATGGAAAATTTCATACCTGTCTTAGAAATAATTCATCCCCACCCGACGCTTGTGCCAGAGTGACACAAACCAGCGGTGGCACGGTATTGGTAAAATTCCGCCGCGTAAATTGACAAACGAATAAACTGAAAGGAACGATAATGCCAAAATCCAAGACTGCTGAACCTCAGACCTATGAATTCAAAGCCGAGCTGAAACAACTACTCAATATTATTGTGCACTCACTTTATACCCAGCCTGAGGTTTTCCTGCGCGAATTAATCTCCAACGCCTCTGATGCGCTCAACAAGGTGCGTTTCATGCAATTGACTAACCAGTATCTATTGGAGCCGGAGCGGGAACTTAAAATCAGAATTGAGTTGGATTCTAAAAAACATACTGTCGCCATTGAAGATACTGGCATCGGAATGACGAAGGAAGAGCTGATCGAGAACATCGGTACCGTCGCCAAGTCCGGCACTATGCAATATTTGGAACAAATCCAGAAGGAAGGGAAAAAAATTGATGCCGATTTGATTGGTCAGTTTGGAGTCGGTTTCTACTCCGTATTTATGGTTACTGATGAAGTGACAATCGAGACCCGACATGCCGATCCTGCCTCACGTGCCTGGCAGTGGCGCTCCGATGGACAAGGCACCTTCAGTATCGAAGAGATCAAACGTCCCGAGCGTGGTACGCGGATCTCTTTCAAGTTAAAGGAAGATTACAAGGAATTCAGCGAAGAGTGGCGCGTCAAGAGTATCATTCAAAAGTATTCAAATTTCATCGGTTTCCCGATTTTCATTGGTAAGGAACGCATCAACAGCCTCGAAGCACTCTGGCGCAAACCGAAAGACGAAATCAAGAACGACGAACTGACAGAATTCTATAAATTCGTCGCCAATGACTACAATCCGCCACTCGGTCATCTCCACCTTTCTCTGGAGGGCAATGTCAATTTCAAGGCGTTATTGTTCGTACCGGAGAAGGCGCCTTTCGATCTATTCAACGAATTACGCGAAAAGTCTCTGCATCTTTACGCCAACCGTGTTTTTGTGCAGGACAATGCCCTTGAACTATTACCCGAATACCTGCGTTTCGTCAAAGGTGTGGTTGACACCGAAGACCTGCCCTTGAATATTTCCCGACAGGTGACTCAGGACAGCCCGGTCATGGTGAAATTGCGCAACATTCTGACGACCCGTCTACTGGGACTATTCGAGGATTGGGCGAAAAATGACCCTGGAAAATATGAAAAATTTGCAAGGAATTTCGGCCATATCCTCAAACTTGGCGTCAATACCGACTTTACTAACCGCGAGAAAATCATCCAGCTCCTGCGGTTCGAGTCCACCGCCAAACCCAAAGGCGAATTGATCGGACTGGAAGACTACCTTGGACGGATGGTTGAAGGACAAAATGAGATTTATTACCTGACCGGAGAAAACCGCGAAGTAGCGGAACGTAATCCCAAACTCGAATATTTTAAGAGCCATAAGATCGAAGTATTACTGTTAGTTGACCCGGTAGATATTTTTATTGTGCCCTCCATTACGGAATTCGAAAAAAAGAAACTCGTTTCGGTCGAGAAAGCCGATCTAAAATTGGATGACAAACGACCAGAAAGCGGGGAGGCGGTTGAGGCTAACCTGATGAAAACCCTCATAGGTGTTTTCAAAGAAACTCTGCATGATAAAGTCGAAGATATCGTGGTTTCCAAACGCCTGGTGGACTCCCCGGTGACTTTGGTAATCGGGAAAGAGGGGCTCGATCCCCAGGTTGAAAAAATGCTCAAGATCATGAACCAGGAAGTCAAACCGCAGAAAAAAATCCTTGAAGTCAATCCCTATCATCCGCTGATAAAAAATCTGGCCCGTCTCACGCTTGGCAATACGCATGATCCCGTCCTCCGCAATTCAATTATGGAACTCTACGAGGCCGCTTTATTGATTGATGGTAATTTGGAAAATCCGGCGGAGTTCGTCAGTCGGTTGTTTGAGATAATGACCTCGGCAACCAAATAATTTTCTGATCAGGTAATTCTCGACAGACGGTCAAATATCAGCCTGTGCGGTTAATTTGTAAATAAATCCTACCGGTTAAAGGCGTTTCTACCGTCAGTCCAGTTTTTACTTGGCATCTTCCTTTTTTCGCAATATTTTTAGCGCGATATTGGTTGAATCAAGGCGAAGGTCATCTTTATCAGTGTTTGTTGATTATGCCAAAGTATTAGTCCGGGCGGGCGATGGAGGGCGCGGTGCGGTCGCTTTCCGTCGTGAAAAATTCGTTCCCAAAGGCGGGCCAAGTGGCGGCGATGGAGGACGGGGAGGCGATATAGTTGTCGTCGTGGACTCCAATTTGAACACGCTTCAGGACATCAAATACCGCAAAAGTTATATTGCGCGTGCAGGAGCGCATGGACAAGGTGGTCTGAAAAGCGGGACGGATGCGCCGTCGATCACTATTCCTGTGCCGCGCGGTACGATTATTCGTGATGAGACGACCGAAGCATTGATTGCTGACCTCATCGATGCTCAGCAGAGTGCCGTAATCGCGAAAGGCGGGAGAGGAGGCCACGGTAATGCTCATTATGCTACCGCGACCAATCAGACCCCGCGTTATGCCGAACCCGGCAAACCCGGCGAGGAAAAACACCTGATTTTTGAACTGAAAATTCCATCGGACGTCGGTTTGGTGGGTTTGCCGAATTCAGGCAAGTCTACACTGTTATCAAAGGTCACGTCCGCCCGTCCGAAAATCGCCGATTATCCATTCACGACGCTAACTCCCAATTTAGGCATCGTGAAATACGCCGATTACCGGAGTTTTTTATTAGCGGATATTCCCGGTCTGATTGAAGGCGCGCATGCCGGCAAGGGTTTGGGACTGCGCTTCCTGAAACATTTAGAACGTACCCGCGTGCTGGCTTTCCTGATCGAATGCACCGATCCTGATCCTCGGCAAACATACGCTGTGCTGAACAATGAATTGAACCGCTATTTTCCGGAATTCATTCGTAAGCCTCGTTTCCTGGTTTTAACGAAAAGTGATTTGGTTCGCGAGACTCCCCAGCCTTTCGAAGATCTCGAATGGGTGACAATTTCAGCGGTCACCGGAGAGGGGCTGGAACATTTCATCCGGACTGCCGTAAACCTGTTAAAACTAAATGCATGACCATCTGACCATCCTAAGACTGCTCTCGATTAACGGGCTGGGTACCAGACGCATTTTAAATCTAGCTCAGCATTTCGATGATCTGAGCACCGTTTTTTCGGCATCGCTTAGGCAGCTGTGCTCGGTACCGATGATTGATCAGGTGCTGGCCCAGCGCATCCGGGCCGGCTGGGATGATAATTTCGTGACTACCCAGCAGAATATGCTGGCTCAACAACCTTTTAGGGTGATCAGTTATTTCGATGCCGATTATCCATCACGGCTGAAAGATATTTTCGATCCGCCAATACTCCTGTTTCTGCAGGGCCAGTTCATTGAAAGCGATGCCGATGCCGTTGCGATTGTCGGAACCCGTACGCCGACCACTTACGGCAGAGAAGTCACCGAGTATCTGGTCAAACGCCTGTGTGAAAACAACCTGACGATCGTCAGTGGCTTTGCGCGTGGTGTCGACACAATTGCCCATAAGGCCGCGCTGCAATGTGGTGGTCGCACAATTGCGGTACTCGGTACCGGTATTGACCGGGTTTATCCGCCCGAGAATCGTCAACTGCGCAACCGCATCGTCGAGAATGGGGTTTATTGCTCGGAATTTCCGTTTGGCACAAAGCCGGACGCAGTCAATTTCCCACGGCGCAATCGCCTGATTTCCGGTCTGGGTTTGGGCGTGGTTGTGATCGAAGCCGGTGAAAAAAGCGGAGCTTTACTGACCGCTTATTATGGCTTGGATCAGGATCGCGAAGTTTTTGCGGTTCCGGGACGTATTTTCGACGAAAAAAGTCGCGGCACCAACCAACTGCTTCAAAAAGGTGCGCGTTTGGTGGCTGATGTGGATGACATCCTAAACGAAATTGATCCGAATCGAAAATTTCCCCAAAAAGCACGACAGCTCGAATTGCAGCTGAAATTTGAAAATGCCGATGAACAAAGTATCTACGATGTGCTCTCGCGTGAACCACTGCACATTGATGAAATCGCCGGTCGCCTGAACAAATCGACATACGAAATTCTGGCCACGCTCCTGACGCTTGAGCTGAAAGGTGCGGTTCGCCAGCTGGCAGGCAAGATGTTCGTCAGGGCAGGGTAGCAGATGCGTCGTATAATTCTCAGGTTTGCTTCCCTGATTTTGGCCGCGACTCTGTCAGCCCAGGTTCCACCGGTCCGGGTCTATCAATTGCAGGATTGGGTAAGCTACAAAAATAGTCTTTACCCGACCAGCCTGACTAACGGCATTGAGTTTGTCTATTTTGGCACGAGCGGTGGAGTGATTCCCTGGCATAAATACGGACGTTACTGGGGTCCTCCATTTACAACCAGCAATGGCATGAGCGGCGATTTTGTCACCGCGGTTCTTTTTGATCAGTCGACGAATTATCTCTGGGCGGCGCATGGAAACGGACTGAGTTATTTGACCCCCACGGAAAATACCTGGAACAATGTTTCAAAGAGCAGTCTAAATCTCCCGGCGGCTGAACCCATTATCCGGCTGGGTAGTGACCCGGATAAGCTCTGGGGACAAACAGCCGATGGTCATTTTTTCACTGTTAATAAGGTGCTGGGCTTTTACTTGGCATCGCAGACTACTACCGTACCAGGCGTACGCTGGGAGCCGTGCAGTTATGATCCTTTACCGGAAATTCCCAACTACGCCATTGATCGGGATTACCATTATGATCCGCGACGGGTTTTCATTGATTCCAACCTCCGGGATTTCCCGATTGTACTTTTTCATGTAGATGCCAGTCGGGATGTTTACGGCGGTGCCTGGGGTTTGGGATTGATGGAAGGTGATGATAACATCCGAAAGATGCGCATCTTTCGTGCCGGACCGTTGCAGAACTGCATTAATGCCCTTGTTCGCGGTAATGCAATGCTCTGGATGGGCGGTGCTTTTCTCGACCCCAATCCGCTTTTCAAACCCGCCGGTATTTCGGCTTTTGATCCGAACAGTAATGAATGGTCGTATTATGAAGATGAGTTGATTCCCGAGCTCGCTACGGGCACGATAAATGATTTGGCCTTTGGCGACGGACGCCTCTGGATTGCCACCACTCAGGGTTTGACGATTTTCGAGACGCGTAAAAACCACTGGAAACGGCTCAGCATGCATAACGGACTTAACGACGAAATCGTCACTTCGGTTGCTCTTGAAGATTCTGTGGCCTGGATCGGAACCCCCCGCGGTTTCTGTACGGTTTCGATACCGAGCTACAAGGTCAAGCGTCAGAAGTTTTATTCATCTCAGAACATTTTGAAAATCTATAAAATATATGCAGACGACCACCGCATATGGTTCGGCACCGATAATGGTCTTTATGCTGTTGATAAATTGTCCCGGATTGGCGAACATTACGATATAAATGGTCAAAAAATTGGTTTAGCGGAAACTGCAGTGACCGAGTTCACCACAATTGGAGCTTCGGATTCGCTGACCGTTTTCGGTCACTATCAGGGTTTGCTAATTTATGACAGGAAAAATCAACGCTGGCAGACAATTGCCGCCAGTGGAAGATTCGATGAATCCCAGCTCTACGATATTGCGCTGAATAAAAACTATATGTGGCTGGGTACATCGAATGGGGCGATTTTAATCCGGCTGAATGACTATTACCAGGAACAATACACAACAACCGATGGTTTGGCCGGCAATGCCGTGTTCAAAATCCTGATTGACGGTCAGGATGTCTGGTTTGGCACCGATCGTGGTTTGACAAAATACAAATGGGGTAAATATGCATTTCAGGCAAAAAATTAGATGGTTAGTGTTGGGAGCGAGTTTAATAACATTTCTGCAGGCACAGAAGGCACCTGAATTTCACGGAGAAGTCGAACCGGATATACCCAACTTCTATTATGAAGTCAATGACAATCCTGTCGCAAACCGCGATTCTATAGCCGTCGACATCATTCTGCAAGTGCCATTCGATGCGGTTCAGTTTATCAAAAAGGATAGCCTTTTCATCGCGCGCTATGAAATCTCGATTTTACTTTTGGACGAAAATGAGGTACATGCCGCCAGTAAAATCTGGACGCAGGAAATCAAAACCGCGCTGTTCAGTGAAACTACTTCCAGTGAATATTTCGATATTAACAGGGTACATTTTCGGCTGCGGCCCAGTAAATATTTCCTGACCATCGGAATTTTGGACCTCGATACGCGTAAGAGCAGTTATCGCAAAAAGAAAATTGATTTCCTCAATTATTACAAACGCGGGATCGCCATCGGAAATATCAATATCCTCGAAGGCACCTTCGTCGGAGATGATGGCAAGACCGAAGCGATTCCTTCAGTGGTTGGATTGCTGAATGATACCAAACCGGAATTCGACATTGCTTTTACGCTATTAAGTAAAGGAGGTCGGGGCAGTGTCAGTTACAAGATCCTCAACATGTCAGACAAGATCGTGATGGAGAAATCCCTCGAAAGACAATTCATCAAAGGCTTGTCCAACGAAAAAATCACCATCTCCAAGTCCGGATTGACCTATAAAAAATATAAAATTATCGTAACGGTGAAAATCGGAAACGAGGAAGCCGTCGTTGAGCGTGTTTTTCAACTGCGCTGGTTGGGCATGTCCAATTTGATTGACAATCTTGATCAGGCTATCGAACAACTAAAGTTCATCGCTCCGTCCAATGTATTGCGGAATCTCCGCAAGGCTAAAGACAGCGAGAAGAAAAACCTGTTCATTGCTTTCTGGAAAGAGCGTGACCCCACTCCTAACACCGAAGAGAACGAATTAATGACCGAATATTATAAGCGGGTCAATTATGCGACGGAGCATTTCTCCGGCTTTTTGGAAGGCTGGAAAACCGATATGGGCATGGTTTTTATCCTGTTCGGACCGCCCAACGACATCGAGCGCCATCCCTTTGAGATCCAGACCAAACCTTATGAAATTTGGTACTATTACGATATCAACCGTTCATTTGTTTTTGTGGATGAATCCGGTTTTGGTGAGTACCGTTTGATCACCCCACTCGATCTTTACGACCGTTACTGAAATGACTGCTACAGTCCAGAATAACCGGATAGCGATCATTCCCGGCGATGGCATCGGGCCGGAAATCTTCGAGCAGATTATCCGCGTGCTCGAGGTGCTCAATACGCATTTCTCAGCCGGGATTCAATACACCACCTTTCCGTACGGTGCCGAATATTATTTGAAACATGAAATCACGCTACCGCCTGATTTCTTAGAGGAACTACATCAGCATTACGGCGGGGTTTTGCTGGGCCCGCTGGGTGATCAACGTGTCCTGGAACAGAAACACGCCCGGGATATTCTTTATGGTCTGCGCCAAAAATTTGATCTCTTTTTTAATTATCAACATATTCAAATGCTCGATCCCTGGTACTCGGCATTCGTCAGCGCTCAGACAAAAACCGTGGATTTATACCTTTTGCGGGAACAGAACCAGACACCGTCGGGTCGCTGTGGCGATTGGCTCAATAAGAGCAGTGCCAACGAAATCGCTCTGCAATCCTATGCGGTTGTCTCAAATGCCGTGGAGCGTTGCTTACGCTCTGCCTTGCAGTTCGCGGACCGGAAAGGATTAAATAAAGCAGTTGTCGTCGTGCGCCCCAATTATATGTATTTCCTTGCCGACCTCTGGCAAAGAATGATGGCGCAGGTCGGTTCCGAGTTCCCCCGTATCAACATTAACGCAATGGCGCTTGAGCGGATTCTTAACGATCTGGGTGATAATCCCGATGATTATCAGGCGATTATCACCTCCGAATTTCTGGGTGACATTATCCAGACGGTTACCCTGAAATTCGTAGGCGGAACGGGTATGGGGTACGTGGGAGAACTCGGCGCAACTACCTTTGCTGTTTTAAGGGTCACACAATCCTCAACTGCCCAACCGGTCGGGCATGGCTTTGCCAATCCGTTTGGAGCATTTTACGCTTGCATCGAGTTGCTGAACCATCTGGGTTACACTAAACCGGGAGAACTGCTCGCCAATGCCGTCACCAAAGCCATTACCGGGCATCTGGTTTCAATGGATGTCCGTGGCATGCTCTCCACCGAGGAAGTCGGCAATTACCTGGTGGATTTTATTCTCGAGCAGAAAACGGAAACGTAACAATTCACGATTTAAATTCTATTTTCATCAGTAGTTTCAGACGGATTAAAAGTTGCCTTTTTACCGGAATGGCGATTGTTAATCAGTTTTAACATCAAATAGCCAGCCAGACAGCCGCCAAGATAATAAGGAAAATCCGACCAGGTGAAAGAGGTGCCAATCAACGTCCTTCCGATGAAAGTCATTCGAATGGCTGTCAGAAAGGGCGGATGCCACAATTGCAGAAATTCCAATGCGCTCGTCACGAGGAAAACACCACCCGAAATCGCCATCGGTTTAAGACGCGGAGTGATGATGGCTATGAGCAAACACCAGAATACTTCATAGAAAAAACCTCCGAGTGAATCCGCTACCCAAACTGCTCCGGGTCCGCGATAGAACTTGGTGTAAAAACCCAGCGGAGTGAGAAAGAGGAGGATAAGGATAATATACCTGCGCGATCGTGTTGAGTCGTTCATTGCTGAAATTTACCATAAAAACTTAACCTTTCCACCAGTCACTGGAGATAATTGTCGTAAAGTCGTTTGTAAAGTTGTGGTAAAGTAGGGGTATGGTTGTAAGTATAATTGTTTTTATTTTTAGCACAAAAGGACTTATTAAGACTTGAGAGTACTTATTCTTGGTTATTGACTGTTCCTATCCAAAATTAGCGCTACCCAATTCCCCAAAGATTTGTAATTTTCACTGACGTTATGTTGATCTTGATCGAAATAGTAGCAATCGTAATTTTACTGGGATTCAGCGGCTTCTTCTCCGGTTCCGAGACGGCTTTGTTCTCGTTGTCCCGAATACAGCGGGAAAAGCTCCGTCAGCAACATCCCACGAAGGCGAAATACATCCGGCGGTTACTGGATCGTCCCCGCGCACTGATCATTACTTTACTATTGGGTAATGAGTTGGTCAACATCACCATCTCGGCTTTGTTTACACTGATGATCATCCAGATAACCGGTACACGTCAGCCTTGGCTCAATTTATTAGTGGCATTGCCTCTGGTCCTGTTAGTGGGTGAAATCGTTCCGAAAACCTATGCCGCGCGTTATAATGAGCGATTTGCGCGTTGGGCAGGAGGGGCGCTCTTTCTTTTTATGCGATTGATGACTCCTCTGCGCTGGATGATTCGTCAGATAGCCGACGCAATCGTCGGTCTGATTGTGCAATCCTATGCACGTCGGGAAAATATCCTGACCGAAGACGTAATCCGCAGTCTGATAGAAGACAGCCAGATCGAAGGGGTAATTGATGAACGGGAAAAAGATTTAATTGACAATGTTTTCGATTTCGGCGACCTGCGGGTCGAGGAGGTTATGACGCCGCGGGCTCGGATGTTCACTCAATCTGTTGATACGCCCGTTGAGCGCTTGATTGGCAATATCAAAGCGAGTCATTTTTCCCGGATCCCAATATCCGACGCCGCAGATCGCGAGCGGATAATCGGTATACTTTTCACCACCGACCTGATGGGGGCTTTTGCCGGGGCCAAAGATGGGCAGGCGATTGATATAAAAAAACTCCTGCGGCGTCCGTTTTTCGTACCTCGCTACTGGAAAGTGGATGACCTTTTACATGCTTTTCAACAGCGCAAAATCTCGCTGGCTTTGATCTGCGACGTCAATGAACAAGTTATTGGTCTGGTAACCGTCGAGGATCTTTTGGAGGAAATCTTCGGCGAAATTTACGATGAATTCGAGAAGAAGAATCAGGTTTGGGAGAGGTTGAGTAATACCCTCTGGCGGGTAAAAGGTAACATGGAGCTGGAGGATTTTAATCAGCTCTTTGGTACGGCGTTGTCGCCCAGTTCAGGGGGAACAATCGGTGAGTTCATCCATGGATTAACGGAAGAGCCACTGCGCCCCAAAATGGCTGTTCGTCATGAGAATCTGAACTTCATCATCGAGAGAACCGTGAACGACCGGATCATCTGTATACTGGTGCGGGTTGCGTGATGTATTCAGGAATTCTCATTGTTATTATTCTGATTTGTGTATTAGGCGAAGGTTTCTTCTCGGGTTCCGAGATCGCACTTTTTTCGGCTGACCGATTGCACTTGCGACACGAGGCGAAATTAGGCAATGTACCGGCCCGCCAGGTTCTGGACGCATTGCGCAATCCCGAGTGGATCCTGGGCACGACTTTGTTTGGTACGAATTTCTGCATGGTACTTGGTAGTACCCTGGCGACTTTGCTATTCTATAGTCTATTCGACGCGAAGGGAGTACCCTTAGCCATTGCGCTGATGGCCTTGATCAACTGGATTTTTGCCGAGATCGTGCCCAAGAGTATTTTTCAGCATTACAATAATCAGCTGGCCATAAGAGTATATCCTGTTCTGAAATTCTTTGCCTGGTTATTCTATCCGGTCGTTTGGATTTTCTCACGAGTCGCTTCACTGATTATAACTTCGTTATCCGGTAAACCGGCAAGCGGCCTGCCATTTATCAATCGGGAGGAAATCCAACTGTTGATGCGGGTCATCAGTGAACGCAGCGATATCAAGCCGGCCGAGCGCAAAATGATCGACCGGTTGTTGGACTTTAAGGCTCAGCGGGTGGATGAGGTTATGATTCCGCTGATCAATGTCTCCGCTCTGAATGTCCGGGACAAAGTACGCGACGCGGTCGCCCTGATCGCCCAAACCAAGCATCGCCGTTTCCCGATTTATCATCAAAGGATTGACCGGATCATCGGGATTCTCAATAGTTTCGACATACTTGGCGAAAATGGCAACGCCTCGCTAAAAAAATTCTATCGGTCGGCGCTCTTCGTTCCACCCAATATGAAAATCGCCCTTTTATTTGAACAACTACGCAGTAGCGGTCAGAATATGGCAATCGTAGTGGATGAATATGGCGGGGCAGAGGGAATCGTCACAGTCGAAGATATTCTTGAAGAAGTCGTCGGCGAGCTGGAAGATGAATATGATCGGGAACCTTTGCGTGACCGGATTACCGCCGATGGTTCAATCATTACCAACGGACGAACGGAAATCAGTGAACTGCGCGAGCGCTTTGGCATTGAATTACCCGACGGGGATTATGATACGATCGGCGGGTATATTATTGATCGCCTGCAGTATCTGCCCCGCGCCGGTGAACGATTGCGTTACCAGGACTGGTTGTTAACCGTCAGGAAAGCCTCACGACGAGTAATTCAGGAAGTACTGATCGAACGCACGTCGCGTGAGTCGGAAGAAGCTGGAGAAAACGGCATCACTTCAGATACATGATTTTCCGGGATTGCTCGAACTGTCGTCCCTGGATGCGGACTAAATAGACACCGGAAGCCAGCTCGCGACCGGTTGCATCCCGCCCGTTCCACAAAATTTCATGATAACCCGCGGGCAGGTTATTTTGCGTCCAGGTAAATTGCGGCACGCCTCTCAAATCGTAAATAGTGACTCTGACAGTTTGCAGTTCGCGCAGAATAAACCTGATTTTAGTGTTGCTGTTAAAAGGATTCGGCGCCGCGGCTAACAGCTGATTTTCAAGTGGGAGAAGCGGTTTTTCTTCACGGTTGGCGAGCGCCGGATCGCCGGTTATCAAGGCTACCGAGCCATCCAACGAACCGGCTAATGCCGTCACACCGTCTATCGCATTGACCGTCGAAACCAACGCTTGCGACACCCAGTATTTCCAATTCACTTGTCCGTTATGCGCGGCAACGGAAACGATGAAGCCTTTTTTCCCGCCGGTCAGCACCGCACCATTCTTTTCGATTGGCATGGAAGGAGTCGAGTCCCAGCCGTAATCCGTGGCGGAAGACCAGACCTGTTGTTTGGACGTTGCTATTCCCGAAAAAGCATAGAGATTGCCGTCGAGTGAGCGAATATAAACGCGAGTTTTGTCTTCGGAAATGCCAATTGACTCCCAGGCTTGCGGAGTACCGCCGCTTTCCCAGATAGTCGCCCCAGTAGCAAGATTGATGGCAGTCAGGTTTTTCATCGGATCCACGACGAAAACCTTATCAAGCCCGATGACCGGCCAGCAGGCCGCCGGAGCATAATAGAAACTGGATTGCTTGTTCCAGCGCCAGATTGATGTTCCGGTGAAACGATTGACACAGTGCGCGTTGCGGTCCCAGGAAGTCACGATGATTTTTTCGCCCAATATGGCGGGTTTACTTTCAATCAGACCGCCGGTCACGTACTCCCAGACTTTCTGCTGAGTTTTCAGATTGAGGCAGTACAATTTACTACTGCCGGCAAAGTATAAAAGTGAATCCACGGCGACAACCGGACAAATCACAGCCTGCCCGGCGTTGAAAGTCCAGCGAATCGAACCGTCGATAGTGGAGATTGCGTACAATTTACCATCGGAAGAACCGATATAAAGTGTCGAGTCGGAAATACATGGCGATGAAAAAACCGCACCATCAGTCTGAACCGGTGACCAACCCGGCAAACCGGTTTCCCGGTTGACTGCGTGGATTTTGCCCGCGCTTGTGCCAAAGAAAACCTGACTGCTGTCGTATGCCGGAGTGCCAATTACAATCGCTCCTGCATCGTAACGCCAGACTGCCCGGGGATAGCCATTGGCGACGTAAAATTCGCGGGTGCAGGTATATTTTTGCCCGGTGGCGTCGGTAAAGGTAACCATCACAACATGCGAGCCGTTTTCCAGACTAACGGTGTTCAGATTGAAATTCCAGTTCATTCCACTACCCGATAAGGCCGGGGTCCCACTGCCGCCACTGCGGATTTCATAAACGCCGCTGTTCATCGGCGCGGAAACCGTGATCTGGATGTTACGTGTACCACTCAGACTTTCATCTTCATTGAGATTGACGAATTCTATCACCGGCTGGATGACTGCCTTGAAAGGTTTGCGGAACCAGGTAGCACCGCTGACCAAATTGGTGCTGTTCAAGCAGGAGGAGATAGCGATTTCCTTGCGCGAGATGTTGAGGACGTTGTAGCCGGACGGGTAATCAGCACGATAAGTATCAAAAGACATCGCGCCATCAATGCCTTCGAAGTTGTGGGTCTGATTGGAATGACCGTGCCCGACCAAAATAAAAGCCGTCCGGTAGCGTTTGAGGATATCAAGTACGCTCCAGTAATTGGCGCAGGAACCGATATCCACGGGCATATGGGTCGCGAAAATGATCGGCATATTCGGGTCAGGCAGATTAGCAAGGTCGGTGATCAGCCATTGGATTTCAGCTGGATCAAAATAACCACTGCCGCCTTTCATCGGTGTTCCGGAATTCATCCCCACAAAATGAAAGCCCTTATGATTAAAGGAGAAATGTAGAGAACCAAACGTATTTATATAAGTCTGTAATCCGGATTCCGACCACTTTGTATCGTGGTTTCCGGGGACATAATAGACGGGAAGGCGGAATCCTGAGGCATAACTTTTAAAGTCAGCTAACTCTGAGTTTGAACCTCGTTCAGTCATATCGCCCGTGTGAATCAGAAAATCAAGATCCGCCATGCGATTATTGATCGCATCGCGTACCTTGGTAAACGCCGTCTCTGTGCCTGCGCCGATGTGGGAGTCGGTAATCCACGCCACCTGAAAGAACGCATAAAGCGTCGTTGCCGGCAAATTGAGGTTATGGTCGAGATTGACATTGGCATGAGTTGTCGAATCGGTCAGGTAACCTGCGCCGCTGTACCGGAGACGATAACTGCCGGCAGGCAGTTCCGCAAAAGTAAACGCTTCACCGTCTCCAATCGAATCGTAGGCAACAGGGTAGGAGAGTACCAAAGGGAAGACATCAATCCGACAGCGCTTAATATTTGAGTGATCGTCTAACTGCACGCTTCCTGTTAGAGTATAGCGATTCAAAGTCGCACGATTCAAGGTCAGATTCAAATTCGTCAAATCGCCACCGCTGAGTTGCACAGCCTCGACTGTCAATGTGTCATAGCCCCAGGCACTGCAAATAATGGTATAAAATCCTTCCGGAATATTTTCAAAAGTAAACTGTCGGTTGCCAGGGTTCAATATCCTTTCAATCAGCAGGTTAGCCGTACCGGATTGATAAAGTTCAACCTTGATGATTGAGGTTGTGTCAGTAATCGCGGTCTGTACCTGTCCACCCAGATTATAAGTCGGATTGGCATAAGTTAATTTGAGTGCATCAATATAAACGTAGGTGGCGTTGGTGTCAGCAAACAGGTCGGTGATTTTAAACGTAAAATTGTCCGTCAGGTTGAAAGTTCCTAAGCGGCTCCATCCCTTTGGTTGATAATATTCGTTAATGATAATTGCAGAATCGCCAGTATCCGTTTTGACATAGGCGTGGGCGTCACTGGCGTATTTGTAATTGATCAACCAGTAATCCAAATGATAAGCTCCCGGAAAAATGATCGCTGTCTCCCATTTAGCCCAGTTGTTGCCCTGTCCCCGTTTGCTATAACGTCCGGTGCCATTGTAACAGTCAGCGTGGGTTTTCAAGTTCCAGGTCGTGCCTTGTTTGGAGAAATTGGGCTGGTCATTATCGAGAATAATCTCGATCTGCCCCAAGCTGAAGTTAAACATAATAAGAAAGCAGACAATGATTTTAAGGTAGTTCATATTTGTCTCCCCGGTAAAGAAAATTGTTCGAAAATACCGTACATCTCGTCCATGATCCGGCCGTTGGTCGCCAGGATTTGTCTGGCATCTACCCGAAAAGGCGTTCGGTCAATGTTGGTGACTTTACCACTGGCTTCGGTAACAATCAGACTGCCTGCGGCTACATCCCATGGATTGAGTGCATATTCCCAGAAACCATCAAAACGACCACAGGCCACATAACAAAGGTCAATGGCCGCGGAGCCAGCGCGTCGGATACCCTGACACTTTTGATAAAAGGCTTTGAATAATTCAAAATTAAGGTGAAAGTGTGTTTCCTGTTCATAGGGGAAACCGGTCGCGAGCAAGGCATTATTCAATTGGGTGGTGGTTGAAACCAGAATGGATTTTTTATTCAAATAGGCGCCCTGACCGTGGATGGCGGTGAAAACTTCATGCAGAGCCGGAACGTTGACGACGCCGACAATAATACGCCCACGCCATTCAAGGGCAATCGAGACTGCATAGAAAGGAAGGCCGTGGACGTAATTGGTTGTGCCATCGAGGGGATCAATTATCCAGCGATATTCAGAAGCGGTCGCCACCGGCGGCCGTTCTTCGGCTAAGATCTGGTGAGCAGGAAAAGAGTTCCGGATAATATCAATGATTAGTTGTTCCGCATCCTGATCGGCGGATGTCACTAAATTAACTCGCCCTTTGTACTTCGTGTTCAGCTCGGAATTGACTCGGCTCAATAATAGTTCCCCCGCGGAGAGTGCCGCGGATAAAGCTGTTTCAAAGAACCGCTGTATTTCACTGACTGCAAGGGTATTAGATAACATACGATCAAACGTTTATAGGGAGTCGTTTCTTGGAATACATTGTGGTATATCGGCGAGTATCGTCGCGGACTACGCGTGACAAAAGAATAACGGCAATGAGGTTGGGAATTGCCATCAATCCGTTAGCAATATCACCGAAACTCCAGACCACTTCCAACGAAACCACCGCTCCGATGAAATGCAAAGCAACGTAAATCCATTTATAAAAAGGAATCGCCCTGTCACCAAAAAGGTACTGAATTCCGCGATCACCGTAGAAGTACCAGCTGATGGCCGTCGAAATCGCAAAGAGGAAGACCCCAATTGTTACGATGAAACCGCCCCAACCAACCAAATCTGCTAACCCAACCTGAAACGCCCAGGCAGTCAGAATCGAACCATTCTGTACCATTTTACCTTGTAAGGAGATGATATCATCGGGGTTGTCGGTTTTGGGGATTCCGCCAGTGAAATGCAGAACACCGTCAAAGGGTCTGGCATTAACCAGCAGGATCGCACTATCAACCACGGCATGATTGCGGATAAATTGGAGGCCGGTCGGTATTTGCCCAGCGTGCATGGTAAGTATGGTGTCAGCGACGACTTTGCCGCAAATTCGTGAATTAGTCTGGATAGTCGAATTTTGATCGACGAGCGTTATGGCGGCTCGTTGATTCAGCGGGAGGGTATCGGTCTTTTTTTGCGACCAGACTCCGGTCATAACGATAACCAGACCAGTGATCGAACAGACTACGATCGTGTCAATAAAAGGACCTAACATTGAATTGGCGCCTTCCCGGGCTGGTTCATCGGTACGGGCTACGGCGTGCAGGATGGGGGCACTACCCTGACCGGCTTCATTGCTGAACAGTCCCCGTTTGACACCCCACATCATTCCAAAAAGAAACGTCGCTCCGGCGAATCCACCTACGCCAGCCGTCTCAGTGAAAGCATTGCCGAGAATCAGGGCCATGCATTGCGGGAGACTTTTATAATTCAAAACAATGATTACCAAACCACCGGTCATATACAGGAGACACATAAAAGGTGACAGAAAAGAAGTGACTCTGCCGATGCGTTTGACCCCACCAATGATCACGACGCCGACTATGGTCGCCGACAGTAAACCGGTCACCCAGGTCGGAATCCCAAAATCAGCCCGCATCTGATCTGCCATGGTAAAAGCCTGGATCGTATTGCCGATACCAAGGGCGGCGATGGCGGTCATTGATGCAAACAATATCGCCATCCATTTCCAGTTTGAACCTAAACCGCGTTCGATATAATACATAGGTCCACCGGAATAGGTGCCGTCAGTATTTTGTTTGCGGTACTTGACCGCTAACAGGGCTTCGGAATATTTTAGTGCCATTCCTAACAAAGCCGTCACCCACATCCAAAATAGGGCACCGGGGCCGCCGTAATGGATTGCAGTTGCGACGCCGGCAATATTTCCAATGCCTACAGTGGCGGAGAGGACTGCCGAAATCGTTTGAAAATGATTGATGTCGCCGGGAGTATCGTCTTTATCAAATTTCCCGAACATCACCTTCCAGGAATGCCAGAATAGGCGATATTGCACCAGCCGCGTCCGGATCGTCATCAGCAGTCCCGTCGTCAGTAATAAAATAATCATCACGGGAAAGAAGTCCGGAAAACTCCAGATCAAATTAGCAGTACTATTCAGAATTTCGCGCGCGGTTTCCATATCTGCCTTTGCTTTGACGTTCTCAAAATTTGGCATAATAATACGCAAATTCCGGGAAAGATTCAATGCAGATGGTTGGTTTTCCACAACCGAATTGGTTAAATTTTCGTATGGGTCTGATGCAAAACGACGACGAACACTGGATGGAATTTGCACTAAAAGAAGCCGATAAAGCTCTGAACTGTAACGAAGTACCGGTCGGAGCGGTGATCGTACATGCTAATAAAATCATCGGGCGGGGCTACAATCAGAGAGAGACTCTGAAAGATCCGACCGCCCATGCAGAAATGTTGGCGATTACTTCTGCGGCAATCGCCCGCGAGGCCTGGCGTCTCGATGATTGCACACTATACGTCACGTTAGAACCGTGCGCAATGTGTGCGGGTGCAATTCTGAATGCGCGGCTACCGCGAGTCGTTTTCGGCGCTTATGATCGGGAGTACGGGATGTGTGGCTCAGTGGAAAACCTTTTGGACCAAAACCTGTTAAATCACAAAGCATTAGTACGTGGTGGAATTGTCCAGGAAAAGTGTCAGGCACTCCTCGACGCCTTCTTTAAAAAACTCAGAGAGAAACAATGAATACACTAATGACAATTACCGGATTTACGACGCTGATCATTTTTATTCTGCTGATGTTGATTTGGTTAAATATCAGAAAGAAAAATAGCGGCGAACTCTGGCGGGATCTCGAGGCGCTGAAAGGAAAGATCACCGATTTTGAAGCGCGCCTGCAAGTCTTTCCGGACTTGATTCGGTCGAATACGGCGGATATCGTTCAGGAGCGATTCACCAAGTTCAGCGATAATCTTTCGTCCAAAAACCAGGAACTGGTGCAAAGATTCGGCGCATTCCAAGCCGAGCTCACCAAGTCGATGGGGGAGAACAGCAAACGGCTTACCGAAGATTTCAGTGCTTTCAAAGAAATTCTAAAAAAAGCCATTACTGAGGATTTTGATCGTCTCATCCTCTCCGTCGAGAATAAATTAGAAGCCATCAATACCAAAGTTCAAGAAAACCTGAATGAAGGCTTTAAAAAATCCAACGAAACGTTCAACAATGTGCTGGAACGACTGGCCAAGATAGACGAAGCTCAGAAAAATATCGAGAATCTGTCGATGAATGTCGTTTCCTTACAGGAAATTCTGAGTGACAAGAAAAGCCGCGGCATCTTCGGAGAAGTCCAACTGAATCATATCCTGTATGCAGTTTTCGGTGAAAAAAATGACAGCGTTTTCCGCACGCAGTACTCGCTGAGCAACTCCCGCACCGTGGATGCGATGCTATTTTTACCGGCCCCCATCGGGAATTTGCCAATTGATGCCAAATTCCCACTGGACAACTATAAGCGCATGATCGATCGCAATTTGCCCGATAACGACCGCACCAGAGCAGGTAAATTGTTCGAGACCGATGTCAAGAATCAGATTGATGATATAAGTGAAAAATACATTATCCCCGGCGAAACCGCCAATCAGGCCATTATGTTCATTCCTGCTGAAGCCGTCTTTGCGGAGCTGTACGCCTATCACGATGATCTGATCAAGTATGCGCACCACCAGCGTGTTTGGATTACCTCGCCCACGACATTTATGGCGGTTCTCAACACCATTCAAATTGTTCTGCGGGATATGGAGCGGCAGAAATATGCCGATATCATTCAGCAGGAAATCGTCAAACTCTCCGAAGAATTTCGGCGCTACCGTGAACGATGGAATAAATTGTCTACGCATATTGATACCGTGCATAAGGACATTAAGGAGATTCACACGACTTCCAGCAAAATTTCCAATGCTTTTGATAAAATCGCACGTGTCGAAATAGAAGGGAAGACGTCCGCGGAACTCCCGGATATCGCCACCGATGCCATCGAAATTACCGGAGATGAAAACTAAGCTGTGGATCTAATGGCGACTATATTAATTGGTATCGGCTTGGCGATGGATGCTTTTGCTGTTTCTGTGTCCTGCGGACTAACACTTCAAGCCCCTAAACGTCCCAAAGCTTTGAAAATCGCCCTGGCCTTCGGTTCTTTCCAGGCCTTGATGCCGGTGATTGGCTGGTTAGCAGGAAAAGCACTGCAGGTTTTCATCGCCAATTGGGATCATTGGTTAGCCTTCGTTCTATTGACGTACATCGGTACGCGGATGATTTATCAAGCCGTTAGTACGAAGGAATGCCGCGATATTTCTGATCCAACTCGCTTTCAAAATCTCATGACCTTGTCATTCGCGACCAGTGTTGATGCCTTGGCGGTCGGAATTACTTTTGCCTTGCTTCAGATCGGAATTGCTACTCCAGTGATAATCATTGGTTTAATTACCTTTGCCATGTCCCTGACCGGAACTTTTATTGGGAAGCAGATAGGCGACCGTTTCGGCAAAAAAGTCGAAATCCTGGGCGGAATTATTCTAATCGGAATCGGATTAAAAATCCTGCTCGAACACCTGTTGGGATAACCGTTGACGTGAACAAGGCTTGTGTCGAAGAAAAACACACGTTGGATAATCGTATTTTGCGGTTTGACTGCACTTTGCTTTATCTGGATGCACGCCGTCAGCGGGGAATTTTACATTATCTGGTACCGAAAAATATCCAGGTCGATGCTTTGTGTTTATTGAAAGACTGGCGAACCTATGCTTTTTACTGGCAGGAACGGCCGTATACATTATATCAGTGGTTCGACGCAGAGAATTGTTTAGTCGGCAGTTATTTTAATATCGCTGACCATGTGCGACTTACGTCGTCATGCTTCAGGTGGCGCGATCTGGTGCTTGACATATTAATCTATCCCGATGATACGGTCAAAATCCTCGACGAAGATGAACTGCGGCAGGCGGCAGTTTCCAATAGATTGCTAAATTTTATTAGTCGATCCTGCTCTACGATAATAAAGGACCACGCCAAAATCATTGATCAAGCCATCAATTGGCTTAAAGGAGTCACTCAATCCCATGTCGTTCAAGCATAACATCCACATGCCCGAAGGCTACAATTCTCGTCTCGATATTCGGGAAACCGAACAGGCCATTAAATTTATCAAGGATCATTTCGAAATGGCTTTCGCTCAGGAAATGAATCTCCAGAGGGTTTCGGCACCTTTGATTGTTTCGGGTAACAGTGGCCTTAATGACTATTTATCGGGCCAAGAACAACCAGTCAAATTTTCAATCAAAGCCCTGGCCCAGGATGCCGAGATTGTCCAGTCGCTCGCCAAATGGAAGCGGAAAGCTCTGATTGACTATGGATTTATCAGTGGCGAAGGGCTCTATACGGATATGAACGCCATACGGCCTGATGAAGCAACACTCGATAACCTGCACTCAGTATATGTTGATCAGTGGGATTGGGAGCGTATCATCTCAGATAAAGAACGCAACCTCAACGTCCTGAAATATATTGTGCGTAAAATATACAAAGTCATCGTCAAAACGGAACACTTCATCACCAGAAAATATCCCGAATTAGCTCCGAACATCCTGCCGGACACCATCCATTTTATTCATACTGAAGAATTACAGGAGATGTTTCCCGCACTTGATCCGCGGGAGCGCGAAAATCGCATTTGCCGCGAAAAAAAAGCCGTCTTCGTCATTGGGATAGGTTATCCGTTAAGTGAAGGAAAGCCCCATGACGAGCGGGCTTCCGATTATGATGACTGGATTACCGAAACCAGTCCCGGAAGGCACGGATTGAATGGCGATATCCTCGTCTGGTATCCGCCGCTCGCCTGCGCATTGGAGTTATCTTCGATGGGAATCAGGGTAGATAAAACCGCATTAGTTGACCAGCTAACCTTTAAAGCGGAAACCTGGAAAAAAGATCTAGAATTTCACAAGTTACTGTTGAATGATAAATTGCCGGCGTCGATCGGAGGCGGTATTGGCCAATCCAGGCTTTGTATGTTCTACCTCAGAAAGGCGCATATCGGGGAGGTGCAGGCCAGTATTTGGCCGCTTGAAATGCTCCAGCAGTGTCAAGCGAGCGGCATACAGATTCTATGAAGGATTGGTTGGTTTTTCTTGGATATTTCAAAGAATAATCTAAACTATGGACAATTTTTCCGAGTGAGATCCTACCTAACAAATAATCAAATACCGCTAAAAATGAGATAAAATGTATAACAAAGAAACAAAAAAAGTCCTGCTTCTGGAACACATCCACCCTGACGCTTATCCGGTGTTTTCCAACGGTGATTTTAAGCTGGAGATACTGGATGGTGCTCTGGATGAAGATGAACTTTGTCAAAAAATCAAGGACGTATCGATTTTAGGTATCCGGTCAAAAACCCGGGTGACACGTAAAATCCTCACTTGTGCCGATAAATTAGAAGTAATTGGTGCATACTGTATCGGGACCAACCAGATCGATCTACGGCAAGCCTCCAGTCAGGGAGTTGCAGTCTTTAATGCCCCTTACAGCAACACCCGCAGTGTAGTGGAACTGGTATTGGGTGAAATTATTATGCTGATCAGGGGTGTGTTTGAAAAAAGCAATAAGTTGCGCCATGGCGTATGGTCAAAAAGCGCCGAAGGCACGTATGAGGTGCGTGGCAAACGTTTGGGAATTATTGGTTACGGTAATATCGGCGCGCAGCTTTCCGTCCTGGCCGAATCGCTCGGGATGCAGGTTTATTACTACGATATCGTAGACAAGCTGGCACTGGGTAATGCCAAACGTTGCGATTCACTTCAGCAATTACTTGAAAAAGTGGATATTGTGACCGTCCATGTTGATGGACGCCCTGAAAATAAAGGCTTAATCGGTGAAAACCAATTTCAATTAATGAAGGACGGGGTAATTTTTCTGAACCTTTCACGCGGTTTCGTTGTTGATATCCCCGCCTTGGTAAAATTCCTTGGAAATGGCAAGATCAAAGGGGCGGCGGTGGACGTTTTTCCGGTCGAACCCAAACAGAACAATGAGCAATTCGGAAGCGAATTACAGAATTTTCCAAACGTGATCATCACTCCCCATATCGGCGGCAGTACGGAAGAAGCTCAACGGAATATCGCTGAATTTGTTACGCATAAAATCGTTGACTTCGTTCAGAATGGCAGCACCATGCTCAGTGTCAACTTCCCTAACCTGCAGTTACCTGAGATTTTAAATGCACACCGCTTAGTGCATGTGCATCAGAATGTTCCGGGTATTCTCGCAAGGATCAATAATATTTTTGCTGCCAATTCCATTAATATAGAAGGGCAGTACTTAAAAACCAATGAACATCTCGGATATGTCATTACCGATATTGGTATTGAATATGAACGAGGTGTCATCGAAAAAATCAAAATGATACCAGGGACAATCCGGGTCGCAATTTTATACTGATAATTGAGATTTGATTAATTAAGGGCTGAAATTAAATGATTTATCCATTCGCTGAAATCGAAAAGAAATGGCAAAAATACTGGGAAGAGCACAAAACCTTTCGGGCGCTTGATTTTTCCCCGAAACCTAAGTATTACGTACTGGATATGTTTCCGTATCCATCAGGGGCAGGTCTGCATGTTGGGCACCCCGAAGGATATATAGCTACTGACATTATCGCACGCTATAAACGTCAAAAAGGGTTTAATGTTCTGCACCCGATGGGCTGGGATGCCTTTGGCTTGCCGGCAGAAAATTATGCTCTGCAAACCGGTACCCATCCTAAAATAACTACTCAGCGTAATATAGCTACATTTCGACGCCAGATTAAAGCTTTTGGCTTCTCCTATGACTGGGAGCGGGAAATCAATACTACCGATCCACAATATTACAAATGGACTCAATGGATATTTCAGCAAATTTATAAAATGGGATTAGCATATCAGGCTGAGATACCGGTCAACTGGTGTCCGGAGTTGAAAACCGTACTGGCTAACGAGGAAGTCGTCAATGGTAAATCGGAGAGGGGGGGACATCCGGTAATTCGTGTCCCAATGCGGCAATGGATGCTGAAAATCACTGCCTATGCCGACCGCCTGTTGAACGACCTAGATTTAGTTGATTTCCCGGATAGTATCAAGGAAATGCAAAGAAACTGGATCGGTCGCTCGGAGGGAGCAAATATCCTTTTCCGAATTGCTGGTCACAAAAAGACATTGGAAGTTTTTACCACGCGACCTGATACTTTGTTCGGAGCGACTTACATGGTCGTATCTCCCGAACATCCCATTCTTGACGAGCTGGTGTCATCTCAATTTCAGTCCAGTATTAATGAGTATAAAAAACTGGCTCAAAATAAAAGCGATTTGGATCGTACCGAACTTAATCGCGAAAAAACCGGCATTTTCACCGGACTCTATGCTGTCAATCCGGTCAATTCCAAGAAAATCCCGATCTGGACTTCTGATTATGTATTAATGACCTATGGTACTGGAGCCATCATGGCTGTTCCGGGACATGACCAACGTGACTGGGAATTTGCCAAGAAATTTAATTTGGAAATTATCGAGGTCATTTCCGGCGGTGACATAACCAAAGAAGCCTGGACTGGCGATGGAATTTTAGTCAACTCCGGAATATTAAATGGTCTGAATGTAGAAAATGCTAAAAAACGCATCATCGAATGGTTGAAAGACAATCAAGTTGGAACTCCATCTATCCAGTATAAACTACGAGACTGGGTTTTTTCCCGTCAAAGGTACTGGGGCGAACCTTTTCCCATTATCATTTCTAAAGTAGATGGAAAAGTAAGATTGGTCGATAAAAAAGAACTTCCACTGACTCTGCCGGAATTGGAAAAATATGAACCCAGCGGCACCGGTGAATCACCGCTTGCCAATTTACCTACCTGGACAAATTTTACTGATCCTGTAACGGGTCATTTATCGACATTCGAAACGAATACAATGCCGCAATGGGCTGGCTCTTGCTGGTACTATTTACGTTATATTGATCCCACTAATTCAGGAGAATTTGTTAATAGGGACAAGGAAAAATACTGGATGCCAGTAGACTTATATATTGGCGGAGCAGAGCACGCGGTTCTGCATCTGCTTTATGCACGTTTCTGGCATAAAGTTTTGTTTGACCTGGGTTTGGTCAGTACTCCTGAACCATTTCTGAAACTTGTCAATCAAGGTATGATTCTCGGAGAAGATAACGAGAAGATGAGCAAGTCGCGTGGTAATGTTATTAACCCAGATGACATTCTTAATAAATTTGGTGCAGATACCTTTAGAGTCTATGAAATGTTTATGGGACCGCTTACACGCACCAAGCCCTGGAGTACCTCAAGCATTGATGGAGTTTTTAGGTTTCTTAATCGTGTCTGGAATCTTTTCATTTCAGAAACTGGCACTTTAAATCCTGATATTCAGGATGTTGCACCTGAAGGAAAAATCCAGATTTTTATTAATAAATGCATCTACAAAGTGACTGAAGATATTGAAAACCTGCGCTTTAATACAGCAATTGCCCAAATGATGATTTTCCTAAATGAAATCCAAAAAGTCTCTATAAAACCAATCAGTGTTCTTAAATCTTTTCTGCAACTGCTCAATCCATTCGCTCCACATATAACAGAAGAAATTTGGCATTTATTAGGCGAATCACAGTCCTTGGCATTTCAAGATTGGCCAAAATATGATCTTCGCCTAATCAAAGATGAAATCGTTTCTATTGCAGTTCAGGTTAACGGGAAAATCAGGGGTCATATAAATATTGAACGTGACTTAGACGAAAATGATTGTCTAAAAGCTGCATTTGATTTAGAAAATGTCCAACGTCATATTGACGCAAAAAAAATAAAAAAGACCATCTTCATTAAAAACAAATTGATCAGTATTGTAACTGAATAAGGGAAGTAGGGACTTTCAGGAATTGCAGGTTGTTTCTTGCCATTCGCATGTTTACATAATAGTTCTTATGCATAATACTAATAGCAACTCAAATGAACGTCTTTGATACAATAGTAAACAGGATTAAATTTGAATAAGTAAGTTATCCAAGAATATGTATGAATAAATTTTCTTTGATTGTATTGGTTTTTTTAATATCATCTAAAGGCTTTTCTCAGTTTCATTTTTATCATCCGGAAATTGACTATGGCTCAGAGTCTATTTTTAATCCTGTAACTTTATTTACTAATGGGGCTTGCGACATCTTACGCAATGGTTCATATTCCAAGGACATTTTTAAACAACCCTACCAAAATGGAATTAAAAACGTTTGGATGAATATTTCTAATCCAATCAGTAATATAAAAAAATATGGGCTACAAAAATTTTTGCATCGTGAAATATTCAATATTACAACAAATTCCAATGAATCTCAGTTTCTGCCCAATATCGGTTTGCATATTTTAGGCAATGGGATGCAGTATCAAAAGCTGGCTGAATGGTACACATATCACCAATATTCTAATCCAAAATTAAGGTCTTTATTAATCACAACTACCTATCAGTTCTGTAATGAAATTTACGAAAATGGTGAATTTATCGGTTGCAACGTCGATCCGATTTCAGATATGTTAATATTCAATCCTCTTGGAATATTGCTTTTCAATAGTGAGTTTGGGGAAAAATTCTTCACCCAAACAGTGCCGATTTTTGACTGGTCATTACAACCTTATTATAACCCACATAATCGTCATATCGAAAATGCGGGGCAGCAATATGCGACCAAGGTGCGTTTTGGTAAAAGTGAATATTCGGCTTTTTTATATTGGGGCTTAACGACAACATGCGGAATAAGTCGCAGCTTAAATGATTCGGCATCTATTTCCTGTTCGTTGGGAGCGGTTGTTCAAAAACTGCAGGAAATTCATTATCGCGATGCCAGATATATGGCACCCAATTTAGATTATGTTTTCGCAATATTTTATGATCGATATAATTCCCTGTTAGGTTCTTTTACCCTGACTGGACCGAAGTATATAACTAATAAGATAGAGATATTCCCGGGTTTTTTAGGAATTGCTGATTTCAAACCAGGTATGTTTATTTGTATCGGTGAATCAGAATATTTTCAGTTTGGAATCGCCTTCCCCTCGGTACCAGTGGGGATAATCGGAAAGAGTATCACAAAGAATGGCTGATAAACGAAAAAAAATACTGGTTACCGGTGGAGCGGGTTATATCGGCTCCCACACTTGTCTGGAACTCCTCCAGGGTGGTTATGAGCTGATTGTCGTAGATAATTTATCCAATAGTAGTATTGAATCGCTAAGCCGAATTCAAATCCTGACCAATAAACAATTGTCCTTTTACAAGATTGATATTCGGGATAAAGATGCATTATACAAGGTATTCGAAAAGCACACCATCGATGCGGTAATTCATTTCGCGGGACTTAAAGCTGTGGGTGAGTCAATGCTTGAGCCGCTACGCTACTATGAAAATAATGTATATGGTACAATTATGCTTTGTAGCGCGATGGAGCAGTACGGAATTGATAAAATTATCTTCAGCTCGTCAGCAACTGTTTATGGTATCCCGCACAAGGTTCCGATTACCGAAGACTTCCCTGTTGCGGCTGTTAATCCTTATGGATCAACCAAGCTAATCATTGAGTATCTACTAAAAGATCTACATGTTACTCACGATTGGAAAGTAATTCTCTTGCGTTATTTTAATCCGGTTGGCGCACATGTAAGCGGATTGATAGGTGAAGACCCTCGGGGTATTCCCAATAATTTGATGCCATATATAGCTCAAGTGGCCGTCGGGCGTTTACCATTTCTGCGAATCTATGGTGCCGATTATCCAACCCGTGACGGAACCGGTATCCGGGACTATATTCATGTAGTAGATTTAGCTCAGGGGCATTTATGTGCGCTCGAGAAGATCTTTTCATGGAAAGGATGTCACACATACAACCTTGGGACGGGCATGGGGTATAGTGTTCTTGACATGGTAAAAACATTTGCGAAAGTCGCCCAGACCGAAATCCCTTACCAAATCGTTGATCGCCGCCCTGGCGATATCGCCGAGTGCTTTGCCGATGCCACCAAAGCCAAGATCGAATTAAATTGGGTCGCCAAACGTGGGATTGAAGAAATGTGCCGCGATACATGGAACTGGCAGAAGCGTAATCCGCACGGCTACGTTCAACATTCAGACAATCAGTCTATTACAGGATAGATACTTAATAAAACTGATTAAGTGATTCATCGCCGGCGCCAGCATCGATTCATCTGCTTCAAATTCGCCGGAATGAGCGCTTCCCTTTCCCCCGCATCCTAACTTCATATACAAACCCGGTATCTTATCTAAATAATAAGCAAAATCATCGGCACCCATCGAGGGTTGTGGTAGAAGAACGAATTCATGTTCTATTTTATGCGCTTTGGCGAAGTCAACAAAATACTTAACGAGGTTTTGGTCATTTACTACTACTGGACAAGTAGATGGGTTACTGACGACAATTGTACAACCATAAATCTGAGAGTACTGAGCACTAAATTGTCTGATCTCGTCAATAATCTGAGGTGCTAAATTGACCTCCAGCGTTCTTAACGTTCCTCTCAAGGAGATAAATTGGGGTATAATATTATGGGCGGTGCCCCCTTTGATTTCACCAAAAACTAATGTGAATCGTAGGCGTGGATCGGTTTTCTGCTGAATATAGTCATTCATCTGACAGAGATATGCTCCCGTGAGGCGAATTAAATCCACAGATTCGTGAGGTCGGGAAGTGTGTCCTCCTGGACCGGATATTTCGATTGCTAATGTACTGGAAGAAGCACTCGACACGCCCTGACATAGACCGATTTTCCCAACTGTGAGGTCAGATAGAACATGCGTGGTCAAGATCACTTTACATCCACGCAGAATGTTTTCGGCGATAACGTCCTTGGCGCCGCCGGGATAGGCTTCTTCTGCTGGTTGAAAAATTACTCTTAAGCGATTTTTTAAAATATTATTTCGGACGAAGTAGCGCAATAATCCTAACCCCAGTGTGATATGGTAATCATGACCACAGGCATGCATCACGCCCGAAATCTGCGATCGGCAGGGGTGCTCCTGATTTTCCATAACAGCCAGTCCGTCGATATCGGCCCGGAACGCCATTAGGGGTCCTGCGCCAACGTCACAATATCCGCCCGTCTGTAACCGTTTGAAGGGATGGAACTTCAAACCCCACCTTTTGATGGTTTCCTCGATATACTGTGTTGTCTGAAATTCTTTATAAGCAATTTCAGGATACTCATGCAAGTGGCGGCGTATAGTATTTAATTCCGGTATTAGGTCTTTTAGATCTGACAGCATTTATACTCAGGCTCCGATTAATTGCATAAAATCTGGAATCGTATTCTGATATGCGCTACGCAGTTCATCACAGGATAGGTCAATAATATCGTTAATTTTCAAACGATTGTTATGCTTTACGCGTCCTATCGTGACACAAGGAATAATATTTTTAGCGGCAATCCGTTCCATTTCCAGGAGATTCTTTTCACTGATAGTAATAATGATAACTGATTGGCTCTCACCGAAATAAATCTCGTCATTGCGAAGTTTTCGTGAAATGTAAATCGAAGCCCCCAGCGCCTTTTCGGGATTAGTCATGCACGCTTCTGCCAAGGCAACTGCCAATCCGCCGTCGGATACATCAATCGCAGAGTTGACGATCCCTTTTCGAATTGCTTCCAGACAGGCGGTCTGGATACGTTTCTCGAACGGTAAGTCCAAATCGGGAGCATCGCCGGCTACAATTTTGTGAATTACCTTCAGATATTCACTGCCTCCCAATTCGCCTTTCAAAGCCCCCAACAATAATATGAAATCACCATCGTGTTTAAACCAGGAGGTCGTGATATGCGATAGGTTCTCGATAAGACCCAACATGCCAATTACCGGTGTCGGATACACTACCGTATTAGGCGATTCGTTATAGAAACTCACATTTCCCCCGGTAACCGGAGTATCGAGTACCCGGCAGGCTTCTCCAATACCCAATACTGCTTGTTTGAACTGATAATATACTTCCGGATCGTAAGGATCACCAAAATTCAGGCAATTGGTAATCGCCAGCGGTTTTGCTCCTGAACAAACGACGTTGCGCGCCGATTCAGCAACCGCAATTGCGCCACCTTTAAAGGGATTAAGATAAGTGTAACGTCCATTACCATCGGTTTTTGTAGCGATGGCTTTATTGGTACCTTTAATTCTTATGACAGCAGCGGAACTCCCCGGCGGTACGGCCGTATTGGTACGCACGGAAAAATCGTACTGATGGTAAACCCAAGCTTTACTGGCAATATTCGGACTGGCAAGCAATCGAAGCAGAACTTGGTTATAATCTTTCGGTTCGGGTAGACGCCTGATGTTTTTTTCACGAACCTTTTTCAGATAGGCAGGTTCTTTGATTTCTCGCTGATAAACAGGAGCTCCACCTCCCAAAACGAGATGCCACGCGGGTACTGCACCGACCCTCTTCCCTTTCATAAAAATATCCAAGTTGTGGGAATTGATTACCTTACCAATCTTGACACAGTTCAAATCCCACTTTTTAAAAATATTCCGCGCTTCTTCTTCAAATCCTTTTCTGATTACCACCAACATGCGTTCCTGAGACTCGGATAGCATAATTTCATAGGGAGACATGTCCGACTCACGCAATGGGACATCGCTCAGGTCGAGAATCATGCCGGTTTTTCCGCGAGCCGCCATCTCTGACGTAGAGCAGGCAATCCCGGCGGCGCCCATGTCCTGAATTCCAATCAGGTAATCCTGTTTAGCTAACTCAAGAGTCGCTTCAAGTAACAATTTCTCAGTGAATGGATCCCCTACCTGAACCGAGGAACGTTTGTTTTCTGATTCTTCTGAGAGCTCGACCGAAGCAAACGTGGCGCCATGAATGCCATCACGCCCGGTAGACGAACCAACGATCATGACGGTATTCCCCTCTCCTTTCGATACAGCTCGCACAATTTGATCGTGGTTCACGATGCCAATCGTCATCACATTCACCAGTGGATTACCGGTATAGCAATCTTCAAAATAAACCTCACCCGCCACCGTTGGAACACCCATACAATTGCCGTAATTCGCAATGCCTTTGACGACGTTATCGAATAAATAACGGTTATGCGGGATATCGAGTGGCCCAAAGCGTAAAGAATCCAATGAAGCCACCGGTCGGGCCCCCATTGTGAAAATATCCCGGAGGATTCCTCCCACTCCAGTCGCCGCTCCCTGAAAAGGTTCGAGGGCAGAGGGATGATTGTGGCTTTCGATTTTGAAACAAATCGCTTGCCCTTCTCCAATATCGATCAGACCGGCATTTTCTTCACCAGCACCAACCAGGAGCCGCTTACCACTGCGAGGCAGTGTCTTTATCATGGCGATGGAGTTCTTATAACTGCAATGCTCACTCCACATTACCGAAAAAACGCCCAGTTCGGTGATTGTGGGAATACGTCCTAATATCTCAAGTATTTTAGCCCATTCCTCGGCATTTAATCCATGCTGGAGTGCTGTCTCAAGTGTGACCGTCGTTGATTGGCTGTTTTTCATCTTTATTCCTTATTTGGATTTATTATAGGGAAAGGTGATTCGATTCCAGAAATCCTCCATTCGCTCCCGGCGTGTGATTTCATCCACCTGGCCATCCTTTATGGCAATTTCTGCGGGTCGGAGTCGATGATTATAGGTCATAGCCATCACGTTCCCGTATGCTCCAGCTTGTGTAAAAATGAGCAGGTCGCCCTCAGCCAGTTCCGGTAATAGCCGATCGGTATAAAAAATGTCGGTATTTTCGCAAATCTGCCCGCATAAATTAATCGGTCGCAAATCGCTGTCGCTTTCTTTGCCATCAATAAAAATGGGATGATAGGCATGATATAACGCCGGACGGATCAGGGTATTAAAACCGGCATCCAATCCCGCAAATTTTTTATAGCTTTCTTTGATGCCGGTAACCTTCGTAATCAAGTAGCCCGCATCTCCAACGAGATAACGCCCCGGTTCAATGCATAATGCCGGTCGCCCCAGCTTTCCATGTCGTCTTCTCTCCCGGAACAGTTCAATTAATTGGTGCCCTAAAGAGAGAATATCCAAGGCAGATTCATCTTCGTAATATGGGATACCAAAACCGCCCCCCATATCAATGAATTCAAATCGAATCCCAAGTTCAACGGCAATCGCCTCTAAAATATCAAGCAGGCGAGTCAGGATTGTTAAAAAATGGTCTGCGTCCAGAATCCCCGAGCCGGTCATGATATGGGCCCCAAAGCGCTTGATCCCGGCCTCCAATGCGCGTTGATAAGCTAGGGTGGCCTTTTCGAATGGTATACCAAATTTGGCCTTTTCGCCTGCGGTCGTGATTTGTTCGAAACGTCCTCTGCCCTTGCCGGGGTTGATCCGGAAACTGACCCTGTCCGGTTTGCCGATTCTCAGCATTCGGTCAAGCGAGCTGATATCGTCGAGATTGATTAGTACGCCGGCATCGAAGGCCGCCTTTAAATCCTCACTACTCTCATAGTTCCCGGTAAACAATACATCTGTAGGTGGGACACCCATACGGAGGGCGATTTCCATTTCACCAGGACTGACGCAGTCAACTCCTATACCCAACGAATTTATCAGACTCACAATTGCTGGATGAGAATTAGCTTTCATCGCATAATAAATTTTAACCGGAACATCATCAGTGCTGAAGGCAGTTTGCATCCGTTTAACGTTAGCCACGATGCGGTCAAAATCGTACACGTACAGCGGAGTTTGGTAGCAATTTGCTAAATGCCGGACTTCAATTCCATTGATCTGCATAAAAACTTTAGCCTTCAATTTTGTTTAAAAAAGGATTGGATAATTTGTTGGGCGAGCCGTGGCCCAATACCTTTGACCAATAAGAGTTCGGCGAATTTGGCGTTCTTGATATTCTCTATGGTCTTGAAGTGGCGTAATAACGCTTGCTTCTTTACTTGGCCTAATCCCTCGATTACATCAAGACTGGTTCGGATAGCTCCTCCTGAACGTAACTTTCGATGATAGGTAATTGCGAACCGATGGGCTTCATTACGCACGCGCTGTAGCAAGGCCAGGGCGGGACAATCCCGCGGTAATAAGACTGGTTCAGGTGATCCAGGACGAAATATTTCTTCCAGCCGTTTGGCTAAACCAATGATGGGAATGTGGTTCAGTTTCAGGTTTTCCATTTCTTTTTGAGCGGCATGCAATTGCCCCTTTCCCCCGTCAATTAGAATCAAATCCGGTAACAGCTGATTTTCGCGTAGCTGGCGAGAATACCGTCGATGAATAACCTCCGCCAGCATGGCGTAGTCATCACTGCCGCTGACAGTCTTTATTTTGAATCTACGATAAGCGTTGGTCTTAGCCCGCGCATCCTGGAAAGTGATGAGTGAACCTACGGCATATTTTCCGCGAATATTGGAAATATCGAAGGCTTCAATTAAGCGTGGCAAAGCTGGCAGATTAAGTACTTGTTGAAGATTTTGTAGGGATTTGGGTGCAAAAGCCGTTTTCTGAGTGGCTTTCGCCAGCAGTTCACCGATTTGCAGGTCGGCATTATGTTCCGCCATTTTTAGCTGATGTAATTTAAAACCCTTTTGCGGTAGCGTTATCGTGACTTTCTGTCCCCGGATATTCGATAACCAGGATTGAATAATATTGGCTTCTAAGGGCATCACGTTAACGACAATTTCCTGAGGAAAAGTACTGCCGACTGCATAAAACTGCTGAATGAAATTGCGCATAATCTCCGGCAGGTCATAAGGCTCCACCCCTTCCAGAGTAATACTGTCGCGGCCGATCAGTTTCCCCTGCCGAACTTTGAAAACAACCGCACAGCATAATTCGGAATCCTTGCGAACCGCAATCAAATCGCGGTCGATAAAGTCGTTAGATTCAACGACTTGACGATTGCTATAATTCTGCAGAGTACTGATTTTATCGCGGATTTGAGCGGCATCTTCGAAGCGCATTTCGCTCGCCGCCGCTTCCATCCTTCTGCGAAAATAGTCGAGCGCCTCCTGAGTCTTGCCATTCAAAAAGGCGCTGACTTTACTGATCATTTGGTTGTACTCGAGTTCGGAAATAAGATTCTGGCATGGCCCATCACATTTTTTTATATGATAATCCAAGCAGATTTTATACTTTCGGGAGGCAATCGCGTCTGATCTCAGTGGATGGGAGCAGCTTCTGACGCTGAAAATGTTTTTGATTATCCGCACTGTCTCTTTAAGGAGCTGCGAATCGGTATACGGACCGAAATATTTGGAGCCATCTTTAAACACTTTGCGGGTAATTAAAACCTGGGGATAGGGCTCGTTGGTAATTTTCACGTATGGATAGGTTTTATCATCGCGAAACCAGATGTTGTAACGCGGATGATGTTTCTTGATCAGCGTGTTTTCAAGGATCAGAGCTTCGATTTCGGAATTCGTAATGATGTATTCGACATCGGCGATCTGCCGAACCAGAGAGCGAGTTTTGGCATCTTTGGAATTTTCGGCGACGAAATAAGAACGTACGCGTTTCCGCAGGTTTTTAGCTTTGCCGATATAGATAATTTTATTTGCGCTGTTTTTGTAAAGGTAACAGCCTGCATCAGTCGGGGCATTTTTTATTTTGTAAAGGAGACTATCCGGTAAGACGCGAATTCTGGAATTCATACTTCATCGCAGATTGTACAACAGGTCAATAATCGTATCCTGCAGATTATTTATCTCACGGGTCGGTACTGCGTAGTGATTAGCAATAATTGAGAAAATAAATTGTCTTCCAGATTGGCCATCAACATAACCTGAAAGCGCCCGTACTCTTCCAATATATCCGGTTTTAGCAAAAACATGGCCGACGACGCCGGAACCCTGAAACCGATTTTTCAATGTTCCATCTACCCCTCCAATCGGCAAGGAGTTCAAATAATCCGGCCAATGAGGACTAACCCGCATGGCCTTCAGTAATTGCACAACCTGATATGGAGTTACAAGATTGAGGCGCGACAAGCCCGAGCCATCCACTATGAAAATCTGATTGGTGTCAATCCCAATGCTGCCTAACCATTCTCTTTCAATAATAATTCCATCAGGTTGCCTGGTGGATGAATTGTGTTCAATTCCAATGGTTTTCTGTAATTGCTCGGCGTACAGATTCTGACTGATTTTATTGATCGTGAATACAATCTCCCTTAGCGGAAGGGATTGATATGTAGCGCAAAGTTTCATTTCCCCATAATTAAGGTTACCAACAAGGCTGTCGTCGACATCCACAATTGCACCGGCACTAATACCGCATTGATTAAGGGTTTCCTTGAAAACTGTGAGGAAATAGGTGGTAGGGTTGGCGACTGCAATATTATCCCGGATCGTGTCGGCATCAAGTGGTATCTGACCAAAAAAGTTGAATTTTTCAGTTCCAGGATAGCGATAGTAATCCATCTCCGAACCAGCACCCGCCGTAGTGGTCGTCAGATTATTATCGAATTGAAAATATTCAGTAGCAGGTACAACAGCCAAGCTGGCGGGCTCGCCCACAGCTTTTCCGGCACTGCATACTAAATCCAGACAGTTATCGTTGAAAACTAAACCTCCAGTCGGCGCGGCATAATTGTACCACAGGTAATCCCATGACCAAGCTGGTCCCCAACCAATGTCGTCAAAGATGTTGTCGTCGCCAATAATTTTCCCGTCAATGCGATAGATGCCCTGAACTTTTAGCGAATCAGCCCAGTCTTTGAATACTTTGAGGGCATCTCCATTGTGATACCGTTTATTGATTGTCGGGTCTCCACTGCCTTTAACGATGAGATTACCGACAAGAGCCCCATCCTTAACCTGGCCATCGAGGTACAGCTCAGTCCGATACCGATAGTCCCCTCCTAATTTGGTCAACCCGGTAGCTGTCGTGAATAATTTCATATTACTGGCAGGCATCAATAAAGTATTGGCATTTTGCGAAAATATGATCCTACCACTTTCGGTCTCTTCAATATGCACGCCGATAATGGCTGATTCTAAGGCCGGTTGAGCCAGTAGCTGCCGGACAATTTTCTTAAATTTTCGGGCGCTGACCCTGCCTGCAACCGGCTTTGATTGCCGGGTCAGTGTTTGTAAACCAGCACTCGAAACCGAGCATTGACTGACCTCAGTCATTAAGATGCACAGACTAAAAAATCCAATCAGTTTTATCCAACATCCGCGGGCAATGCGATTAATGATTTTACTCTGCACTTTTATCTGGCACTCCATCTTTAACCTGACAAGGACTATTTTTATCAACTAACTTTTTTAAAATATTGCAATACAGAGCGATAAAGGTCATACAGGTGCCTGATCCATCGGCTAATTCCTGCGGAAATTCGGCATATTGACAACTTAAATCACAATATTTCATTCAATTAATATTTCCATCATGTGGACGGAATTTAAAATTAAAAACGGGCAGATACAAACAGTGTCCATATCTGCCCGTTGAAATTGATAATTGCTACTTTATCAGGGCAATATCAAAGTTTTCGGGACGCCCGATCGGTTTCATCTCGCATTTGTGCTTTTTAATAGCTCGTTTGAGAGCGATCTGCTCAAAAAAGAGATAGATTAGCGGAACGAGAATCAGGGTAAAGATAGTAGCGAAGGTCATTCCGCCCATGACTGCACGCGCCAGCGGTACCCAGATTTCGGCACCTGAACCAAGATTTAATGCCAACGGCAACATGCCTAAGATTGTAGTCAATGCGGTCATCAGCACCGGTCGCATGCGGCGTTTGCCACTGGTTAAAATGGCAACCCATAAATCCATCCCGTGCTTCTCACGCATCTGATTGATATAATCGACTAACACAATACCGTTATTGACCACGATGCCCACTAACAGGACACAGCCTATCAGGCCGGTCACGCTCATGGTCGTTCCCGTTATTAACATCGCCCAAATCACCCCAATAAAAGCTAATGGCACCGTAAACATGATAATAAAAGGATCTAAAAGTGACTCGAATTGAGACGCCATCACCATGTACACAAGGAATATCGCCGCTAAGAGGGCCAGCCCTAAATACATAAACGATTCTGCCTGACTTTCAGCAGTACCACCAATCTCCCAGCGAAAATCCGGCGGGAAGACAATCTTCTGCATTTTTTCCGTAACGTCCTTAGTGACACTCTGCAAATCCCTCCCACGCACCGAGCAGGACACTGATAACATGCGGGATTGATCCTCCCGGACAATATTTTCAGAAGCTTGGCCAACCTGGACATCGGCGAGGTTTTTAAGGGGGATTTGTACACCGGCAGGTGAGCTGATATAGAGATTTTCTATGTCACTTTTGGACTGCCGCGCAGATTCCTCGATTTGCAGCAGAATATCGTATTCCTGTCCTCCTTCTCGGAATTGCGTAGCCACCGTACCCTTCAGGTCAGTTTCGATACTGGAAGCAATCTGGTAGACAGACAGCCCAAAAGCTGATATTCGGTCGCGATTCAGGCGAATCTGGTACTCCGGTTTTGGCAGATCATAACTCTTGTTGACATCGAACACCCCTTCGACTTTCGCGATCTGATCCGCGACTTTGTTGCCTAAAGCGATAGCCACGCTACGATCGTGGCCATAGATTTTTATTTCGATGTCTCCCCCGGCGCCAAACATCATACCACCTTCGGAAATCGTGATTTTTGCTCCTGGTATACGGGCAAATCGAGCGCGCAGGGCTTTTTCAATTTCAAACACCGAGCGCTTACGCTCCTTGACATCCGGAAGACCGATGGATATTGAACCCTTATTCGTGCCGCTCGTACCAAAAACAGCTCCAATGCCTGCCCCTGTACCAAAATCAGCCTGAACATTGGTCGCTTCCGGCACCTCCTCCATGATGATTTTCTCGACTTCACGGAATGTCTGGTCAGTCGACGTCAGGGAGGCCCCGGCTTCGCGTTGAACGTTAATCTGTAAAAAAGATTGATCGGTATGGGAAAGAAACTCACCTCCGACCTTGGGATATACCAAAATCGTGGCTACCAGGGTAATAATCAACCCCAATAAGAAGATCTTTTTATGGCCGAGGAAATAATCCAAAATTTTTACGTAACGGCGCTCCATCGCTTCGATGAACTTGCCAAAACCGCGATCCATGGCTCGCAAGAACTTTATTTTATAACCCTTTTCTTTGGATAGAAGTCGTGAGGACAACAATGGAATCAAAGTGATCGCTACCGCCAATGAAGCGGTCAGCGATACTACAATCGCAATTACCATATCGTTGAAAAGTTCGCCGGCAATACCCGGAACAAATAGTACCGGCACAAAAATCGCCAAAGTCGTCAAAGTGGAAGCAGTAATCGCCATGGTTACTTCCGCCGCCCCTTCGTCTGCGGCGACCCGAATCTCACTGCCCATTTCTTTATGCCGATAAATATTTTCCAGTACCACGATGGCGTTGTCAACCAGCATCCCAATCGCCAACGCCAATCCGGCCATCGAAATAATGTTGAGAGTAAGGCCGATTTGGTACATAATGAAAAAAGTTACGATGACTGAAACCGGAATCGAAACCGCGGCAATCAGAGAGCTTGTGAAGTGCCTTAAAAAGAAGAACAGTACAATAAAACACATAATAAAAGCCTGCCAGGCGGTGCTGGTCAGATTATCCAGCGCGCGGGTGATGAACTCCGACGAATCCATGATAATATCGAATTTAATACCCTGCCCGAGCTTTTCGGCGATTTTCGGAAACTCCTTGCGCACAGCTCGTGCCGTCTGTACAGTGTTCGCATCTGATTGCTTCTGGATGTACATGACCAACGCATTTTTTCCATTATTTCGCACAACCTGCGTCTGGTCTTTGAAACCATCAACTACCCGGGCAACGTTTTTTAGATACACCGGTGCATTTCCGCGATAACCTACGACGGTATTACCGATTTGATCAATACTGGTATATTCACCATAGGTCCGGACAGTATACTCCTGGAATTCATCATTAATGATCCCACCGGGCACCTGCAGATTTTCCATGCGCAGGGCTTGCAGTACCTGCGCAATTGCTAAATTCTGAGCGGCTAACTTGTGCGGATCTACTAACACCCGGATCTGCCGCTCCATGCCACCAGCGCTGGAAGCCGTAGCCACTCCTGCAATCCGCTCCAACCGCGGCTCAATTTGCTCAGACGTCAACGTGCGTAATTCTGCCATACCAAGTTGATCGGAACTTAAAGCCACAAACATTATGGGTTGCATTGAGGGATCGAAAGCGAACGACATTGGATCACTGGCTCCATCCGGCAGATAATCGCGTACAAAATCGATATTCTTCCGTACGTCAATTTCTGCCTGGTTCATATCTGAACCCCAGTCGAACTCCGCAATTAAAACCGCTGTACCTGAATAGGAATGCGAGGTCAGGCGTTTGATATTTTTCGTTGAAATGATCGCTTTCTCAAGCGGTCGTGTGACTGAGTTCTCAATGTCTTCGGAACCGACACCGGGATACTCGCAGAGCACCGCTATTATCGGGAAGGTAATATTCGGATATAAATCTATCTTTAGACCCGACAAACCAAATAAGCCAAAACCGATCACGATAATATAAATCATCCCGAAAGTAATACCACGCCGGATGGCTAAGTTGGACAACCTCATGATGCACTCCTTTTCGCGATAATCTCCACTCGGGAAGAATCATCCAAATTATGCTGACCAACAATAACAATCTCTTCATTATCGTCAAGACCTTCGGTAATTTCAATCCGGTTACCGTTCTCGATGCCGGTTCTGATATACCGCTTCAGAGCGATCGTGTCCTGACGAATAAAGACGAATTTCTCGACCACCACCCGGCTGTTGGTAATTTCGCCACCTAAATATTCAAGTCGGGTATTTTCCAATATAGCATACTTCGGAATGATTAGAACATCTTCATGTTTATCAATGATGATTTCCACTCTTGCAAACATGCCGGGTTTTAATTTGTACTCAGAGTTTTCAACTAACACTTCGGCTCCAATCGTTCTGGTGATCGGATTGAGGGTCGGATTGAGTTTGGAGATTTTGCCCTCGAATTGCTCAGCCGGATATGACTCGACTTTGATATGCGCCTTCTGGCCGACTTTCACTAAACCGATTTGGTTTTCGACTATTTCGATTTGAATCTTGACAGGATTCATTTTGACAATCGAAAATACCGGAATAGCGGGTGCAGCCTGGTCGCCTTCTTCAAGCAGGCGACTGGCGACTACTCCGCTGATCGGAGCGGTGATATAACTATCACTCATCTGATTATGCATCGTAGCCAAACCAGCTTCAGCTTGTTTAACTGATGAACGGGCAGCTTCTCGCTGAGCATTCAACGCATCAAATTGCGACTTGCTGATGGCATTGGCTTCAAATAATTTTTGAGTCCTGGCCCATTCAGCTTCGATATTTTTATACTGGGCGCGTGCAGCTTCCAATCCCGCCTCGGCCTGGATTACCGCCTGTTTAATTTTTTCATTATCGACAATCGCCAGAATCTGATTCTTCTTTACAACGTCACCTACATCGACTTTCATATTAATTATCCGGGTAGGCACCGTTGAATAAACTTTCACTTCCTGAGAAGCCATTATATTGCCTAAAAAATCAAGTTTGGATTCAATCGAACCACGCTCAACTGGCGCGACTTCGATTGGCATTGCTAAACTGGTCGTACTATCTGTCGCTTTATTCGGTTTTCCACAGGTAATTAAACCCATGAGTTGTAAAGTAATAACCATCCAGATGCATATACTTCTTTTCGACATTTTATACACTCCTATAACTGATTAATGGCTTTTTTAAGGTTCGCCAGCGCGACGTTGTATTCATAAAGCGATTTCTGGTAGTTCATCTTCGCCTGGTTGACTGCTAAATTGGCATTCAAAACATCCAACTGAGTGCTGGCACCTTCACTATACATTATCTGAGCTAATCTCAATGCTTCCTGAGCCTGATCAATCGTTTTCAATTGAGACTTGACATTTTCATCTGCTTCCTTCATGGAGAAATAACTCGATTTTACTTCCAGCTTGATAGCATTGATCAACGATTCCTGTTGTAGATCAACTTCTTTACGCGCAATTTTGGCCTGCTGAATCTTGGCATTATTGGTAAAACCGGCAAAAAGCGGAACATTCAAACTGAAGGACGAACTGAACGATTTAAAGAAATCATCCGAAACGAACTTTAGATCATCCCGCTGACCCTGAAATTGATAATTACTTCCAAATAGTAAAGACGGTTTCGTGGAGGCCTTGGATAATGCAATTTGCCTGTCAGCCATTTGCTTCTGCTGAGCAAGCAGACCGAGTTCCGGTCGCTCTCGCAAAGCAATTATCAGCAATTCATCCAATGCCTTATTAGAATAATCTGTTGTAGCGTATTGCAATTTTTCAGTGATATTTAGTTCAATTTCATCCGCGATACCCAGCGCCATTCGTAAGGCTGATTCCGCCAGACGCACGGCGTTGCGGGCAGTTACTACCATCGGTTGATAATTGGCTACCTGAACTTCTGCCCGTAGAACATCGAATCGCGAGGCCCGACCGACATCGAAAAACTTCCTGACTTGTGCCAAATTTTCCTGGGCGGAATTTAATCCTTCAGCAGTTACTTCTGACGCCGACCGTGCAAATAATAATCCATAATACGCATTTGTTACCTCATTGACTACCTTCTGCTCGGTGATCTTTAGTTGCACCTTACTTATATTTACGCCGAGGCGGCTAAGCCGATAGGCATTCTGTAAGGTACCCCCAAGATAAACCGGCTGGGAGAACGAAAATCCATAGGCAATGGTGTTTTCTTGCCCCATTTTAATCTTCAGGACTTTTGTTTGTCCGGTCAGAGGATCAGGAAAATTCATAACAAAGGTGGGAAGTTCCCAGGCATGTTGGTACTGTGAAAAACCGCTCAGCGTCGGTAAAAGTCCACCACGGGCCTCCCGAACGCGCTCCTCCGATTTCTGGACACCTTCGCGAGCCAATTTCACACCGGGATTATTCTGTAGAGCAATATCACAGGCCTTTTGTAAATCAAGATTCAGCAATTCTCCGTGCAGACTTGTCCTGATTAAAAGCAGAAACATAAATCCGCGGTAAAAAAACTTCAGTCTATTATTCATATAACCTCGCTTTTCGGTTTACGTATCCCATTTAAAAGTGTATCGACCAATAATCGAGCATTTTGCTCGTCAAGTTCATCAATCCCAAAATGAAAATAGCGCATAACATAAAAATTGATACCACCGGTCAGACAGAAACCGAAATTTTTAAAATCAAAATCCGCTACGAAAACACCAAGTTCCTGTCCTTCCTGCAGTATGCGATTTAATGATGCGACATACGGCTGAAAAATCCGGATCAGGTCAAGCGCAATGTCATACGGCACTTCTCCGACGATGAGTTTATATAAGAATCGGGCCACCTCCGGATGGACTTTAATCTGCCGGAAACGGTTGAAGGCCAAAGCATATAATTTTTCTACCGGCGACTGATTGCTATCAGCAATGTCCTGACTGGCACGATCAATATACGTTATAACCGTATCAATTATCTCCTGGAAAAGAGTTTTCTTATCGGGGAAATAATAGTACAGTGCCGGTTTGGTAATCGCACAGCGGGCCGCGATTTCACGCATCGAGGTACGTTCATACCCCATTTCGGCAAATAGTTCCGCGGCGGTTTTGAAGATTTTATCTTTGGTAATATTTTCACTTCGCATACGATGTCCTTACTTACCGGTCGGTAAGTTAAGGAGTATTACCATCATTTTCAAGATATTTTTGCAGATCGGCATCAAAATAAATCCTCTCTCCTCTCCTCGACTTTTTCAGGGGCATACGATTCAATAGTATCTATGGTCTGTTTTACTTAACAACAAAAACCGCTTCATGGCTATTCCGAAGAAGCGGTCGTTGTCTTTTGAGGATTAAGAATCTGTATATTTCAAAACATATCTATATATCTTTGGACTTCCCAATAGGTCACTTGCTGTTTGTATTCGCTATATTCGTGGTTCTTAATATCAAGGTACTTATTGAACAGTGCATCACCTAACGTAGTTTTAATCATCTGGCTTTGTTTCATATAGGTCAGAGCCTCATTAAGTGTCGAAGGAAGCATATCAATTTTTTTCATCCGTAGTACTTCTTGATCGAGTTTGAAAATATTTTCTTCAACCGGTTTATCTGGTTCAAGTTTATGCTCGATACCTTCCAAACCGGCTTTTAACATCACCGCAAACGCCAAATATGGGTTGCACGTAGGATCCGGACATCGCAATTCAATACGTGCTGAATTACTTTTTTGTTTGAACCATTTAGGGACGCGTATTAAAGCCGTGCGGTTCATGCTTGCCCACGTAATATAAACCGGTGCTTCAAAACCGGTTACCAGGCGTTTATAGGAATTGACCGTTGGACATAGAATCGCACTCATCGCTTTGATATGTTTCATTTGTCCGGCGATAAAATGATAAGCAGTCTTAGACAAACGGTATGTATCGTTTTCATCATAGAAGAGGTTTTGGCCAGTCCGCTCGTCAAACAGGCTCTGATGGGTATGCATTCCGGAACCGGGTACCCCTGCAATGGGTTTCGCCATGAAAGTTGCTCTTAGCCCGTTCATCTGGGCGATCTTCTTGATCGTATATTTTAGGGTCAGCATTTTATCGGCAGTTTCGAGAGCATTGCCGTAATGGAAATCAATTTCGTATTGCCCTTTGCCAACTTCATGATGTCCCGTTTCAACAATGATATTAAAACTCTTCAAGGCAGTGATAATATCACGCAGAACTTTAAAGCCTTCATAGGATGTAAAGTCAAAATAACCACCGGAATCAATTACTGTCGTCGGCAAATTCTGGTCATTCCGCATAAGGTAGAATTCCAACTCTGGCCCGACATTGAAAACGAAGTTCTGCTGCCCAGCTTCTTTGACTATTTTTTTCAGAATGAAACGGGGATCATTGACGAATGGTTCACCTTCAGCATTATAAATATCACAAATTACTCGGGCAGTTCTACCATTTTCATTTATCCATGGAACGGGTGCATAAGTTGCCATGTCCGGTTTTAGAAACAAATCACTTTCCTGGATGCGGGCAAAACCTTCTATAGAAGAACCGTCAAACCAGATTCCATTTTCTACCGCTCCTTCTAGCGCGGAAAATGGAATAATCACTTCTTTAGGAACACCTAATAAGTCGCTGAACTGCAAACTTACAAATTCGATCTTGTCTTTCATCGCCTCTTTTAACATAATGACCTTTCTGTTTAAAAAAGATATAATAAAGTGGTGGCAATCTAATAAGAATGTTTACATTATGCAATATATTTTATATATTATTGCATATTTAAGGTAGATATTAAAATACCATTATTAATTAAATAATCGATTTGATATTATAATGGCGGACTTTAGTTAGTTAAAATGCTAACAGCATATCTCAGAGAGTTTCGAACGCATGAATCTACGAAAATTCAGTTTTTCGTCTGTTCGGCTACCCAATCCAGATAAGCCTCATTGCCGGCAATAATCGGCATCGCGATAATTTCAGGAACCTGGTAGGGATGACTTTGTTTGACTGTAGCGATGATCTGTTTTAAATTTTTGTCGATACTTTTAATCTTACAAACCCATTCTTCTGCGGTCTCGATTTTACCTTGCCAATGATAAATGCTCATCACAGGTCCACTGATTTGCACACAGGCGGCAAGGTGCTGTTCAACAAGCGAATTAGCAATTGCGGATGCAAGCTCGCGGGATGGTACTGTTATTGTAATTTGGAGAAACTGATTGTCAAATTTATATGTCATATCATCGCTCCTTTTTTATTTGGTACGTAATCTAAATAAAGAGCATAATGGCTACAAACTTTGTTATATGCGATTTATTGCCTTGGTAGAACGTACTTCGCCGCCGTTATTATTCTTTAAACGCGCTGTTACGATTTCGCTTACCCGACGTGAAAGTTGCTATCTTTAAGACCCTGAAGGATATAAACCGACCACCTGCTTTGTAGCGCATAGGGGATTCGAACCCCTGTTACCGACGTGAGAGGCCAGCGTCCTAAACCCCTAGACGAATGCGCCGTTTCAGATTATCTCAAATTTTCCATGACATCAGATTACTATTCCAAATAACTAATTGGCTGGGGAGCAGGGATTCGAACCCCGATACTCAGATCCAGAGTCTGATGTCCTGCCGTTGGACGACTCCCCAATGATAAAAAGCGGGCTAATTTACATTTCTGACCGGCAATTGCGCAAGAAGATCGGTTTGGTAATGGTTCCCCTAATAATACAGATTCAGGGAAACTCCCACATTATTTCCACCGAGCGGTATTTTTGTTAATCCGGCGTGCTTAAAACGATCCGTGACTTTATCAACATCCATCAGTTCCAGATCCATTCTGCGATGAAGCCATTCGACTGCAAAACCTATCGCTTTAAAGGGCCGAATTTCCAAACCACCACCATACGTCATTCCCCATGCTTGATACAAGGGGCCGCCAAAGGATTTATCGCCCTGATGCGTCTGAATAACGAGCAAATTATAGCCTAACCCAATATTGAAATATGGGTAAAATAAGGGATAACGAATCGGTGCAAATCGTAGATTGAATGTCAGTTCTGGACTTATTACGGAGAGTCGATAATCGTCGGAAGAGCCGTCCGATTTAAATATATCAGTAATCCAATGATCAAAGTTATTCCGATAATAACCCAACCCAAAATCGAAACCTAACCAGGGACCAAGCTGGCGTAAATTGTAAAATTCGATGCCGTTAAAATGACTAATTTGGCCAAAATTAGGTGTTCCGATGTTTTGCTTGAAAAGTTGATTGCCGGAAGCGAGATTACTATTGATCATATCAATCTGATGATTGATTTTATCTTTGACACGCATATCGGCATAGCGGATTTTGAAACCTTGATTGAATGAACGACGGGGATGTAATTGAGCAGACTGATCATTGCTGGGTGATTTTTTTAATAGTACAATGTTGATTTCCGTTCTCTGGTTTTTCCGCGCTTCATAGGTGCGTTCCCATGTTTCATATCCATCGAGAACAGCCTTTAACATGTGCGAATATTCATAATTTACCTCGATTTCCAGTGGGGCGACTCCTTTGTAAATGCCGTTGAGGTAAATTGCCGCACCTTGGGGTTCAGTATCGACGTTAAAAGTCGTCTTCTGCCCTGCTAAAATAATTGGCTCTCGTGAAAGACCTGAAATTTGACGGGCGACCGAGGGGATGGCTTTGGTCAGGACAACTCCCAAAGTTCCTTCAATGTCCTCTAATGCGGTGGCTTCAATTTTTCCCGTCTCCACATCTATCAGACGCACGCTGACCGAATAATATTCTCCGACTTTACTGATTGAGCCGGCGATTATTTTTTGCACTCCTACTATTCGACCGACTTCGACGGCACATTCATCAGAAGTGCAACCACTAAGTTGGAACTGCATTTCGTCCAGTATCCGATTCATTTTTTCGCGTTCCAGCACCTGATAGATCCCAACCTTAAAAATTTCAATGCGCAGACGATCGGACAAAGCACGTGCTTCAGTAGGTAAAATGCCGTTGGCTTCAAGCTCCATGATAGCTACAGCGACTGGCATTGGTGATGATTTCTGGGTAGTATCTACTATGCTTACCGGTGGCGTGGCAATTGTATCAGTGTCGACTAGGTTCAATTTGAATTTGTCCTGTGGGAAAGCCGATGTCAACAACCCACTGATCAACAAGACGATTTCGGAAAGGGTAGGAAAATTCATTTAATCCTCTGTGAATGATTGTCAAAACTAATTGTATGGTGTAAATCTTGATTTGTCAATAATCACACATGCTTTAATTGCCAAATTAACTCGCAAAATTAGTTATTCGGTTGACCATTTTCAAATACTTAGTCAAAAAGTGAAATGGCACAAATCAGTCGAAGTATAATAGAAAATTTTAAGAAAATTTCTGTCTTGTAACGAATTTGCAAAATAGATAGATTAAAGCGGGAAATATGACGTACTAAAAAACAAGAAAGATTTTTATCAGCAATGGCAAGTGATCTGACTCATCTGGATCTTCTCTCTACCTATTTGTATCAATTAAAAACCCTGTCTTCGCTGGATGACAAGTGTATCCAGATTCTGGACATATTGCGTAAATCAGGTTGGGCGAAAGTCAGTCTTTGCTTTTTAAATGGAAAATTCGAAACAAAGAAAACTCTCTATTCCGGCTATTCTGCGGAAGAAGTTAAGAAATCTGAAGAAAATAAGCTCGCTCCGGAAAAACGCAAAGAACTGCTGAGTTCGGCAGTTGACCGATGGCGCATTATCCCTTTTTATTATCTCCCCTGGCGTGATGAACGTGCCCGTCGGATCGTCAGTGATGGTTTGAGTACTGAGATTCCGCTTAATCTGCGTATCGAATGGAATAGAAATGATCTGCTCTATGCTCCATTGTACTACGGCGGTCGTCCAATCGCGGTACTGACTCTGGATGAGCCACGCGACAAGACGGCTCCCAATAAGGTAAATTTGCGCGTTCCATCCATTTTACATAGTGTTCTGGGAGAGATTATTCTTCAGTCTGTATCAGAACAATATTTGGCTAACTTTCAGGAAGTGTACCGTGGTGTGATCGAAAGAGGCACCGTAGGAATTCTGGAATTCGATGAGAATAGCAAAATCACTTCCTCAAACACCGCCGCTGAACAAATGCTGATGATTTCCCGTGAACGTCTGCTGGGTAATACGTTCAATAAACTTTTTGAAGACGATATCCTGAAACAAATTATCCCGAGCATGAACCAGGCAATCGAATCGTTGTCTCCTGCCGCAGTCTCCATTCTATATAAAAATGAGAATAAAGAAACCCAGCAAATAGATTTTCAGTTCGCACCGATTCATACGCTATTCGATTTTTCCAGTATGATCTGTATACTGACTTATCCGAAAAAATCAGATATCTTCAATATTTATTCTTCAATTATTAAAAATGTCCAGGATATTATTCCTGCTTTAACAGGTGATTTTACTGCAATACAGACGAATCTGATTCAGCTTTTCTGCAAACAATATAAATTGATTTACCCTCGTTTGTACTTATTATCCGAAGATCGTTCAGTTCTACGGTGTATCTATTCTTACGATCCGAGTTTTACTGATCTGCGATTCTTCGATCATCCTTACAACCGTAACAGCATTGCCGCTAATGCAATTCTCGACGACCAAATTCTTTTCGTTTCAGAGAATGATAAAACCATCCGGGATGTCCGAAAAATCTGGGATTTGTTAAAGACTAAGGCCGCACTGGCGGTACCGCTGACAATAAGTAGCGATGTTAAAGCCGCCTTGGTTTTTGACACTGAGTCCAGCAATTTCTTTTTAGATGAATCGAAGAAAGTAATTCTCAGATTTTTTGCGCGATTGATTAGTCTTACCTTCCGACCGGCATTTGAAAAAAAATGAATCGGCAATGGTAATCATATTTACATCAATTATTGGATTCAGGTATTTCTCCTTAAGAACCGGGTGACCAATGAATTCACGTCAAAGGATTTTTATAATCATTGTCGGCCTGATCTTCTTCGTGACCTGTACTTCCCGATATACGCTCAATATCATTATTGAGGATGAAAGTTGGCGGGAGAGTAAACGCCCCCTCAAGGTTTACCTGCTTAGTGCCAATGAACAATCCAATATGAGTTCAATCCTGACCACCAATCAGGATTACCTGCTCAGGAATATCTACCAGGTCAATGACAGTTTAAGACGTATGTATCGTAATTATATGATTTCCGAAGCGTTTTACCAAAAAAACCAGGCAGACCTCGAACGGAGATGTTATGATTTATTCGAGGTCTATCGCCAACAGATCAAATCCGAGGTGTCCCGTATTCAGAAATTCGGAACTGTTTGGCGCTTCTGGATCAGGTTAGAAAATACCGGGAATGAGCAGATTAAAGGATTGACACTCACTTTGTTATATAAAAGTGATACACTAGTACATCACCAGCCTTATCAGGTCGCTCTCGCCCCGGGAGAAACCATTACGTTTGATCAGGTTTATCTTGATTTAGCTAATAATTTCCCTTTACAGATTAAATTGGCGACGCATCCGGAGGGATTCAATCAACTGCCAGCAGCTGTGACATGCCTGATTGATGCGATTGAGTCCGATCTCGAATATTTCAAATCGCAGGAACAGGCGGAACTCCGTCGTAAAAAGCAAGAGATTGAAGAATTAGCCTTAGAAATGGAATCCTTTCCAAGTCAGAAAGTCGAAGAACTTCACTTCCGGATCGTTGCACCAATCAACCGGCTGATTGAGACGAAATTGAGTGCTTTACCAGTTCTAACTATTCTGCCGGAACGCGCTGACACAATTCGTTTTACCGACCTCAAATCCGGGCAGTACATGTACCTCGCTTTTACTGATCCTGATGATTCTCTACAATGGCATGAGACATTCAATTTAGAAAGCAATATAGAACGTCATCTATCGCCAATCAATCGCCGTACCTTTTTTATGCGTATCAACGAAAGAATGCTACAACTGCGCCCCTTCGAACCACAGGACTCGCTGTTGTTACGATAAACGTCGTACTTTTCTAAAAGCAGAATTTTTTCTAAGGTACTTGCATTTTCCCAAATAATGCAATATCTTTGGCACGCAGTTCATTTGACATCTAAATATAGTAGATGATATCAGGTTTGGGGTTTTATTAACTTTTAACTGGAGGTAAAATGAGGAAAATTGTCCTTATTGCAGTGTGTTTGTCATTAATCCCTGCTCTGCTTTTTGCGCAGACCGGTGAAATCAAGGGTCGGGTCTCTGATAAAGCAACCGGTAGGGGTATTCCTGGCGCCAACGTGATCATTGAAGGGACCACATTGGGGGCCGCATCGGATGTTGATGGTCAGTTCATCATCAGTGCCGTTCCCGTAGGTGCAGTAAATATTGCTGTGTCCGTTATTGGGTACGACAAAGTGACCCGGACGGTCAATGTCGCGGCGGGTAAACCAATTACGTTGAATTTTGAACTGGCTCGGGGCGTTCTGGAGTTAGGGGCACTGGAAGTACTGGCTTCCCGAGCCACACGCGAAACACCGGTAGCTTATACCGATATCACCAAACAGGATATGGCGCTGGAACTTGGTTCGCGTGATATTCCAATGGTACTGAATACGACTCCCAGCGTTTACGCTACGGAACAAGGTGGCGGAGCCGGCGATGCGCGCGTCAATGTGCGAGGATTCAATCAACGAAATGTGGCGATCATGATCAATGGTGTCCCGGTCAATGATATGGAGAACGGCTGGGTTTATTGGTCGAACTGGGATGGCGTAGCGGATGCCACTTCTTCGATCCAGATGCAACGCGGGCTTTCGGCAGTCAATTTAGCCGCGCCATCTGTAGGTGGCACAATGAATATCCTTACTGATCCGACTGCCATGACCAGAGGTGGTCTGGTGAAACAGGAGTTTGGCAGTGGCGCTTTTCTGAAAACTACCGCTACCTTCCATTCCGGTTTAATAAATGATAAACTAGCGGTCAGCGGTACGGTTGTGCGCAAAACCGGTGATGGGGCGATTGACAAGACTTGGACTGATGCCTGGGCTTATTACTTAGGAGTAAGTTTTGCCGCCACAAAAAGCCATCGCTTTGAATTTTTTGCTCTAGGGGCACCCCAACGCCATGGCCAGATGCGTTATGCTCAGAATATCGCAGGCTATGATCATGAATATGCCAAAGAGGTTTTCGATAAGTCAGTACTTGACTCAGCGGAAGCGCACCCGGGAACTGCCAAAGACGTATTTGCCGTTTTTCCGGATGCTGGACGTACTTTCAATGAAAACTGGAATACCGTTTCCAAAGATTACAAAGGCAAGCAATATTTCTATATGTACGGCGACAAAGAAGTTGATCGCTATGCCGAAGATTATCTGAACGAGAATGAAAACTACTATCACAAGCCGCAGGTTAATTTGAACTGGTATTGGACGCTCAATGAAAAAATGCGTCTATCCACGGTAGCCTATTTTTCAGGCGGCTCCGGCGGTGGTAGTGGCACGTTTGGTGATATCAAATGGTCAAGTTATGGAATAGGTACTGATCTACCCTCCCGCATCGCAGACTGGGATGCGACTATTGCGATCAACAAAGATACTCTTAACCGGAAGAATAAACTCAAACCAGCCGGCGAAGCGGTCGGTTTCCTGCGTAATAGTGTCAATCGGCAGTGGACCATCGGCGCGATTTCCAAACTGAATTTCGATCTCAGTGCAAACCTGAAAACCCAGATCGGGATAGATTGGCGCACCGCTGAGATAACCCACTTCCGTGAAGTCCGTGACCTTTTAGGTGGCGATTATGCGGTCAACGCAACCTATAATAACTCAGCATCGGGCAGTGCTCCTCGATACACAGCTTTCCGTGATGAATTTAAACCATCTACAATTGACGACAATAAAGTCTATTTAGGCGATAAAATTGATTACAACAATACCAATTCGGTCGATTGGTTTGGCACTTTCGCCCAGGCGGAGTACAAAGGCAACCTCTTTTCGGTGTATGGGATGGCAGGCTACAGCATGGTTAAATATAGTCTGATCGACTATTTCAAAAAAGCCAGTCTGCATGCCAAATCGTTCGTTGACTCCACCGATAAGGGGGAACTGATGATTGTTTCGGACTGGATCACAGCCTTTCAGTTCAAGACGGGTGGGCTGTACAAGCTGACCAAGAATACGGAAGTGTTTGTGAACTTTGGTTACGTCGAAAAAGTTCCTATTTTGGACAATATTATTGATGACGTAGAAATCGCCTTGGCTCCCGATCCGACTAATGAAAAATTCATCAGCACGGAATTCGGGCTGAATCAACGCGCTTTAGCAGATAAATTAGCCGCCAAAGTCAACGTGTATATGACCAACTGGAAAGATCGTAACCTGATTAAACCGGTCACCTCCGGACAGGGATCCAGCGGCGACACCGATCTGATCTTCCTGACCGGCATGGATCAGAATCACAAAGGCCTGGAATTGGAACTGGCTTTTCAACCGATTAATCTGATTCGATTCGATGCCGCTTTCTCCTATGGTATCTGGAAGTACCTGGACGACGCGGTGGGCACCTACAAAGATATCGAAAATGATACAACCTACGAGTACACGTACTCCATTAAGGATTTGATGGTTGGTGACATGCCGCAAACGATTCTGGCCTTCACAACTTCCCTGTACCCGGTCAAGGGGCTGACCCTATCAGCGATTTATAATTATTATGACCGCTACTGGGCGAATTGGGATCCGGCGAGTCGCGAAATTCAAACCGGCGTCACTCCGGACCGCAGACAAAGCTGGCAGGTGCCTTCCTACAGTAAAATTGACCTGCATGCGGCTTATGAGCTGCCGATCCGTCCCGCTGGTCTGAACTTCCAGGTCTTTTGTCACGTTTTCAATGTCCTGGATGCGATTTATGTTCAGGATGCGATTGACAACAGCGCCTACAATGCCTTTACGGGTGATGGTAAAAACCATAAAGCTGACGATGCAGAGGTTTTCGTCAGTATGCCGCGCCGGATCAACTTTGGTCTGAGCGTGCGTTTCTGAGTTCATTAATGTTTTCTGATCGAAGGGCTGGCTCTTTGCGGGTCAGCCCTTTTTGTTTTATTTCCTTGACATTATAAAACCAATTTGATTAATATTTGCCCGCTTTTTAACTAATCTGGAAACTTAATGACCTCTTTAATCAATAACCTGCGGCAAAAAGCAGAAAGCCAACCGGACGCGCCATTTATAATTTTCGGTTCTGAAACAATCACCTATCGAAAATTTCTCTCACTGATCAACGAGTATTCGAAATATTTAAGAAACCGGAATATCAGGCCAGGACAATTTGTGGGTGTATTCCAAAAAAATAATCCAGAATTCATCTTAGCCTATTACAGTTTGGTTAACTGCTCCGCTGTTCCGGTGCTGTTTCAACCGACTCTCTCGACCAATAAACTCACTTATCTGGTCAATAAAATCAAAATTGAAACTGTTATTTATCATCCGGACTTCCAAAAGATCATTGATGAAGTTGAGTTGAAAAAAGGATCGCCTTTCAACAAAATTAACCTTAATAACCTTAATGCACTCCCTGAGACAAATCAATCTGCCGACAAGTCTGCGCCTTCCGGAGTGTCTGAATCGACAATTTCACCCACTGCGCCATTTACGATTCTTTTCACTTCTGGTTATTCCGGTTATAACCGAACGGTCGTCCATTCAGAACAAGGCTTTATACACAATGCTGAAAAGTGCCGGCATCTGTTACCTGTGCGAAATCCTTCCCGGATCCTATCGACATTTCCTTTATATCAATATCCGGCAGTCTCCTTCTTTACCCATACTCTGGTTATGACCGGCAGTACAATCGTACTATTCTCTAATCCTCAAATTGACGAAATCAGCCGCACGATCAAAGATAACAAAGTCAATGTACTGATAACGACGCCGGACTTTGGCCAAAGGCTGATGGCTAATGAGAAATCGGACACTGCTCTGCTTGTTTGTTTAATTACCGGCGACCGGTATGCTGATGAGGTACTGAGCAAAACCTGTAACGGTTTGAATATTGAAATTACACAATTTTACGGTACAACCGAGACTTTAGTTACCTTGATCAATCGACGTCGAGTTGAAGTAGATCTAACCGCTACCGGTCAACCTTTTCCTTCCGATGAATTACGCCTCGTCAATGAACAGGGGGCGCCTGTCAGGACAGGTCAAGTAGGCGAGCTGCAGGTGCGGGGTGGTTCAGCTATGTTGGGTTATTTTGATGAATTGTTTCATCCGCATCATTTTCACAGTGACTGGGTCAGGACTGACGATCTTTTCAGTAAAGATGCAGATGATTCTTTTTACTTAGTCGGGAAAAAATGCGATTTCATCCGACGCTATGGATATTTTATCAATCCCCTTGATATTGAAAAAGTTCTCCGGGAATCGTCCAAAATCAAAGATGTCGTAGCCGTACCAGTTCACCAGACGGAATACAATGATGCGATTAAAATCTGCATCATCCCAGCTGATGATGCCCAGCTATCAACGGATGAAATGATGAATATCTGCCAAAGTCGATTGCCGCGTTTTCTGACTCCAGAAATCGTCGAGTTCTATAATCACTTTGAACGTGATCAGAGCGGGAAAATTCTTCGCAATCTGCTCAATAAAAATTAAATTTACTACTCAATTTATGGAGGCAAATTTTGAAAGAGTATCAGACCGATGAAATCAGAAATATAGTCTTACTGGGCCATGGCAGTTCGGGAAAAACTTGCTTAACCGAAGCCATGCTCTATAGCTCCGGTGTCACCTCACGTCTGGGACGAATTGACGACGGCACTACGGTTTCCGATTACCATAGTGATGAAATCGAGAGAAAATTCTCCATCTCCTCTACCCTTTTATTCTGTGAGTGGAATAAAACCAAAATAAATATCTTAGACGCGCCGGGATATTTGGATTTCGTCGGTGAATCCAAGGCGCTGACCAAAGTGGCGGACCTGGCATTAATCGTTGTCCATGGTCAGTCTGGTGTCGAAGTCGGCACCGAACTGGTGTGCAAATTTGCTAAAGAAGACAATTTGCCGCTCTGGTTTGTCATCAACCTGTTAGATAAGGAACATGCAAATTTCGATAAAACGCTCGATAGTCTGAAAAACTCATTTGGCAAGAAAGTCATTCCGCTGACTGTTCCGGTAAATGCCGGACTGGAATTCGATTCAATAGCGGACGTCTTATCGGGTAAGATATACAAATACAGTAAAGATTTAAAAGGTTCAGCCACCGAATCGGAAGTCCCTGAGGCCATTAAGTCCAAATTAGCAGCCATTAAAAATGAATTGATCGAAGCTGTAGCTGAAAGTGACGATGCTTTGCTGGAAAAATATCTGACTGAAGGGGTATTAAGTGATGCCGAATTCATGATAGGATTAAAAAATGCGCTGGTTAATAAGACCCTCCTCCCCGTTTTTGCTACCTCAGCCTATACAAATACAGGTGTGACCAAAGTTCTGGATTACATTGCTGAATATGCCCCCAATCCTAAAGTCAAACAAGCCGTTAATGGCTCCTATAAAGGCAATACCCTGGCTAGAAAAATCTCTGACAGCGAGCCTGTTTCGCTTTTTGTCTTCAAAACCATCAGCGAGTTGCATGTCGGCGATTTGTCGCTCTTTAAGGTCATTTCAGGATCTGTTAAAACTGGTGTGGATCTTTTTAATGCCCACAACGGGAAAACCGAAAGGATCGGCCAAATTTATGTCGTCAATGGCAAGGAAAAGGTAGAGATAGCGCATCTCCACGCTGGTGATTTGGGCACCGTGGTTAAGTTAAAATATACCCAAACAAACGACACCCTTTGTGATTCTCGCTCTCCCATCGAATATCCCAAAATCCAATTCCCCGCACCGGTTATCCAGATCGCGATTGAACCCAAATCCCGCGGCGATGAAGAAAAGATCAGCGCAGGTTTGCAATCTTTGGCTGGTGAAGACCCAACCATGACCTGGCATTACGATCCGGAATTGAAGCAGACTATTCTTTCCGGTCAGGGTGAATTGCATCTTACAATCATTCTACAGCGGCTCAAACAGAAATTTAATGTCGAGGTAGAACAATTAACCCCGCGGATTCCCTATCGCGAAACCATAAAAAAACGGGGTGATTCCAAATACCGGCATAAAAAACAAACGGGTGGCGCGGGTCAGTTTGCCGAAGTATGGATGTACGTCGAACCAGGCCCCACGGGTTCCGGTGTCGAATTTGCCAATACCTTGGTCGGGCAAAATGTCGATCGCGTATTTGTACCTTCCGTTGAGAAAGGCGTGCGCTCAGCCTGTGAGGAAGGGATTTTGGCGGGTTACCACGTAACGGATGTGAAAGCTGTATTTTATGACGGCAAAATGCATCCTGTTGATTCCAAAGATATCGCTTTCCAGATTGCCGGCAAAGGCGCTTTTAAAGAATGTTTTATGAGTGCCAATCCAATCCTACTCGAGCCGATTTATAATCTCGAAGTAATCGTACCCGAGGAATTCATGGGCGATGTCATGGGCGACATTTCTGTCCGCCGGGGAAAAATCCAGGGCATGGATGCTGAAGGACCCTTCCAAAAAATCACGGCCAAGGTACCTCTGGCTGAATTAAATCGCTATAGTACCGCCTTACGTTCGATGACCCAGGGACGTGGTATGCATCGTCAAAGTTTTTCCCATTATGAACAAATGCCTAAGGAATTGCAAGATAAAGTCGTCGAATCTTCTAAAAAACACAAAGTTGAGGAATGATGACGACCGAACGACTTTGGGCTCCCTGGCGTATAGAATATATTACAAATCCCCATGAAGCAGGGTGTTTTTTATGTGATTATCCCCGTGAAAACGACGATAAAAAACGTCTGATTCTTGCGCGCGGTAAAAAGGTGTTCGTCATTATGAATTACTATCCCTACAATAATGGGCATTTGATGGTGGCACCTTACCTGCATACAAGTACCTTGACCGAACTAGACTCGGAGACCAGGCTTGAGATATTTTATTTTCTCGATAAATCCATGTCAATCTTGCATTCGGAGCTAAAAGCCGAAGGTTTTAACGTTGGATTGAACTCGGGCTCGGTCGCTGGAGCCGGATTAAAGGATCATCTGCATTTCCATATCGTACCACGTTGGACCGGCGATACCAATTTTATGCCTGTATTAGGACATATCAAGGTATTAAGTGAAGGTTTGACGGAAACCTGGACAAAATTACGTACCAAGTTCTTAACTCTTTGAAATAAGAGTAAAATTCAATTAAATTAGCACCGCTTTTTAATTTTATTCTGGAGTAGCTCAACCGGCAGAGCGGGTGGCTGTTAACCACTAGGTTGGGGGTTCAAGTCCCTCCTCCAGAGCACGGATACCCACTCGAAATACTACTTGTATATACTTTACTCAGAGAGTTTAAATAGTTTCTACACCGGTATC
>Ga0209609_10000052_pt1 | contig 59843 bp, 56 predicted proteins | sample LakKivw325mmetaG_FD_184136 | JGI IMG/M metagenome (GOLD analysis project Ga0209609, IMG submission 184136) | Anoxic lake water microbial communities from Lake Kivu, Rwanda to study Microbial Dark Matter (Phase II) - Lake Kivu water 325m metaG... | ecosystem: Environmental > Aquatic > Freshwater... | reverse complement strand
TAATCTTTATTTCCTTAGGATAATGCTCAATAGCCCGAACTGCCTTTTGATAAGCGCGAATCTTAAAGACGTTCTCCCCCTTAAGCTCCAGAAGGTCAGCAATATCACTGAATACCTTGGCAATAGCTGTATTTTTCATTAGCGCTTAATTCTCTCCCTTATCCACTCCCAATCAGGCTCGCCATGCTTGAAGAAAGACTTGAAATTATCCTTCAGCCACTCGTATAGCATTACTGTCGTCCTTCACTTTTGACTCCCCTAGCTTCTTTTTCCCAGTTTTACCTCTTTCGTAGCTAGCCCATTTTACAGAACGAACTTCCTTTTTCTGCACCGAGTTGCTATCAGGCTTACGCATAATAAACAGATACTTAAAGCCACGGAGGTAAAAATTAAACCTTCTTGCTCTATTGTACCAAAGACCAGTATTCGAGGTTTGACCCCCCCAATCACTCGTCTTGCCCCCTGTTTACACACGTCAACTGTAATTCCACTTCCCGCCATAGGCTGTGTCACTCAGTTACTTGAAACTTATCCACTCCCCAAGCATGACATTCAGGACAACCGATTGGTTCACCGATTTCGGCTTCGCCAAGCCCCTTCTCTTTTACCCAAGTAGGGCAATCATCAATGAACTCAGGATCTTCTTCGTTTGAAGCGAGGCAATGGGTGTAATCATTGAACTGGTATATCAACTCATCTCCACTATAGCCACAAACCAAACACCTATATTTTCCCATGTCCCCCCTATTCTTCGACGAGGGTAATTTCGCGTTTTTCCTCGTCCACTATGTATTTTAGTAACCTTACTGTTTTTTCTTCAATTACTCTCCTTTTATCGCGGTACTCAAGCACTCTTTCGTCAAACTCAAAGCCAACGAGCATACTCTGAACCATATCTGAATCACCCTGAGCGAGTTTCCTTATCAGCCAATTCTCATACATTATGATCTGATTCAAGTCTTCTTCTGTCACTGTCCCCGTTTTTAACTCAATACAGGTGAACTTGTGAAGAATGTCAACTCCATCGACGTTTGTTACATGGGTCAGGAAAATATCCATTATTTTATTGAAAGAGGTCGGCACGTAGTTTATGTAATCGCTGTAATCGCCAATAATTTCCTTTAATCTGCCGTTGGCGAAAGCTTCCATAAACCAAGCGTTAAGATAACCTTCGTAAATCAAACGTCGCTTTTTGTCACAATCTAACCGTATTGGTAAAGACTGTGTTCTCGCTGGTAGATAAGGATTCGATATCGGCTTAGTGGGAGCGTAAATCGGATTATTCCTGAGCAATAATCGAATTAATTCCTTACCTTCGTCAGTTGTAATAGGATGGTGGCTTTTCTTAGTAAATGCTGCTAAATCAAATGTCCAAATTTTGCCTTTGTCTCTGAGGTCCAGTATGTCGCTTAGGGCAATAGGATGCCTAAATTCTCGGACTGCCGGTTCGAAACAAATTCTATAGGGGAAGGTCTGCTTGGGATCGTTCCAGAGTGGTTCATCATCATAAAAAGGGGCACCCATAACTTTCCATAGCCCATAAAGCCCCACATTTTTAACGTAAAGAAACAAAAAATCACCTGTTTTGATTCCAGCAAATCCTGCGATGATCTCGGCATTTATTTGTTCAGACTTTGGAGAACCGGTTGAATAGATTCCCCCGTAGGTTCCTCTTTCTAAACACACCCTGAAATTATCCAGTTTGGTTAAAAGAATGTGATAGCTCATATTATGCCACTCATTAAATTATCAAAGGTGAAGACATCATGCTAGCTCGACAACAGAGCTTTCGCTAGGGTGTAAGCCACAATGAATGTCCTCTAGCTTTAATATCTCCTCACCACTACTTTCAGGTTCGGTATCTACATAAAAACATAGCACCACACCTTTTGCAATGCACTTGCCACCGCGTAAATACAGGGCAAATTTCCAATTTTGTTTTGGTTGCCTCCCTCACTTTAATCATCTTCATGACCCCCTTCAGTGACATTATTTATAGTGCTCACCTTGAGCCACAAATTCAACCTCCTCATTACCGTCCCAGCAATCAAAGTAACAAGCATATCGAACACAAGAACCTTGAAAAGTTAACTAATCACCCGACTCTGTAACATTGCCTTCTGCCACGACAAGGATAGGCTGACCTTTCTCCATTGGTTTCCCGCATTTGTCGCAAGTGGTAACGCCCAAACAAGCTTCCATCATGTTAGCCTCCTACCCCTTCAAGCTATATTCTCCCACCCACCTTATCCTGGAGACCTTCCCTTGAAGGGAATTAACGAGTCTCTTATCATTGGTCCACAATTCGCAGTCATTTAACTCGGCGACAGCTAAATATTGCATATCGTAGGTTCGGGGAAGATTGAACCTTTTGGCTAATTCCCAAGCCCTTTTCTGAATTTCCAGGCTATCAATGCCTCTCACCACCATCTCTAAATAGGCTGAAAATGCCTCCTCACCCTCTCCCGGGAGGAGTCTCCCAAAATAGACTTCCTCTCTAAGAACTGAAGTAACTTCGGCATGAAATAAAGAGGCAGTCATAATCTTTATACTATTCCTATACCATTCTCGACGCAAGGCGTTGGCGGCTTCATTTCGCTCCGCTGGCAACAACCAGGTCAAGGCTAGACTGGCATCAATGCATACACTGCTGTTCACAAACTATGCCTCCGACGGGATTCCTCAATCAAGGCAGAAATATCAAAGTCAGTTCCCGTTCTAGCTCTTATTCTCTTTTGCAGAGCTACAGCACGTTCAATAGATTCAAACTTATCCTGAGACCCATGCTTATTTACACTTAGCTCGTTCAGAAATCTCCTCAGGTCAGTCCTCTTTATAAACAGTTGATTGCCGAGCTTCTGAGCGGGCAATTTACCTGACCAAATCCATCGTCGCACCGTTTCCATATTCCGTCCACTCTCCCGGGCAGCCTCTCTTACGGTTACTAATTCCTCTATTACTCGCATATCCATTTCACCCCTTAAAGATATAGTTGTAGACTACAACATTATAGGGGATTCCATTTTGGTTTGTCAAGCAAGGGCAGGGAAATCTTCGTGGGGAACAGTTCTTCCCTCCTTATAATCCCTCCGTGCCTCATTGATGCTTTCTAGATACGCAGGGCTGGTAGCAGCTAAAAGGTTTTCAATGAAGAATTCTCTATCTTCATCGCTTAACTCTCGTAACGCAGTAGCTAATTCTGTAACGGAAAAGCCAATTTTGACCTTAACTCCTGGCGATTTCTTCATTTGTTTCCTCCTTATTTACAGCTTGCTGCGATTGCTTCGCGGAGCTTGTCCTGAGCGCCATAAGATTCTTCGCTACGCTCAGAATGACAAGAAGCGAAGAGCCCAGTGCTTCGACTCACCACAATGACAAGTATAAGAAGCTCTTCTACCTCCCGCAGCAATATTTATATTTCTTGCCTGAACCACAGGGGCAGGGTTCATTGCGACCAACCTTCTTGCCCGCTACCATCGCGGCTTTCTTCCGCGGGGGTTCCTTGCTAATGCCAACATGGTAAATGCTGTGGGCAACGTCATGCTGGATATTAGCCAGGAGGCTATCGAAAAGGTTGTGCCCCTCCCTTTTATACACTACCAACGGGTCCTGCTGACCAGCAGCACGCAAACCTATCCCCTGGCGCATACGCTCCATGGCAGTGAGATGCTCCATCCACAATCTATCAATAACCCGAAGCATCACCAGCCGCTCTGCTAGACGCATATTGTCAGGGCCTATCTCCTGTTCTCGCTGATTATAAAGCTCGATGGCATAATCACTTAGCCTTTCCGTGATTTGCTTGCCATTGGACTGAGATTGCTTCGCTTCCCCTTCACGGAGTTTACCCTGAGCGGCGTGAGGTTCTTCGCTACGCTCAGAATGACAGGAAGCGAAGGGTTCAGGGCTTTGGCTCATCGCAATGAGGGTCTGGGGTACTGGTAAAATACGAGAAACGTCTTCAAGCAAACTCGATAAGTCTAGCTCGCCCAGATCATGGTCAAAGTGAGCATTTACCAAACCTTGAATTTCATCCTGAATCATAGAGATTATGTTGGCCTTTAAGTCGGCTCCGCTTAATATCTTTTTTCTCTCGGTGTAAATCACCTCACGGTGCTTGTTAACTACATCGTCATATTCCACGAGATGCTTACGAATATCAAAATGGTAGCCTTCTGTCTGAACTTGGGCATTTGTTACCGCTTTGGTGACTAAGGGATGCTCAATAGGAGTGTTCTCATCCATGCCAGCCCATTGCATTATTCCCTTAACACGGTCACCGCCAAAACGGCGGAGTATCTCATCCTCTAAGGAGGCATAGAAGCGAGAGCTGCCCGGGTCTCCTTGTCTTCCCGCTCGACCCCGAAGCTGATTATCAATGCGCCTAGCTTCATGATGTTCTGTGCCAATAATATGAAGCCCACCAAGACCAACCACTTTGTTATGCTCCTCAAGCCATTCCTCTTGCTCACGCCCCTCAGGATTGCCACCAAGAATAATATCCACACCACGACCGGCCATATTTGTAGCTACAGTCACCGCTTCCAAACCCCCAGCCTGGGCAATGATGCCCGCTTCCTTTTCATGATTCTTGGCATTTAATACTTGATGAGATATGCCTTTCCTTCCTAACAGGTCGCTTAAATATTCCGATTTCTCAATAGAAGTTGTGCCTATAAGGAGTGGCCTTCCCTGAGCATGTAATTGCTCAATTTCCCTGACCACCGCTCCAAATTTGGCTTTCTCATCCTTGTAAACCTGGTCGGGATGCTCAGTGCGAACTAATGGCTTGTTCGTGGGTATGACAACCACCTCTAATTCGTAAATCTTGTGAAATTCCTCAGCTTCTGTAGCAGCAGTGCCAGTCATGCCAGCCAATTTTGGATACATACGGAAATAATTCTGGAAGGTAATGGTGGCCAAGGTAACGCTTTCCCGCTGTATCTTTACCCTCTCTTTCCTCTCTTTAGCTTCGATAGCCTGATGTAGCCCTTCAGAATACCTCCGACCAAACATCAATCTGCCGGTGAATTCATCTACGATGATAACCTGCCCATTTTTAACTACGTAGTCACGGTCTCTCTTAAATAAGGCATGAGCTTTAAGGGCACTCTCTAAATATTGGGTAAGGAAATAATTAGAGGGGTCATAAAGGCTGGGCGCTTTAAGTAAGCCTTCCTTTTTGAGTATCTTTTCCACCTTGGTGATGCCAACATCATCCGTCAGGTGGACTGTGCGCGTTCGCTCATCAATAGAGTAATCCTCATCCTTTTTAAGCCCGGAAACTAGATAGGCAAAGGTATAATACCTTTGAGTAGCTTCCCCAGCAGGGCCACTAATAATCAGCGGGGTGCGCGCTTCGTCAATAAGGATATTATCAACCTCATCAACGATAGCGTAGTTAAGCGGGCGCTGCACGCATTGAGATAAATCCAAAACCATGTTGTCCCTGAGATAATCAAAACCAAACTCGTTATTGGTGCCGTAAGTTATATCGGCTTCGTAAGCCTGGCGACGGGATTTCTGGGGTTGATTAGGAGGGTATGGGATAGGATGTAGATGTTTCCATTTCGGATCTCCTGAATCAAGATCGGGGTCATAAATATAAGAGGGGAAAGGGTTATCAGGCGTTTGCATTGCGGTAATAGCTGTCACACTTACCCCCAGAGCATGGTAAATAGGACCCATCCAATGACAATCTCGTTTGGCTAGATAATCGTTAACGGTGACTAAATGGCAACCTCTCTCGGTAAGAGCGTTAAGGTAAAGAGGCAAGGTAGCTACCAGGGTTTTCCCCTCACCAGTTGCCATTTCAGCTATCTTGCCCTGATGAAGGACAACACCTCCCATCAATTGGACATCAAAGTGCCTTTGCCCGATAGTTCGCTTGGCAGCTTCTCTTACAACAGCATAGGCTTCGGGCAAAAGCTCATCTAAGCTTCCGCCATCTTTCAGCCGAGCCTTAAAATCATCAGTTTTAGCTCGAAGCTCAGCATCAGTAAGCTTTTCAAACTCAGGCTCGAGGGAGTTTATATGGCCAACCAGAGGCTGAAGGCGCTTCAGCTCCTTCTCATTAGAATCAATTAGACCACCAAGCCACTTAAACATTCTCTATAAATCCTAATTTCTAAGCTTTAAACAAATCTCTTTGAAATGCAAAATGACAGAACAAAAGTTAAAAAAGTTTGCATCTTGAGTTGTCATTTTGTCCTGAACTTGATTCAGGATTGACCTTTGATTTTTAATTTCCTGTATTGCTTAGGATTTCGTATTCCCTCATTCCTTCTTTGCCTTCGTCAAACTGTTACTCAAACATAGCACCGATAGATAAGCCGGTGTGAATACGGTGAATAGCTTCGCCAAGAAGCGGAGCTATAGGCAAGACGGTAATTTTGTCCAATTTTTTACTTCCAGCAACCGGTATAGTGTCGGTAACTACTACCTCCTTTACCGGGCTGGAGGCTATTCTCTGAATGGCAGGGCCTGAGAAGACAGGGTGAGTACAGCAAGCATAAACCTCGCTGGCACCATGCTCCAAAAGAGTATTTACCGCACCAACTAGAGAGGCAGCAGTATCAATCTCATCATCCACAGTTAAGGCACGCATTCCTTGAACCTCACCAATCACATTAAGGGTTTCAGTAGCTCCAGTGTTTCCCAAGCGTCTCTTTTCAATGATAGCCAGAGGGGCTCCAAGGTTAGCGGCTACATCGCGGGCACGCTTGGAGATGCCAATATCAGTGGCTATTACCACTAAATTATCTAAGGCCTTTTCCTTGAAGTATTGGTTAAGAATAGAGAAGGTGGTTAGCTCATCAACTGGTATGGTAAAGAAACCCTGAATTTGAGGGGCATGGAGGTCCACCGTAAGCAACCTGTTAGCTCCAGCGGTAGTAATCAAATCAGCAATCAAGCGGGCGGTAATAGGCACTCGGGGCTGGTCTTTCTTGTCAGTGCGACCATAGCCATAGTAGGGAATGACTGCAGTAATTCGCCCTGCTGAAGCCCGCCTAAAAGCATCAAGCATGATAAGCAGCTCAATCAGACTTTTATTAACCGGAGAGCAAATAGGCTGAATCACAAAAACATCTCGCTGGCGGACATTCTCCAGGATACGAACAAAGATGTTCTCATTAGAAAATTCAAAAACCTCAGCCTTGCCCAAAGGAATACCCAAATAATCACATACAGACTTTGCTAAAGCAGGGTAGGCATTGCCGGTAAAAACTTTGAGTTCATCCATTGTTATTAGCTCCCACCAAATACAAAAATGCTAAATTAATTATAGCACGGAGCCGCTTCTATTTCTTAATAATTAACAGTATTTTGAGGGCAAGGAATTTAAGAGGGAGCATTACTTTAGGCGACGGGGCGCCTTAATTGCAAATGAGCAGCCCAAAGCTATAAAAAGCATCACTGCTCCCATGATAATGGCGCTATCATAACTTCCTTTGATGTCATAAACATAACCAGCTAATAGCGGACCAATTGCCCCACCAATACCAGTAGCTAACATTATTGCTCCATAGATAGTGCCATGGGATTTCGTGCCAAACCAGTCACCGACCACTGCCGGGAACAAGGGAACATAGCTTCCTTGGCCAAAGCCAAAGATAGCAGAGAAAAGATAAAACTGCCACGGTTGCCTCGCTTCTATCAGCCACAGCATCATCACCGCCATCAAAAGGCAAGCGACGAAGAAGCATGCCTTCCTTCCAATTCTGTCTGAAAGACTGCCTATCACTATCCTGCCTGCAATGCTAGTTCCACCTACAAGACCAAGGGCAGTGGCAGCAGTCATTTCTGCGATACCGAAATCAATGGCATATGCCTTTAAATGAACCATCACCATCTGTGCTACGAAGGAAAGGAAGACATACATGGTAAATAAGAGCCAAAATGCCTTTGTTTTGATCGCCTGTTTAAAGGTGAAATTAACCGTGGATAGCAAATTATTATGTTTACTCCCCTCCGCCATTTCGTTTATACCATAGGGAAGGAGTCCTTTCTCTGATGGGTGAAGCCTCATCAATCGAGAAATAGGAAGGCCTATGACTAGAAAAATGCCAGCGATGAGCAAGTAAGAATTACGCCAGTCAAATTTGAAGATAAGAAACTGGGCAAGGGGTACCAAAGCCAATGTCCCTATTCCTATTCCAGCCACAGTGAGACCCAATACCTTCCCTCTTCTTGCTACAAACCAGTGGGATACTGTGGAAACTACAGGCACAAGACCAAAGCCCATTCCAGTGCCTAGAATAATCCCATAGAATATATAAAGTTGCCAGGGTGCATTTATGACAGACATCAAGGCATAACCTGCGCTCAGGGCAATGATAGATATGGCAAGTGTCAGCCGAGGCCCATATCTGTCATTCAACCTGCCTGCCGGCAAGTAGATAACACTATGCCAAAGAAAAGCTAAAGAATAAGCCCCAGAGACCATGGTCCTCGTCCAATCCAAATCTGTGCATAGTTCGGTGAAAAAGACGCCGTAGGAATGCTGAAACCCCCACTCTAAAAACAAAATTAGGCAGCCAGCAGCTACTATTACCCAGCCGTAGAAAATCCTTCTCTGTGATTTATTAGTCATAGTGTAATTGCTCAATATCTGGTGGAGACTGAGAAATCCTAAAAACAATACAGAAAATTAAAAATCAAAGGTCAATCCTGAATCAAGTTCAGGACAAAATGACAACTCAAAAAGCAAAACTTTTTAGCCTTTGCTCTGTCATTTTGCATTTTTATTCTTGCTTTTTGCATTTCAAAGGGATTTGTTTAGGATTTAGTACTTGGGATTTAGAATTTCCTACACTTTTTGCTGAGCATTTATGCCATAATACTACTTCCCCACATCGTCGGTCAATAAGAAAGCTGACAAAAAGATATACTAGCGTCGTTGACAGACCATATTTAAAGTGGTACATTACCATTGCTTAGCAGTCATATGAGGAGAGTGCTAAATGGCGCTGGGAGAAAGAAAAGAGGCAATTCTGAAGATAATAGTTAATGAGTATATTGCTGGAGCAATGCCCATAGCTTCAAAGGATATTGCTTACAATTATAACTTGAAAGTAAGCCCAGCTACTGTGCGAAACGATGTAGCATACTTAGAGGAACAGGAATATGTCATGCGCCCTCATCCCTCGGCTGGCACTATACCCACAGACAAAGCTTACCGCTATTATGTGGAGACGATAAGCCGGGATGTTGAGTTTCCCCACACTGAGCAATATCTGCTTTATGAGCTACTCCGAGAAGCAAAGGAGGAGATTGAGCAATGGCTAAAACTGGCAGCGGTGCTTTTAGCACGTTTCGTTCGCAATGTAGCCGTGATAACCCTGCCTAAGGCCTCCCAATGCCGCTTTAAGCACTTAGATTTAGTAGCCTTGCAAGATCTTGTAGCTTTGCTAATTTTGGTTCTGTACGAGGCAAGGATTAGGCAAAAAATTCTCTCTTTCAATAAGAGAATTACCCAAGATGACTTAACAATGTTAGCTAACAAGCTCAACTCAGTTTATGCTGGGATGTCTAGTAGTGAAATATTGGCGAAGAAAACAGAGCTCTTTCCTGAGGAAAGGCAAGTAACTGCATGTGTAGTGGATATGATGACTGCTGAAGATAAGCTGGAACATGGTAAGCCTTTCCTTGAGGGATTACATCTAATGCTAAGTCAGCCCGAGTTCAGCAAGAATCCTAGAATGGTTAGCTTATTAGAATTACTAGAAGAAGGGGATTGGCTGGAGAACATACCTCGCCCAGAACCCGATAAAAGAGAGCTAAGGATAATCATTGGCAAGGAAAATCCAGATGAAGCACTGCAAGACTTGAGCATGATAATCGCTGAATATGGAATTCCTGATAAGGCAAGGGGCATTGTTGGTGTGGTTGGCCCAAAGCGAATGGACTATGCTAGAGCAATCTCTTCGGTTAACTGCCTTTCATCATTGCTAACTGAATCAGTAGCGGAGTATATCTAGAGGAGGTTTAACATTGGCAGAAAGGGAGGAATCGTCCAACAATAAGCCAACCGAAACGGGAGTTGAGCAAGTAGAGGATATAGAAGCGCTGAAGCAAGCTTTAACAGAGGAGAAGGAGAGGTCAGAGAAGTATTTAGCTAACTGGCAAAGAGCTCAAGCCGACCTTACAAACTACAAGAAACGCGCTGAGCAGGAGAAAATAGAGACGGTCGAATTTGCCAATAGCACACTTATCTTGAATTTGCTGACCATTGTAGATGATTTAGAAAGAGCTTTTGATTCGTTGCCATCAGAACTTGAGAAATTTACTTGGGTTGAAGGTATCAAGTTTATATATAACAAGTTTAAGGCACTCTTAGAAGCAGAAGGGCTAACTGAGATTAAATCTAAGGGGGAATTATTTGATCCTCATATGCACGAAGCAATAATGCATCAGGAGGGGGAAGACGGAGCGGTTATTGAAGAGATTCGGAAGGGTTATAAACTTAAGGGTAGGGTACTCCGTCCCAGCATGGTGGTGGTGGGTAAGGGCAAAGAAGAGAAAGAAGAGGAACTGGCAGTTGGAAAGGAGGAATAGGTATGGGTAGAGCAGTAGGTATTGATTTAGGCACAACATTGAGCGAAATTGCTGTAATAGAGGGAGGGAAACCAAAGCTTATTCCCAGTGCTGAAGGCTCCAACTTATTTCCTTCGGTGGTAGCGATAAGCAAAAATGGGGAAAGGCTGGTAGGGCAAATCGCCAAACGACAAGCGGTAGTTAACCCTGATAACACCATTTACAGCATCAAACGCTTGATGGGGAGAAGGTGGGGTGAGCCGTCAGGGAGGGAGCTATCTGTGGAGGAAGATGCCCGGCGGGTTCCTTACAAGGTGATTCGCAGGTCTAACGACCAGGTCAGGGTAATAATGGGAGGCAAGGAATATACTCCGCCAGAGATCTCGGCAATGATTTTGCAAAAATTGAAGACGGATGCTGAAGCTTATCTTGGCGACAAAGTAACAGACGCAGTCATTACAGTGCCAGCCTATTTCAATGACGCCCAGCGACAGGCAACCAAAGATGCCGGTACTATCGCGGGGTTAAACGTCCTTCGCATTATCAACGAGCCTACGGCAGCTTCTTTGGCTTATGGCATAGATAAGCAGAAAGAAGGAACCATCGCGGTATATGATCTTGGCGGGGGAACATTTGATATTTCTATCTTGGACATTGGAGGGGGTACTTTCCAGGTTAAGTCGACCAGCGGCAATACCCACTTAGGTGGGGATGATTTCGACCAGAGGATTATTGAATGGCTTTGTGACGAATTTAAGCGGGATCAAGGAATTGACCTCAGACGTGACCATATGGCAATACAGCGTCTCAGGGAGGCTGCGGAAAAGGCCAAGATCGAGCTTTCCGCAGTTCAACAGACCGAGATAAACCTCCCCTTTATTACCGCTGACGCCTCAGGTCCGAAACATCTCACTATTACTTTAACTCGCTCCAAACTGGAACAGCTGGTCATGGATTTAGTGGAGCAAACCTTAGAGCCTTGTCGTCAGGCACTACAGGATGCCAAACTAACTCCAGCTCAAATCGATGAGGTGCTCTTAGTCGGTGGTCAGACAAGGATGCCAAAGGTTCAGGACACTTTAAGGCAGTTCTTTGGCAAGGAGCTATCAAAGGGGATCAACCCTGACGAAGTTGTGGCAATGGGCGCTGCTATTCAGGCTGGAGTTCTTAAGGGCGAGGTAGGCGAGGTTCTCCTCCTTGATGTCACTCCGCTTACTTTGGGCATAGAGACTCTGGGAGGTGTAGCTACTTCTCTCATTTCCCGCAATACAACTATCCCCACCTCTAAGAGCCAGATTTTCAGCACCGCTAGTGATAATCAACCAAGCGTGGAAATACACGTTCTCCAAGGGGAGCGGCCTATGGCGGTGGACAACCGAACTTTGGGACGCTTTATACTCGATGGCATCTTGCCAGCACCACGGGGCCTACCTCAGATTGAGGTGACCTTTGATATAGATGCCAACGGCATCCTCAACGTTAGCGCTCGCGATAAAGGCACGGGTAAGGAACAAAAAATTACCATTACTGTCTCTAGCGGACTTAGTAAAGAAGAGGTAGAGAAGATGAAACGGGAGGCTGAGAGATTTGCCGCTGAAGATGCCAAACGCAAAGAAGAGGTGGAGACACGCAATTCTGCTGACAGCCTAGCTTACACCGCCGAGAAAACCCTTCGCGATTATGGAGACAAGATACCAGCCGATGTAAAACAGGAAATAGAAAGTAAGATAGCAACCTTGAAGTCAACACTTCAAGGAAAGGATGTAAATTCCATTCGTAACTCTATGCAAGAGCTATCACAAGCCATGCAGAAAGTTGGAGCCTCCATCTACCAGCAGCCAGGGCAACCACCCCCTGGTGGCGAGTCAGGCCCCGGTGGTAAGAAACCGGGCGAAGAAGGCACAGTGGAAGGTGAATTTCGTGAAGTATGAAGGTAGGGAGGCACTAGGTATCATTCTCAGCTCCGTATGATACTTGACTAGTTTGCTTTGAAACTCAGCATAGGTTAAAATAGCTTTGGTTAGGCAAATAAAGACAAGGTTAGTGAAATGGCTGATTATAGTGAGTTCTACCAGCGTTTAAAGAAGGAAAAAAATCAAATAGCAGAAAGACTGGAGCAGCTAAGAGCTCGCAGGCAGTCACTGGGGGAAAGGCGGGAGGGTAGCCCCTTTGGCAAAAGGGAAGAGGGGGCGAGCGAGGCATACGAGTTAGAGAAAACATTAGCTCTAGAGAAAAAGCTAAGAGGCACACACAGTGAAATAGAACACGCCTTGGAAAAATATGAAGCCGGCACTTATGGACTATGCGATTCCTGTGGTCAACCAATAGACCTAACTCGCCTCCAAGCTTTGCCTCAGGCAAACTTGTGCTTGAGCTGCAAGGCACGTCAGGCAAAGGATGAAAAAGGGGCGAGATAATGGGTCGCCAAGAAAATCAAAGATTTTCTTGGACAAGGGTAGAGGGAAGATAGCATTATTTCTGGCCTTTGCTGCCTTGGTGCTTTTCCTTGACCAATGGAGCAAGTCATGGATCAGGAATAATCCACAGCCAATAGAGCTATTGCCGGGGTTTCTAGATTTAGTTTATGTTGAGAATCGCGGCTCTGCTTTCGGTTTGCTTGCCAACCAAACTTTCCTTCTCATCGCCATCACTATAGCTAGCTTAATTATCATCTTGCTGCTTCTCCGTCACCTATCCTCAGCCACTACTTTAAGCATTATACCCGCTAGCTTGATTTTCGGCGGCGCTATGGGTAACTTAATAGATCGCCTCCGCTTAGGTTATGTAATCGACTTTATCGATGTCCGCTTATGGGGCAATTTCCACTGGCCAGCCTTCAACTTTGCAGATGCCGCCATAGTAATAGGTATCTTTACCCTCTTTTACTCCCTGCACCAAACAGGGTTATTTAGGAAAGTCTATGACCACACCCACAAAACCAAAAACTGAGACACTTCAGCTTATCGCCCCTATTTCAGGCATCCGCCTGGACAAGTATGTAGCTGAGGTCCTTCCTCAATTTTCTCGGGCTTACATACAGAAGCTAATTACGCAAGGCCATATTTTAGTTAATGAGCAAAGTGCAAAGGCAAGCCAAAGGTTAAAAGACAACGATAAGATAACAATCAAAATTCCTCCACCCGCCTATCCTACAGCCGAGCCAATCCCCTTAGCCATAATTTATGAAGATAAGGACATCCTGGTCATAGATAAACCCGCTGGATTGGTTGTTCATCCAGCTCCAGGGCATCCCAGCCATACCTTAGTCAATGCTATCCTGGCCCACTGTCCCAGTTTAGCTACCAGTGATGACTTAACACGCCCCGGCATAATCCACAGGCTGGATAAGGACACGTCAGGGCTTATGATCATCGCCAAAAATGACTACGCCCGACAATATCTGGTCAACCAGTTCAAAAGTCATGCCGTAACAAAAGGCTACCTTGTCCTGGTTAAAGGTAGACCATCCCCTGAACAGGGGGTGATTGAAGCGCCTATCGGGCGAGATCCCCACAATCGGAAGCGGATGGCAATAACAGAGACAGGAAAGAAAGCTAGTACACAATATGGGGTCAAAAAATACCTGAATGACTACACTTTACTTGAAGTCACTCCCAGAACTGGGCGCACGCATCAAATCAGAGTGCACCTATCAGCTATCGGTTATCCCATAGTTGGTGACCTCGTTTATGGGACAAAACCTAGGCTCGAGGCTAAAGCCTCGTGCCTTAGGAGACAATTTATCCATGCCTACCGCCTTGGCTTTCGTCTGCCCTCAACTAACAAATATCGGGAGTTTACCTGCCCCTTGCCAGCAGACTTGAAGCAAGCCTTAAATCTCTTTGCTCATGATGCCTGAAGGGCTTGCGTAAAGATATAAGGATATGCTATATTCCAACACAAAATTAAATTAGAAAGGAATTAGTAACTTGAAATCTTTTGGCCAACTTACTAATGAACAAATACAAAGAGAGGGAGACTTTTTATCCCGCCTAATGAGCCAAGCTGGGATGGAAGATTTAGCCCATTTTGAAGGTGACTTAACCCAACGGCAAAGCCAAGTGTTGTTTGAGATAACCACACAAATAGAAGATACTGAGGATGCCCTGAAACAAGCTGAGCAGCTTGTCCAGAGACTTAAAAAACACTTAGAGCAGCTGAAAGGTTTACAACGAGTCCTTGCCAAATAGCACTTTTAGGTTTCCCATCTTCTAGTGATACTACAATGGCTAAATGTGCCATAATGTATAATTATGGAGTCCAAGTTACATCCTCAGGTCAGAGTCCGTTTTGCCCCTAGCCCCACGGGCCACCCGCATTTAGGTAATATTAGAACGGCCCTATTCAACTGGCTTTTTGCTCGCCATCATGGCGGCAAGTTCATCTTGCGTATCGAAGACACCGATATCGTCCGTAAAGTAGAAGGGGCAGTAGATGTCATACTAGATAGCTTAAGGTGGCTTGGGCTGGATTGGGACGAGGGCCCCTATTTTCAATCACAAAGATTACATTATTACCATGAAATCTCGAACAGTTTGCTTAAAGATGGTTATGCTTACCTATGTTATTGTTCTCCACAACGGCTAGAGGCGATGCGTCAAGAGCAGATGAAACGAAAGCAACCACCAAAATATGATGGGCACTGCCGTTATTTAACACAGCAAGAAAAAACTCAACTAGAGGCAAGCGGCATTGTACCCGTAGTCCGTTTCAAAATGCCGCTCGGAGGAGAAACTACCTTCCACGATTTAATCCGGGGCCAACTGACTTTCCAAAATAGCACTCTAGACGATTTCATCCTGCTCAAGTCCGATGGTTATCCAACATATCATTTAGCCAATGTAGTGGATGACCACTTAATGGCTATTTCCCACATCCTTAGAGCTGATGAATGGCTTCCCAGTGTTCCTCGCCACGTGCTGCTTTATCAATCTTTAAACTGGGAACCTCCACAATTTGCCCATCTACCTATGATACTTGGCCCTGACAGATCCAAACTTTCCAAGCGACATGGTGCCACCACCGTCATCGAGTATAAAGAACAAGGTTATCTTCCTGAGGCGATGATTAACTTCCTAGCACTGCTAGGTTGGGCACTCGATGATAGAACTGAGCTGCTAAGCCGAGAGGAATTGATAAAGCATTTCTCTCTAGGAAGAATAAGTAAGACCGCGGCTATCTTTGATAAACGTAAGCTGCAATGGATGAACGGAGTTTACCTACGCCGACTAAGTCTGGATGAGTTTGCTTGGCAATCCGCTCCATTTTTAGATAGGGATTTGCCCCCCAAAGTAAAACGCCCATTGGATAGAGATTACATCTGCCAAATCACACCTTTACTCCAAGAACGAGCTAAGGCTTTAGCTGAGGTCCCTCAACTTGCCGACTTTTTCTTCCTTGATGAGTTGCCATATGATACTAGCCTGCTATTAAGTAGCGGATTAGATGCTACCCAAGCTACCCAAGCTATTAAAATTGCTCTGCAAAGGCTAGAAGTAGTAAAAACATGGCATGCTGACTTGCTTGAAGGCATTCTACGCCCCTTGGCTACGGAGTTAAACTTAACCACAGGAAAATTCTTCGGCTTACTGCGAGTGGCCATCACCGGTCGCACTGCAGCACCACCCTTATTTCAAACCATGGCGGTATTGGGCAAGGAGAGATGTCTCAAACGGCTTAGCACAGCTTTAGGAAAACTAGCCGCCCGGCTATAGCCAATCATTGACACAGGGCAGATTTTTTAACTATATTTCATATTGAAAATTTATCCCAAAAGGAGGGAGAAGGATGCCAAATATGATTGTCTGTTGCAAACAGGTGCCCGACCCGGAGGCACCACCAGTGGTATTTAAGGTTGATTCAGCTACTAGCAAAATGACTTTGCCACCAGATGTAAAACCTGTAATTGGCCAATATGATGAGTTCGCTATGGAAGCTGCCCTGAGGATTAAAGACAAGGCAGGCGGCAAAATCACCATACTTAGCCTGGGTAATAAGCTAGTCCGTGACGTGATTAAGAAAACATTAGCTGTGGGCGGTGATGAACTCATCCTTCTAGAAGATGAAGCTTTTGAAGAAGGTGATAGTTGGTCGACTGTTTATGCTTTGGCAATGGCGATCAAGAAGATAGGAGAGTATGACCTTATTTTCTGCGGCCGGCAATCCTCTGACTGGGATGCCGGGCAGGTTGGCCTGGGCATCGCTGAAATTCTGGGTATCCCTGCTGTAACCTTAGCCCGAAAGGTAGAGGTTACTGATGCAAAGTTAAGGGTAGAGCGAGTCATCCCCGATGGCTATGAAGTAGTAGAGGTAGGGTTTCCCGCTTTAATTACTGTGACTAGCGAACTAGGTAGCCTTCGTTATGCCGCCCTAAAAGGGATCATGGCAGCAGCTAAAAAACAACCCACTATATGGAAGCCAGCCGATATAGGGCTTGAGCTATCCCAAGTTGGGGCTGCTGGAAGGCGGGTCAAGTTAGCTAAACTTTTCCAACCGGTTAAGGAGGTTAAATGTGAAATAATTGGGGGGGAGACCCCAGCAGAGGCTGGTGTTAATTTAGCTACAAGACTCAGGGAGGCAAAAATAATTTAAGACCAAGGAGGAAATAATGGCTGAATATAAAGGCGTGATAGTCTACGGCGAGTTAATAAACGGAAAGTTACCCTCTATTACTACTGAATTGCTAGGATGCGGCAGGAATCTTGCCGATGACTTAAAGGAGGATTTGTCCTGTCTATTAGCCAGTGATACAGTAGGTGAAACCCCCAAAGAGGCAATCGCTTTTGGAGCTGACAAAGTTTATACGGTAGAAGACCCTTCACTCAAGGAGTATCAAGCAGATACTTACCTCCAGGTTGCGGAAAAGCTAGCTGGCAAGATTTCACCTCGAATTATACTCATGGGGCAAACGTCTACAGGCCGAGACTTAGCCCCTCGCCTCGCCTTTAGATTAGGAACTGGCTTATCAACAGATTGTATTGACTTAAGCATAGATCCGGAGACAAAGCTGCTTCGGCAAACAAAACCTGTATATGGGGGCAACGCTCAAGCTATATTTACCTGCGACACCATGCCCCAAGTAGTTACTATTAGAGCAAAGGCGATGTCGCCAATGGAGCGTGACGACTCAAGAAAAGGAGAGGTCATACCGACAAAGGTTGAAATAGATATGTCACAGGTAAGGACAAAAGTGACAGAAAAAGTAAAGGAAGAAGTAACCGGGGTTAAGCTTGAGGATGCCCCGGTGATAGTTAGTGGAGGTAGAGGCATTGGCGGTCCCGAGCCATTCAAAACGACCTTGAAGGAGCTAGCTGACGTATTACATGGCGCAGTAGGGGCTTCACGCCCACCGGCTGATAATGGTTGGGTAGCGGAGGCACTGCACGTGGGCCTCACAGGCAAGATTGTCGCCCCTGATATTTACATTGCTATAGCTATATCAGGGGCTAGCCAACACATAGCAGGTTGCTCTGGCTCGAAAAACATCATCGCCATTAACAAGGATCCAGAGGCAAATATATTTAGGGAAGCGAAATTCGGCGTGGTAGGCCGCTACGAAGAGGTGATACCCGCCTTCACTAAGAAGCTAAGGGATTTACTAGCTGGCTAGAATATTATTCCTTACTCTGCTTTCCGCGCAGCAATGATTTTTTGGCTAATATGGGCCGGTACTTCTTCGTAATGGCTAAATTCGATAGTAAAGTTGCCACGCCCTTGCGTCATTGACCTCAAGTCTATAGCATAGTGCAGCAGTTCGGCATATGGCGCCTGAGCTTGAATCGTATTATTGTTTTCCTGAGGGGTCATCCCAAGAACACGCCCCCTTTTGGTATTAAGATCACCAATAATATCCCCAGTATATGCTTCAGGCACAGTTATATTAAGATTCATTATTGGCTCAAGCAATATGGGCTGCCCTTGAGACAGTCCCTTCTTTAAGGCCTGTGCTCCGGCAATCTTGAAAGGAATGTCCGAAGAATCTACCGGATGAAAGCTACCATCATAAAGTGTTACTCTCACATCAACTACAGGATATTTAGCTACAACACCCTCTTGTTTCGCCTCATTGACTCCCTTTTCTACCGCGGGAATATAATTCTTAGGCACCGAGCCACCTACTACTTTCGCTCCAAACTCAAAGCCGCTACCCGGAGGCAAAGGCTCTAGCTCCAGAAAGACATGCCCATATTGGCCATGTCCCCCTGACTGTTTCTTATGTTTATACTCCGCCTTAGTTGGCACAGTAATAGTTTCCTTATAAGGAATCTTTGGTGGCTCCAGCTTCACCTCCACGCCAAACTTGCGACGCATCCTTTCCTTAACCATCTCTAAATGGCTATCGCCGATTCCAGAAACAATGACCTCGTTAGTATCAGGCTCACGATGTACCTTCAAGGAGGGGTCTTCCTCGCAAATTCGGGGTAAGACAGCACTCATCTTATCCAGATCAGCTTTTGTCTGAGGTTGGATCGCCATACTGAAATTTGCTTGAGGAAAATCAATGCCTTCAAAGGTCAGAGGGCGCTCATGCACACAAAGAGTATCCCCGGTAGTGGTCAGGTTTAACCTGGCTACTGCCCCAATATCTCCAGCAGCTAATTGAGGCACCGGCTGCTGATTTTTACCCAACAAGGTAAAAAGTTGACCAATACGCTCCATGCTCTTCTTGTTAGCATTCCAAACTTGGGAATTACTGAAAATAACGCCCGAGTAAACTCGAAGATAGCTCACCTTGCCGGTAAATGGATCAGCGCTAGTCTTAAAAACGAAGCTGCTTAGGGGCGCCCCTGCCTCCGATTTAACTTCCTCCTTATCGCCAGTTATTAAATTTATAGCTACAGTAGTATCTCTTTCTTCAGGCGAAGGCAAATAGTTACTAATAGCATCAAAAAGCGAACTAATGCCAATATTACGCGAGGCAGAACCGGTAAAAACAGGCACTAACTTACCTGCTATAGTCGCTTGCTTTACAGCCGTAAAAATTTCCTCATTGTTTATATCTTCACCCTCCAAATACTTAGCGATGAGTTTATCATCAATCTCAACCACAGCCTCCACCAGCTTCTCACGGGTAATTTTGGCTTGCTCCAAAAGCGAAGAGGGAGGTTCTATTTCCTGTAAAGTAGAGCCAATATAACCTTTCATAGTCACTAAGTCTACCATGCCTTGAAAGTCACTCTGTGCACCTATAGGTAGCTGAACTGGCAAGCATCTTGCTGCTAATTTAGCCTGGACTTCCGCCAAAGTTCGCAGGAAATCAGCATTATCTCGATCCATCTTATTAATGAAAAGCAAGCGAGGTAGATTCGACTTTTCAGCATAGGACCATACTTGCTCAGTGCCTACTTCCACGCCTGAAGCAGCACAAACTACAATCACTGCTCCCTCACAGACACGCAAACCCGCTTTGACTTCGCTAGCAAAATCAGCATAACCAGGAGTATCAATGAGATTTAACTTGCTTCCCTTCCACTCCTGCGGCAACAAAGACAGGCTGATGCTCATGCGGCGCTCAATTTCGCTAGGATCATAATCAGAGGTAGTAGTGCCGCTTTCAACACTGCCTAACCGCTTGATAGCCCCCGAGGTAAATAGCATCGCTTCAGCAAGAGAAGTCTTGCCAGCACCATAATGAGATAGCAGCACAACGTTGCGAATTTCGCCTGGTTTATATGAGTTCATTATTCTATGTACCCTCTCTTTTTTGGCTTCGCAGCCTTTCCCTGCATTATTACAATTATAAGCTCCCACCCAGACGATAAGCAACAATCTAAAGTCGGGTTAGCTACTTAAAATAATTTGACACGTGCTACGCAATTGTCACCGAGAAATTAAATTAGGTGCTATAATTACTATTCTTAACGTAAAATGAAATTAAGCTACGATCAAGTAAAACATATCGCCTGGCTAGCCCGTTTAGGCTTGAGTGAAGCTGAAATCGAAAAATTTAGCTTTCAGCTATCCAACATCTTGGAAAACTTCGAGATACTTCAGGAAATAGACACGACCAATGTGCCACCAGTAACCAAGTCTATCCCCCAGCAAAATGTTTTCCGGGAAGACAGGATAGCTAAATCATATCCCCAGAATGTGGTTCTAGCCAATGCCCCGAGACAAGAAGAGAATTGCTTCAAAGTGCAAGCAATATTGGAATAAGAGTGTTCAGCTGTCACCCTGAGCCGAAAGCTCTGAACGAAGCGAAGAGGCAAGTGAAGGGTCTCTAGATTCTTCGCTGAGCCTGTCCTGAGCGCTATGAGATTCTTCACTACGCTCAGAATGACAGGGAGCGAAGGGTTCAGAATGATAGGGGCGAAGTTAGAGAAATTGTTTGTAAATGAACGAGCTACATCAGCTAACTATTCATGAGGCGCATGGGCTTCTTAAGCAAAGGAAAATCTCCTCAGTAGAACTGACAAAATCTGCGTTGAAGCGCATTGCCGGGATAGAAGGCAAGGTCCGTGCTTGCGTCACCATTACTGAGGATTCGGCCTTAAGACAGGCAGAAGAGGCAGATAAGCATATCAGCAGCGGTGATATTGCACCTTTAACTGGCATACCTACCTTGATTAAGGATGTTATATGCACCCAAGGGATACGAACCACCTGTGGTTCGAAGATGCTAGGGGATTTCATTCCACCTTACGATGCCACAGTGATAGAAAAATTGAAGGCACAAAAGACAGTAATGCTAGGCAAGACAAATATGGATGAGTTCGCTATGGGCTCCTCCACAGAACATTCGGCCTTCTTCCCTACTCACAACCCCTGGGATTTAAGCTGTGTCCCCGGGGGCAGCAGTGGCGGCTCAGCCGCTGCTATAGCTACTGATGAAGCTATCTATGCTCTTGGCTCGGATACTGGAGGAAGCGTTCGTCAACCAGCGGGATTTTGTAATGTGGTCGGACTCAAACCAACCTATGGCCGCGTAAGCCGCTTTGGTTTAGTTGCCTTCGCTAGCTCCCTTGACCAAATTGGACCAATAACTAAAGATGTCACCGACTGCGCTTTAGTGATGAGTGCCATTGTTGGACATGACCTTAGAGACTCAACCTCGGTTCCTTATCCTGTGCCAGACTATACCCAGCACTTAATCCCCAATCTCAAAGGGCTAAAAATTGGTATTCCCAGGGAGTATTTTGTAGAGGGCATGCAAAATGAAGTAAGAGCAGCTTTGCAAATAGCCATAAGGAGGCTAGAGGAGCTAGGTGCCGAAATAGATTGGGAAGCCTCTCTACCATCTACTAAGTATGCCTTAGCCGTCTATTATATACTTGCTCCCTCTGAAGCCTCAGCAAATCTGGCTCGCTATGATGGAATAAAATATGGCTTCTCGGTGCGAGGTGCCAGCAATGTGATAGAAACAACGGAAAAGACACGACAGTTTGGTTTCGGTCCTGAGGTTAAAAGACGCATAATGCTAGGCACTTATGCTTTATCCGCAGGTTATTACGACGCTTACTATCTGAAAGCACAAAAGGTGCGCACCTTGATAAAGCAAGAATTTGACCAAGCCTTTAAAAAGTATGATGCTTTAGTCACTCCAACCTCGCCAACAGTGGCTTTCAAACTGGGCGAAAAAATAGAAGACCCACTGCAGATGTATTTGAGCGATGTGTGTACCTTGCCGATAAATATTGCTGGCGTCCCGGCTATTTCCATCCCTGCTGGCTTCGCCAACAACCTGCCCATAGGCATGCAGATTATAGGTAAGCCTTTTAGCGAGGAAACACTATTGCGCATTGCTTTTGCCTACGAGCAAGCAACAGACTGGCACAAAAAAAGGCCGCCATTATGATGAAAATGATTCAAGTCCATTGCTATTCAGGTCACACCTATGCTGAACGACCACGGTCTTTTCTTTGGCAAGGTACAGAATATAAGGTTGCGGAGATAGAAAAAGCGTGGCAAGAACCAGGCAAGAAATTATTTAAAGTCACTACAGAGCAGGGTAAGTCATTTGAGTTATGCTACAGTGAAACAGAGGACCAATGGTCAGCTACTGAATTGGTAACTTAGTGGAAATAGAGCAGATTTTCGAAATTCCTCAAGGCAATATCTGCGCTCCAGCAAGATAACGGCAGCTCAATCACAAATATGCTCCAATTTAATACGCTGAAGAAGTCTCATCTTCTCTTTAACTTCCCTGATAGTCTCTTTGGCTATAGCCTCAGCTCGATTAGCTCCGTCAGCCAGAACCTCAGTAATATAATTAGGTTTGGAGGCTAAGATAGCTCGCTTTTCCCGGAAAGGCTCAAGAGCTGAGCTAATGCTTTCAGCTAGCATCTTTTTGCACTCAACACAACCAATGCCGGCGCGACGACATTCAGAAGCAATCTCTTCTACTCGTGCTGGGGTGAAAAATTTGTGAAGGCAGAAAATATTACACATGTCTGGGTGTCCTGGGTCGGAGCGGTACCTCCGCGCTGGATCGGTAAACGCAATCATCAGCCGCTCTAAAATTTCCTCAGGAGAGGCAGCCATCTCAATGTAGTTGTTATAGCTTTTACTCATCTTCTGTACTCCATCCAAGCCCAAAATTAAAGGAAAGGAGGTGAGCTTTGCTTGCGGCTCGGGAAAGACAAATCCATAAATGGAATTAAATCGGCGCACTATCTCTCGAGCTAATTCAAGATGAGGAAGCTGATCCTCACCTACAGGAACAATCTCTCCCTTATAAAGGGCAATATCAGCTGTCATAAGAACAGGATAACCTACCAGTCCATAATTAACATTATGTGGCTGCATCTTCACCTTCTCTTTAAACGTGGGCACACGCAATAACCAGCTTAAAGGGGTGACCATGCTGAATAAAGTATGAAGCTCCACCACTTGAGGGACATGAGACTGGACAAAGAGGATACTCTTCTGAGGGTCAATGCCAGCCGCCAGCCAGTCAAGCACCATCTCATAAATATCCCCTTGAAGCATTTCTGTGCTTTCGAGTGTAGTAAGAGCATGAATATCCACTACACAGTAAATGCAATCGTACTCATCCTGAAGGGAAATGCAATTCTGAATAGTCCCTAGATAGTTACCGATATGCTGCTTGCCCGTGGGACGGAAGCCAGAAAAGACACGCTTTTTCATTTATTTATCACCAAAGTTTAGCACACAGGAACAATTTATTGGTAGCCTGCGTTGGAAGCATTCCAAACTTTTCTTTGAGAAGAAGCAACTTATCCCAGTCTACAGCAATTGCCTCCCTCCTAATTGCATCATCCCCTTCAAATCTTAACGGGATTTTAATATTCAGATGCTACCATCTCATTATGACCAAACTAGAAAGGAGCAACTTACTAGTTACGCCGTGTCGGGTGCTGAATGACCACGACAGGCACAATAAACCTGACAGTACAAGATGAAGAGGATAAATGTAATAAATTTAGCTCTTTCCCTCATCCTGATCTTCCCACTCTTACTGAGCACCACGTGTGATCCACCACTCCGCAAAGACAATTTGGCTGCGGCAGGTGCTCTCGCCGACAGTGATAATACGAGCCTTATTTACACTGGCTGGTCAGCACCGCCTGCTGAAAGCCAATCTCCAGTGCTGCCCAGCATTGCCGATGTCGTCGCTGCAGTCAAGCCTTCAGTGGTAGCCATTAATACCGAAAAAAACTATCAGATTTTCCACCGATCTTTCACTCAGGAGGGAGCTGGCTCAGGGTGGATCATCGATAAGGATGGGATTGTGGTGACTAACAACCATGTTGTCGCCGGGGCTGAGAGTATCAGTGTAACCCTGGATGACGGTAGAACCTTTAGAGTTGACCCGAACACAGTGGCTACCGACCCACTAAATGACTTGGCTATTATCAAAATTAACGCTGAAAACCTGCCAGCCGCCGATATTGGCGACGCTTCTGCATTGAGGGTTGGTGACTGGGTAGTAGCTATCGGCAACTCATTGGGTCTGGGAATAAGTGCTTCAAGCGGAATAGTCAGTGGCCTCGAGATTTCTCTACCAGTATCCTCAGGACAAACACTATATGACCTTATTCAGACTGACGCCGCTATTAACCCCGGCAACAGCGGTGGACCATTGGTGAACATGAAAGGGGAGGTGATTGGCATTACCAGTGTCAAGATTGCCGCGGTTGGAGTAGAGGGGCTTGGCTATGCCATAAGCGTTAATGAGGCGATACCGATCATCGAAGAGCTAATTGCGAGCGAGTACTGACCTGTCCTAGTTAATGGTAGGACTTCTCGCCGCAAAGGAGGTGAAACAAAAATGTGGCGAAGGAAGAAGTTTATTCTCGTCGCGACGGTAATTGCGGTTGTACTGGTAGCAAGCGTGGTGGGAATAGGCTGCTCCCGAACCGGAGATGAGGAAGGACTGCAGCCCGAAAGCGGGGGCGAGCCCCCTAGCAAAGCCCTATTAACCAGGGTCACAGAAATCCTTGGTACTGATCAGCAGGATTTACAAGATGCTTTTGCTCAAACGCGAAGTGAGATGCCGAACGGAGTACCGGGGCAGAGACCAGCCAACGGCAATCCTGGCTCACGGGGTGCTAACGAGGAGTAAAGGGTTAATATGGATAATCTACGGCGCCACACCTTATACATCTTACTGGGGATCGGCATTGCGGTACTTTTTGTTGGTTTAGTCCTATTATTTTTTGCGTACTAGGCTTGAACCTAGACCGAAGAGAAAATAGCTATTTTAGGTAGATGTATCAGGTACCTGCAATCCCAGCTCACTTGATTCTAACAGTGACTCTAGACCCTGATTACTGAAACTTAATCAATGCAACTTGGTAAAAATTACAGCATTTCCCCAAAAATTTTAACGGGATTTTAATATTCCGATGCTACCATTAGGTCATTTAGGATTTTAATGTTTAGGTGCCACTGTTTTGAGCACAGAGAGGTGTAACAAAAATGTGGCGGAGCAAGAAGTTTGTTGTGATTGCGGTTTCGGCTGCCCTGCCAATAATTGCCTTGATGCTAATAGGGGAAGGCCGTACTCAAGTAGGAGACAGTGATGGCAGCCAAACCGAGACAGAAACTACGATAAATGAAAAGCCAGACAGGATGCAACCGCAGATGCCTTTGGATGAGGTCGCAAATATCCTTGGAATTGAGCAGCAGGAATTGGAAAATGCCTTCAATCAGGCCCGAAATGAGATGGGTAACGGCGGTCTCCTGAGTCCCCCTGGAGAATGGGCGCCTGATAGCCAACCGCCTGATGGATCACCACCGGAGGGGCTGCCACGGGGTATGGAACCACCCGCGGGAAGAGCATTAACTGAGGCTCTATTAGCCAGAATGGCCGACATCCTTAACATCGACCGGCAAATGCTTGAGGATGCTTTTGCCGAGGCCTGGAGCACTGATAGTGCACAATAACAGACAACTTCAAAAAAGAGGTGAAACAGAAATCTTAACAGGATTTTAATATTTGGCTGCTACAATTGTAAGTAGAAATCTAAGCGGAAAGGAGGTGTAACAAAAATGTGGCGAAGCAAGAAGTTTATCGCTATTACGCTGGCTACCGTATTGGTGGTTGGGAGTACAGTAGGGGTAGTCCTTGCTACGGACAATGGAGATGAGCAGGAAAGCCCAGCTGGGGATGGATATCCAGCCCTACTAGAAAGAGTCTGTGCAATCTATGAGGAAAACACAGGCACCACCATTGACCCAGAAGCATTGAAAGATGCCTTTGCCCAGGCCCAAAACGAGATGCAAACTGAAGCTCTGAAGAACTGTCTTCAGAACCTGGTAGGCCAGGGCAAGATGATCCAAGAACAGGCTGACCAGTATCTGGAGTGGTGGCAATCAAGGCCCGATGTCCCGATTGGATTTGGCTTTCGCGGTCATGGTGGGTTCCATGGTATGGGCGGACCACACGGCTGGGGTGGACTATGTACCCCAGAGAACAACTAACCAAGCTTCCGGTATAGATACTCTGGCTGACCGTGAGCAAGAGAGGGGGAGAACACTCCCCCTCTAGATTTTTAGGATGTTTGTGTGAGAAAAGCCCTTCACATTAACAATTTCTTAACATTTCTGTTATAAAATTAGATAAACATGAGGAATTGCTAAAGAGCTCAAAAATGGCAGGCAAAAGGGTTCTAGTAGTTGACGATGATGTGAAAACGGTGGAACTGGTCAAGCTCTACCTAAATAGAGATGGCTACAAAGTCCTTACCGCCTGCGAGGGTGTTGAAGCGCTGCGATTGGCTAGGGAGGGTCATCCGGACCTTATCATCCTGGACTTAATGCTGCCCGGCATCGATGGCCTTGAGATTTGCCGTACCTTTAGAAATGAATCCGATGTGCCCATCATTATGCTCACCGCCAGGACCACAGAGCAAGACAAGGTAACCGGTTTGGGTTTAGGAGCAGATGATTATGTCACCAAACCCTTCAGCCCGAAGGAGCTAGCAGCCCGAGTTCGGACAGTTCTCAGGCGCCTCCCGGGAGAAACATTCCAGCGGGGGCCTGCGGAGATCAAGCATGGCGAGCTCACGGTGAACTTTGTCAAACATGAGGTATCTCTTGCTGGCAGACCACTGAACCTCAGCCCAACAGAATTTAAGCTGCTGGGTGTCCTTGCTAAAGAGCCGGGGAAGGTTTTCAGCCGGGAAGCGCTTATCGAGAAAGCCCTTGGCTATGATTTCGAAGGCTTCGACCGTACAATTGATGTTCACATCCTCAACCTGCGTCGAAAGCTTGAGGCAGACCCCAGCCACCCCAGATATGTAAAAACAGTGTATGGAGCTGGCTACAAGTTTGTGGAGGATGAGCAGTGATACATAAGCTACAGTTTCGTATCATGCTATCTTTTGGTCTGGTGATACTTGTGACTGTCGGCGCGGTATTTCTCTTTTTTGGTCAGGCTGCCAAAAGTGAAATCCACCGCTTTGAGGAACGCGCTGAGCGGGCTCTCTCCGCAGGAATGACACTCGAACTGTCCCGCTATTACCGTCTTAAAGGAAGTTGGGAGGGGATTCAACCTCTCGTAGAGCAATGGGGGACTCTTTCTGAACGACGAATTATATTGGTCAATACCGAGGGAACTGTAATCGCTGATTCCCAAGGGGACTTGTTGGGGAAGTCCTATAAGCCTGATTCAACAGGGACGATTTTAGAATCTCCACGGTGGCAGGGTACCTTGGCAACACTTTATATCAGCAAAGCAAAATCAACTTCACTATACATCCTTTACAATGCAATAGGTCGTTTTTTAATTTGGGGAGCTTGCGTGGCAATTGCTATTGCCTTTTTGCTCACCTTTTTCCTTTCCAAGCGTATCTCAGCACCAATTCTTGCTCTTGCGGCAACTACCAGGAAATTAGGACAGGGCGATTTTTCTCAAAGAGTAAGGGTTAAGGACAAAGGTGAAGTGGGAGAATTAGCCGAAAGCTTTAACTCCATGGCTAGCGAGTTAGAGAGAGCCGAACAGTTGCGACGAAATATGGTAGCCGATGTTGCCCACGAACTTAGAACCCCTCTCTCTAATGTCCGGGGTTACCTAGAGGCAATTCGTGAAGGGGTGGTAAAGCTAGATGCAGCAACTATTCGCTCTCTCGAGGAAGAGGTAGCTCTGCTGTCACGGCTAGTTGACGACCTCCAGGAGTTAAGTCTGGCTGAAGCAGGTAAGCTGGAGCTGGTTTGCCAGGCTGAAGATATCGCTGAGTTAATCAACCACACAGTGGCTGCAGTGCAACCTCAGGTAGCAACAAAGGGATTATCAATATGCATTAACCTGCCTGATAAACTACCAACAGTGAATATTGACTCGCACCGCGTTAGCCAGGTGTTGCGTAACCTTCTGGAGAATGCAGTGGCTCATACCGCTGAGGGAGAGATCACTGTGACCGCCAGACAGCAGGGTAGCTGGGTAGAGGTGAGCGTAACCGACACCGGCGAAGGCATCCCTGCTGAGGACTTGCCTAACATCTTTGAGCGTCTCTATCGGGTGGACAAGTCGCGCACCAGGGCCACCGGGGGCAGCGGTTTAGGCCTGACAATTGCCAAGCGCCTAGTTGAGACCCATGGGGGCAAGATTGAAGCCCAGAGCGAGTTAGGAAAGGGAAGCCGCTTTTCGTTCACTGTCCCCATTTTCGAATAATTTACCCATTGCTGCCACTATGCCCACCGAACTATCTTGCAGTCCGTATTATCAAGACAAGCAGGACAATAACCAGGGTAACGCCAAGTCCAATTATTACCAACAGATAGAACGGAACCGATGGCATCGGTTCGGGTAAAGAAGGAGGAGAGGAGGACTGAGAGGGTGGCAGTGCTGTAGGTGCTGCCTCCGTGGTGAAGACACCTGTTCCCCACTCACCGTAGCTGGTAGCACTAATAGCTCTCACCTTCCAGAAATAGGTAGTGGCATAGTCCAGGTCCCTATCACACTCCCAGGCAGTGGTCTGCAAGGCATCAGCTCCAGTCATGGCAACAACTACATCAGCAAATTCGCCATCCCTAGCTAGCAGAAACTCATAGCCACTAACTCCAGCGACCGAATCCCAGGTGAAGGCGGGTCGTACCGATACCTCAGTGGCGCCGGGCGCCGGATAGAGGCCCTCGACTTCAATAAGCATCAGCGCAAAAGACCTCATCTCCGACCAGGGGCTCTTTATCGGCTCGGTAGACCTCACCTTCCAGTAATAGGCTGTGCCGCTGCTCAGTGGCACCGAGTTGTCGCCGCCTGTGGCGATTACAACCTCATGGTCACTGTGTACCATCCATACCTCTCTGGCAGAATCCGCATCCAGATACATGGCTATCTCATATTCCGTCACGTCTTCACACTCTTCCCACTCCAAGATGAGCTTGGATGGACGTTCACAGGGACATGGGCCAAGCGGTACTATGGCTGTATCTGCTGGTGCATCAAGACTCGGGCCAAACTTGCACAGGGTATCCTGAAAGAGGTAAATAGTCTGGTTGGCAGTATCAACCGCCCAAAGCTCATTTTGTTCAGCGTCCCCTGATAACTTAAGATAAGGGAGGGTGTTGGGGAACACCGCAGTGGGGTCAAAGGTGGTATCCAGCGGCAGCGAGAAGTTGATTAAGTCGTATTCAAAATCCATACACGTTGGACAGGAGGGATACAGCCAGCGAGTCATGCCACCAGTGGTATCGTTGGCTGGCTCCAGCCTGAGGGCATAGAGTGTCCCTTCAGGGTCTATAGCCAGGCCGCTGATACGCTGCTCCCCTGCCAGCTCGGTGATATCTTCATCAAGCTGCTCCCATTCATCAGAAACCCCAATGATGTAGCGCCAGAGCCCTTCGTCGGGAAGATTGGTGGCGGCGTAGATAATGCCGTTTTTCGAGAAGTCGGCATCGGCTACTACTTGGACATCACCATCTCCACTGCCGATAACCTCACTGATTTGGTCAAAGCTGGTGCCGCCATCAGTGGAATAGGCTACCTCACCATTTCTACCGCCGACAAGGATGGTTTCATTATCAACAATAGCCAGCATATTGATATCAGCGAGAGTGGTCTCCACCGGCTCCTCCCATCCCCAGCCACCGTCCGTGCTCTTCGTGATCTCGCCGCCGGGCAGGGCGGCGTAGATGGTGTCCTCATCTTCAACTGCTAAGTCAACCAGCGGCCCTGGAGGTCTCCGACGCCACTCCCAAGAACGACCTCGATTGTGGGACACCGCAATCTGCTCGCCGCCAACTTCAGCAGCGTAAAGGGTATGATCATCGTTGTAATCGCGGCTCAGCCTCACGATGACAGCATTTGTGTCGGTGTCCATCGTCAGCACCCGCTCCCAGTACTTGCCCAAGGGGTCGCTGAAACTGCGCCAGATGCCTTCGGGACCGAATGTGCTGCTGTTGGTAACGAAGAGGAACTCCGAGTCAGGTGCCACAGCGATGTCGGCGAGCTGGAACGCTGTGTCCATGAGCCCCATCTGACGCCATTTGTCGCTATCAAGACTCGCTGAGACCGCACTCTCATCCAACGCCTCACCGGGACTTTGTGAAGTGCCACAGTAGGCAATCGTGCCATCAGGATTCCATGAGACCTTAGCATTCCCGGGACCCGTGGGCGGCACGTTCGCTTCGTGCCACTCCGGCAATAAATCAAAGGGATTCTCGGTCCGTCGCACCTGGACAGTCAGCGTTCCCGCAACAGGATCCACATCGCCGGCAAGCAGTGTTCCTGAATCCGTTGTCCCATGATAGGAGATGGCAGCTATGTCAATATCCGCCCCACCATTCACCTCCAGCCGATGGGCAGTATCCCCATCAATCAGATAGACGTCATCACCAGCGTCAGGCTCCCTATCGTAGCTTATAAAGAGCCGCCGTGATAATTCGTCTTCACTGGAGTAGTCGGAGGGCAAAGCCAGCGACGAGTTGACCCAGGCGACGCCCGCAGCATCTCCTGCCGCAGCAATCTCCACCGGATATCCATCGAAGCTATCCCACGCCGTGGTTCCACCTCCGGTATCACGTTCGCCGAGGCAGAGCCAGGTCCGGTTTTGAAAGTCGACGGCAACATCAGCCGCAGTAGACGCGACGACCACCAGAGTCCTGTCTCTTTGATAGTCCAGGGAGTAGGCGAGCGCCGATACCTCACCGCCCACATAAGATGGGTCAACAGCCAGTTCCTGATTCTCCCATGACGCCCACACCGAGCCTCCCTGAAGTACCCAAACTTGCCCGCTGGTTACATTATCACCCCAGACAGCCGTGCCAATGGCAATCTCTCTAAATGACTCTCCGCCTTCAGTATATTGGTCGGATATAGTAATCGTCTGAATAGAGCCCACAAAGCTGGGAATATTGGTATCAGTCCAGTCCATCCCACCATCAGTGGACAAGTAGACCGCGGTGCCATTATTTGTAACCACAGCTACGATGCCAGGCTTGTCGGGAGCAACGGCGATCTTGCTGGTAGGTAACTCAGCGTCCGCATCAACAAGCCAACGGGTTATATCTTCCCAGCTTGCCCCAGCATCCAGTGAGCGGTAGGCCCTGGAATTTTCGCTGTCGCTGGCGTAAAGAACACCATCATCTCCGATGGCGATTTCACTCACCTCTGAGGGACTAACGACTATGTTGCCTTCCTCACCTGGTTTGTCTACCTCTGCCCACTCTAGCACGCTATCTGCTTGCGCTGGGGATGGCACAAGCACAGCAGACAGCAGCAACACTGCTAACAATCCACAAGCGTGCTTTATTTTCATAGTGGCGCTTTATTATAGAGGGAAAATGTTAACTTTCTGTTAAGTTGTTCAAATACCGACATTATTTTTCAAAGCGCCGCCAAACTTAACAACTTCTTAACAATTCCCTGCCATACTAATTTGCGAGAAGTGTATTTTATCTCGCTGCCAGTTATAATCACATGAAGGACAAGTGAATAACAAAATGAGAATGAAAATAGTAATGAAAAGTAAATTATTTAAAATAACATTAATCCTGGTGCTATGCGGAGTCGGTGCTTTCCTGCTAATCAGTGCTTTTAAACCAGAGTCGGCGCCGGTGTCAGAGAACCAAGTAGTAGCCGTACAGCGAGGAGACTTGACAATTGATATTACTGGCAGCGGCAATCTGGTGTTATCCCTCACAGAAGACCTCGCTTTTGAGATGGCGGGAACGGTAGAAGAAGTCATGGTGGAGGAGGGAGAGTCTGTTGAAGAGGGACAGGTGCTGGCGAAGCTGGACACGTCAGAATGGGATAAGGAAGTGATAACGCTGGAGCGTGACCAGCTTCAGGCGGAGATAAATCTGGAGAATGCCGAACTTGCCCTGGACAAAGCTGAGGAGGAAACCACCACCACTGTCACCGGGGATATTAGGGTAACAACAACCACTGACCCGAAGGAAATAAAAATAAAAGAGCTGCAAGTCGAGCTGGCTGAGGCACGTCTCGAAGATGCCCAGGAAGCGTTGGAGGAAGCGCTCAATGCCAGCCCAGAGGTTACTGCTCCCTTTGATGGCTTCATCACCAAGGTAAACGTTGACGGTGGCGATGAGGTGAAGAAAGGCACGGTAGCGGTGACTATTGCCGACCCCAACAGGTTTGAAGCGGATATCCTGGTCGGTGAGATAGACATCATGCAGGTAAAGCTTGGGGGAGAAGCTTCGGTGCAAGTGGATGCCCTGCAGGGAATGAGCCTTCCCGCTGAGGTAACCCATATCTCACCCACAGCCACTATTCAACAAGGCGTGGTGAACTACCAAGTGAAGGTAGAAGTTAAGTCGCTGGAAGCGGTAATACAAGAACGTGAACAGGCAAGGCCGGAGTTGTCTCCTGGGGAACTTCCCGAGCAAATCAAACAGGCCATCGAGGAGGGCCGCCTTACTCAAGAAGAGGCTGAAGAAATGATGAAACTGAGGCAGCAGGGACAAGGGGGACAGCAAGGACAGACGGCGACCATGACATCTGGAGCCTTCCAGCTCAGGGAAGGCCTGACCGTCACCGTGAGCATAATAGTAGATGAGAGGAACGATGTAGTGCTGGTGCCGAACGGAGCGATTACCACGCAGGGACGGCAAACTTATGTGCAGGTGCTGTCACCGGATGGCACGATTGAGCAGCGCGCCATAACGACTGGCATCAGCAACTGGCAGTACACCGAGGTGACCGAGGGTCTCAGCGAAGGTGAGAAGGTAGTTGTGACAAAGGCGACTACTACCACCACAACGACAACTCCGAGACAAAGACAAGAAGGGCCCAGTTTCTTTATTGGGCCATAAAGGGGGCTAATCGGATGATTCGTTTACAGGATATTACCAAAGTCTATCCCATGGGCAAGAGAGAGCTAACCGTGCTCAGAGGCATAACCCTGAATATCGAACAGGGCGACCTGGTGGCGATTATGGGTCCCTCCGGCTCAGGCAAGACCACGCTGCTTAACCTTATCGGCTGCCTGGATAAGCCGACATCTGGTAGATACTATTTTGAGGAGAGAGAGGTCAGCCGCCTTAACAGCGGTGAGCTGGCTAGAATCAGAGGTGAGAAGGTTGGCTTTATCTTCCAGACCTTCAATCTGCTGTCCCGGCTCACGGCGCTGGCCAATGTGGAACTTGGGATGACCTACGCTGGCGGTGTTGACCGTAAACGCGCCCTAGAGGCACTGGCTAAGGTTGGACTCTCTGAGCGAGTCAAACATCGCCCAATCGAGCTTTCCGGAGGAGAGCAGCAGAGGGTAGCCATCGCCCGGGCCTTGGTGAAAAATCCCTCCCTGTTTCTGGCAGATGAGCCTACCGGCCAGCTGGACAGCCACTCCGGCCAGGAGGTAATCTCCATCCTCACCTCTTTACATGCCGAACAGGGCATTACCCTGCTCGTGGTAACCCACGACGCTAATATTGCTAACCACTGCCAGCGCATCATCCACCTCAAGGATGGCGAGGTTGTTGGGGAGGAAAGCGCATGAAAAGGTGGCCTAACTTTTTTGCTACTGTCTGGCTTGGACTAAGCACTCACAAGTTGCGCAGCTTTTTGACTATGCTTGGAATCATTATCGGTGTAGCCTCTGTAATTACCCTGATGTCCATCGGCAAGGGTACTACAGCGCAAATCCTCTCTAATATCCAGAGTATGGGGGCAAACCTGATTACCATCCGCTCCGGGGCGAGTTTTGGTCCTGGAGGAGTGAGGGGTGCTGGCGGTAGCACCCGAACCCTGACTATGGAAGATGCGGAGGCAATAGCAGAGCAGGTCCCCTACATATCTGCCGTGGCGCCTTCTTCCTCCAGCAACCTCCAGCTAGTCGTGGGTGGTGAGAATACGAATGCCCAAGTCACCGGGGTAACCCCGGAGTATATGCAGGTAAACAATCTGGAGATTGCCAATGGCACTTTCTTTACTGAATATGATTATCAGCGCGGTTCCAAGGTAGCTGTGCTTGGCTCCAATGTAAAAGAGACGCTCTTTGGAGATGCCGACCCCATAGGGCAACAGATGCGGATGGGCAGCATTATTGTTCGCGTTGTTGGCGTACTGGAGAGCAAGGGGGGTGGGTTTAACTCGTCTGATGATGCTGTCCTCATCCCGCTCACCGCCCTGCAGCAGGCGGTTGCCCAGACGCGAAGCGCACAGGGAGAGCGCGTGGTGTCATCCATAGCACTGACGGTAAGCGACGAGAAGCAGTCAGACTACGTCGTTGAGGAAATCACCAGCCTGCTCCGCACCCGCCACCGGCTTGCAGCCTCTGCCGACGACGATTTTAACATCATGTCTATGGAGGAGCTAGCCAGCACCCTTGAGGAAACCTCAGGGACGCTGACCCTTCTTCTAGGTGCCATCGCTGCCATTTCACTGCTGGTGGGGGGTATCGGGGTGATGAACATAATGCTGGTGTCGGTGCTGGAGAGGACCAGGGAGATAGGCATCCGCAAGGCGCTTGGGGCCAGGGAGCGGGATATATGGGGTCAATTTCTTATTGAAGCAGCCTTCTTGACATTTGCTGGTGGTATCATCGGGGTAATCGTGGGCTGGGCAGTCTCATATTTCGTTTCCCGCATGGGGCTAATGACGACCGTGGTTACTGCTGATATAGTTATCCTTGCCATTTCGGTATCGATTAGCATTGGCCTATTCTTTGGTTTTTACCCTGCCTGGAACGCCTCCCGCCTTAATCCTGTTGAAGCACTCAGGTATGAGTAAAGTTATCCTGAACTTGATTCAGGACTAAGCTCTACCCTGAACTTAATTCAGGGTCGAATTTCGTGCTTAGGGTTTATCGTTCTCTTACCACTGCCCACTTCAGGTTAAGAACCTGGCTTGTCCCAGCCGCTAGCTCAAAGGGCAAGAGAAGCACAAGGCAGCTTTCCTGATACAATCCCTCTAAGCCTGCTTCAGAATTAGAAATAGTTTCCACAGGAAAGCGCCATAACATGACTGAAGGTTGAGCAACTAAGCTCATTTTTATCCCCAAATGCTTGTTGCCCAGTGATATTTTGCCCACTTCAGGGAGAACTCCGCTAGAATCAAGGTGATAGTCATCCAGGATGACACCAGTCACCTCATAATAAGCTTGCTCATTATGCCCACCGCCAAGCAGATTTATGTTCCATTCACTAGCAAAAATGCCTGAAGCGATAGTGTCACCTTTATTGCTGAGTTGGTAATCAACCTGTAGTTTCTCTTTGCCCGCCTCAATAATAACTTCCTTCTTCACTTCGAAAGGCAACCAGCTATCACCACAGTGGAGTTTGTCGCTACGCTTCAAGATAACCTTGAGAAAAGACTTATGTTTTTCTACCTCTGGTTGATAAGGCTGATTGGCAAAATTGCCTAATTCTTTATAAGAACAGGAGGCAAATTGCTCCGGGGTGACATCGTGGGAAAGGAAATGGTCAATGAGGCTATAGCGGGGATAACAGTCGTACCCTGAAACAAGTTCAGGGCGCAAAACGCTCTCATCCTTAACGCGTATCTTATCATGGATGCTGGCGACTTTAGCAGATTGCTTCGGGACTTTGTCCCTCGCAATGACGAGCGAGGTATTTGCTTTAATTAATGCTTGGTGATATGCCTCAGGCCGTCTGGCTATGGTGCTGAGCAAATTATACGCAGCCCACCGTAAATCCCATTCAATCAGGCTCCCTCCTTTCTGGGGGCTCAGGTAGAGGGATAAGAGATTCCCGTTAACTACTATTTCTTCTCTACCATCCATATCAAAATCTATCTCCTCATATTTCAGCCAGGGTTGCTCTGGATGGATTACGGCATCAGCTTTATTTTCTGCCTGTATAAGGTGATGATAGGTAGCGGCACGCATATCGGCAAGGTACAGTCCACCAAATACTCCGTGCCAGTAAGGGCAGTTGCACTGCGCCCGCCATAAGTCCTCTAAGCCGCAATCAGTGTTTGTCCTTGCCTTAGCCTGATATACTTTTCTATGGACTTGAAGCATTTTCTTGTGTAATTGATTGACCTCGGGATACTTTACGAGAAAGTGCCGCCAGTACCCTCCACGCATAAACTGCACCGCATCTTCTCGTTCCTTCGGCATCACCACGTCCTTTTCTAGTTCGTGTTTGATGTTGACGAATTGTGCCGATTTAGTTGGGGGGAGTGCCCATTCCAGCATCTCATCATAAGAGGCACAGGGAAGGTATATCCTGCCCAGAGGAGGAAACTGACGAGCATACTCACCCAGAGGAATGGTAAGCAGCCATTCCCAATTCCCCTCCAGAGAAGCGAAGAATTCCTCTATCCAGCCATTTTCCCAGCAATGTTTGTAGGTCTCGGGCCAAATGCCAAACTTCTCGCCATCATCGCCCATAACCGCTATTCTAACCGGCTGTGAATTAGGGGGTGAGGTAGCTTGTTGGCGAACGTATTCCATAATTTCAGTTACACTGCACCAGGGAATGGAATAACGCAGATACTTGCTCGTAGCAAATACCTTCACCGGGTAGCCCTGCTCTTCAGTAAGGTAGTAACCAAAGAGGTCCTTATCTTCCAGCCCAACTAGTTTAAAGTGAGTGTCATCTACTACTGTCCATTCTACGCCAGCCTCTGCCAGGATTTTCGGCAAACCTGGCTCCCACACCCGCTCTGCCAGCCATAACCCGGCAGGCTTAGAGCCAAAAAGGCGGCTACAAGTCTCAGTCATCCTGGCAATCTGCCCTAGCTTGTCCTCATCAGGGATAATGGGCAGGATAGGCTCGTAATAGCCACCAGTCATGATCTCCACCTGCCCTCTTCCCACCAGTCGAGAAACTTTAGACAAGAAGTCAGGATGGTTTTGCTCCAAAAAGTCCAGAAGTGAACCGGAATAGTGAAGCGAAATCCTTATCCTAGGATGCTTCTCCAGTGCCTCTAACATAGGCAAATAAGCCTGAAGGTAAGCCTGCTGGAAAACCCAGGGGAAATTGCTTACTGGCTGGTGATTATGTAAAGCTAAGCCGAGATATATTTTCCCCATGCTCTCTAATTGTCATTACAGGCAAGGCCTGGCAATCTCATAGCCTGGTGATAAATATCTTGGTACATCTTTGCTGAGACTTTCCAAGAAAAATCCAGCAGCATATTCCGTTTCATCAATTTTAGCCAGGCATCCTTATGATAAAAAACCCCCTCAGCCCTTTTCACTGCTTCTATTAGTGAGGCTGGATTATAGGCTTGAAAGACGAAGCCATTTCCCTTCTCTAAATTGGCGTCAGTATCTCTAACAGTATCGGCTAAGCCACCGGTGCGCCGCACTACCGGGATAGCGCCATAACGCATGGCTATGAGCTGCCCTAATCCGCAGGGCTCAAAGCGTGAGGACAGCAAAAACATATCGCTGCCACCATAGATAAGATGAGCCAATGAGTCATCAACAGTGATAAACACTGCCACACGGTCTGGGTATCTTTGTCCTGTCTCCCGCAACAATTCCTGATAATACTCCCTTCCCTTGCCCAGAATAACAAGTTGTATTTTTGTTTCTCCCATGAGGGACTTCATAGCTGGCAGCAATAAGCCAAATCCTTTCTGTTCGTCAAGGCGGGATACCATGCCAATCAATGGCACATCAATGTCTTGAGGCAAATTAGCTTTCTTTTGCAAAGCAATCTTGTTTAAAACCCTCTTCTTCACAGTAAATGAGTTGTAATTTGTCACCAAATAAGGGTCGGTGGCGGGGTTATATTCTTCATAGTCAATGCCGTTAACAATACCATAAAGCTCCTTCTGGCGATACCTTAGCAAGTGCTCCAGACCGTCGCCATATTCAGGAGTCAGGATCTCAGCGGCATAGGTAGGGCTAACGGTAGTTACAATGTTAGCCAAAAGAATTCCCTGACTCATAAAATTGAGTGGTGGAGCAGGAGCATCATTGGGGATATGCTTGTGCCAGACTTTACTTAAGCCCGAGACAGCCAGAAATTGCTGGCTGAAAGCACCCTGGTATGCCAGATTATGAATAGTGAACACAGTGGGAAAGACGCAGCCAGCTTCTTTCAGCCATAGAGGCACCAAGGAGGTATGCCAATCATGGCAATGGATTATGTCAGGACGCCAATCAAGCCGGGAAAGGATAGCGGGGATAGCCAGCGAGAAGAAAAGGAAGCGCTCCAGGTCATTATCCGTGTATACCTCTGGACCGGCAAAATAGTGGTCGTTTTCCACCAAATATGCCGGTATCTCTTCTTTTAGAGTTGTCATTTTTAACGTTGCTAGCTCGGAGCGCCCCATGAAGCTAACTTTTACTGGAGGTGTTTTAGCACTAACATCCATGACATTGCCATTAAGACAGCCATAATGAGGCAATATCAGGCGTACTTCGTGTCCCAGGGTGGTAAGAGCTCTGGCTAAGGAGCTTACCACTTCGGCTAATCCCCCTACTCTGGCTAAAGGAGCGGCTTCAGCGGCGATAAATAAAATTTTCATGGGAGGGAGTAATATAACGAATTCTGCGATTTACTATAATAGCTGATAGCTCCTTTCAAACTTAGACGCGATATTTCCTTTGCGTCTTTCTTTCCACAGAGCTACCACTGGGAAGGAAGTCATTGTCGAAGTCACTTCTTTCCACCCAGCATCCGATGCGGCAGTTCCTACCTACCTTTAGCCCCGGTGGCAGTTTAGCCCCTTTGCCTACGACAGTAATGCCACAATTCAAATAATCGGGCTCATCCTTATTGGGGGTGTAATCGTCGCCATATCCCACCTGACATCCGGGACCTATCCAGCATTGCTTATCAACAATAGAGCGGTGAACAATAGCACCCTTGCATATAGTAGTATCATCAAATAGGACGGAATCTATTACCTGGCCACCCTCCTCCACACAGACTCCCGGGGAGAGCACCGAGTTAAATACTATGCCATTTATGATACAGCCGTGACTGATAAGGCTTCGGCCTGCCTGAGCTTTGGGACCCAGTTTCACTGGAGGCATATTGTTAAAAACAGTCCTTATCTCAGTATTGGGGTCATAAAGGTTTAACTGAGGCAAGTCAACGATAAGGTCCATATTAGCTTGCCAGTAAGATTCTATGGTGCCCACGTCGCGCCAGTATCCCCGATGTCTATAACCATAAACTTTATAATCGCTCAACACAAACGGGAGAATACCATGACCAAAATCGCGAGCCTCTCTCTTATGTGCCTCTACCATGACATCCATAAGCACATCTTTATTAAAAACATAGATACCCATAGAAGCCAGATTGCTCTTAGACTCAGTTGGCTTTTCCTCAAAGGCAATTACCCTTTCCGTATGGTCTAAAGTAACAATGCCATAGCGGCCAGCCTCTGCTAAAGGTATTTCGACTACTCCTACAGAGATGTCGGCCCGGCGATTGCGGTGGGCGGCAATAACATGGTCATAGCGCATAGTGTAAACGTGGTCGCCAGCTAAGACGAAAACTTCATCAACATGGCTATCCTCAAGAAAATGCAAATTTTGATAAATGGCGTCGGCCGTGCCGCCATACCAGTGTTCTCCATTAGTGCTTAAATAGGGCTGAAGGAGAACCACGCCACCTCTTGTCCTATCCAGATCCCAGGGTCGTCCGATGCCAATATGCTGCGTCAGAGAGCGAGGGTTATACTGTGTAAGCACAGCTACCTTATAAATGCCTGAGTTAACACAATTGCTTAAGGTAAAGTCAATAACGCGATACTTGCCACCAAAAGGGATTGCTGGCTTATTACGCTCGGCTGCCAACACACTTAATCTCTCCCCTTTCCCCCCGGCAAGAATCATAGCCAATACTTTTTCCATTTGCCTATCACCTTCTTGTGCTTAACCGCATAAATCCTTGTCCCAATGTAACTACTCACCAATATTGTCATGCTGACCCTGAACTTGATTCAGGGGATTCAGCATCTCCTAAAAACTCCTTGCTTAAATCTCTCCATTTAGGATTAAACTGGGTTATCAAATTTATTTTCCAGTCTCTATGCCAATTTTTCAGTTGCTTTTCTCTATTTATGGCACTTTCCACATCATTTGTTAAGTCATAATAAACAAGTTTTGTAAGGTTATACTTCTTGGCAAATCCCTCCACTAACTTATTCTTATGCTCAAACATCCTGCGCACAAGGTTGTTTGTTACCCCTATGTAAAGAGCTTTGTTTGATTTATTCGTGAGAATATAAACATAGTATTGCTTGCCTTCCCTCATAAGTTTATCATTAAACTTTGAGATTCCGAAACCCCTGCCCTGAACTTGATTCAGCATATCTCTGCCCTGAAACAAGTTCAGGGTGAGATTCCGAAACAAGTTCGGAATGACATTAGTACGGCTGTGTAGTTACGTCCCATTTTTCTGTCATTGCAAGCAAAGGAGTTTTTCAGATTTTGTTACTTAAAAAGGCGAATCTTTGCGCTACTACTTTCTTTGCCTGGACAAGGGTACTAGCCTGGCTAAGCTGCCTTGCCAGTGTCTCGTCTTTTATGACATCCCTGACCCAGTTGCTGAAATCGCTCTTGTCTTTACCGGAGTGGTAAGCGAATACCTCATCAGACATAGTTGCCAGGGCATCATATAGCTCAGCTAGGTTATACAGTCTCCGTCCGTCGTGGCAGAAGAAAGCATATTCCACAGGAACATCACTCAAACGCCTTTGTGCCTCTTCTTTGGTTATTTTCACTACTGCTGGCATTTCACACCTCCTTCTTGAATTTAGGCTCTTTAATTTTGCTCTAGCTTTGGATTTAGATCTGTCTTGACTATCCCAGAAATTCTTCACCTCCAAATTTTGTAGTGCGACCCTTCAGGGTCGTGCACGAGGCTATCCTGAACTTGATTCAGGACTCGCACTACATTTTTAAACACCCTCGAATTTCAAGGGATAAAAGCTGTTTTTGTCAAAGCTACAGTTTGCTTCCAGCTCTATCAGGTTTTAATATTAGCACACTTAGAGGAGGCAGTGTTAAATTGAGGGAGAATGGTCTGCCGTGGCAGGGTTTATCCTCGGCATATACACCACCAGAATTGCCCATATTGCTGCCCCAGTAATTCTCCGAATCACTATTTATTAGTTCACGATAAAAGCCGGGGAGGGGGACTCCTACCCTGTAGCCATATCGTGGCACAGGTGTAAAGTTAGACACAAAGACAACTATGTCTCCCTCCTTTGTGCCCTTACGCAGAAAGGAAATAACGCTACTACCAGCATCGTGAAAGTCAATCCATTCAAAACCTGAGTAGTCAAAGTCAAGGCGATATAAAGCAGGTTCAGAGCGGTAAAGCCGATTCAAATCCTGAATGAGCCTTTGCAAGCCCCTATGTGGCTCATATTCCAGAAGATGCCAATCAAGACTCCCATTGTAATCCCACTCTTTCCATTGCCCAATCTCTCCTCCCATAAACAATAGTTTTTTACCGGGATGCCCAAACATGTAGCCATAGAGAGCTCTCAAATTGGCAAATTTTTGCCATAAATCTCCGGGCATTTTAGAGAGCAATGATGCCTTGCCATGCACTACCTCATCATGGGAGAGGGACAGGATAAAGTTCTCCGAGAAGGCATAGAGGAGAGAGAAGGTCAGCAGCTCATGGTGATACTTGCGGTGAATGGGGTCTTTGCCGAAATATTCCAGTGTGTCATGCATCCATCCCATGTTCCACTTGAGTCCAAAGCCCAGTCCGCCAAGATAAGTAGGCCGGGATACCATAAGCCAGGCGGTGGACTCTTCAGCTATCATCAATATCCCGGGGTAGTAACCATAGACGACTTCGTTAAGTCTTCTAATAAAGTCAATAGCTGCTAAATTTTCCTTGCCACCATACTTATTAGGAATCCATTCTCCCTCTTTTCTAGCATAGTCCAGGTATAGCATCGCGGCTACGGCATCCACTCTGAGTCCATCAAGGTGATAGTTCTTTAACCAGTAAAGGGCATTGGAGACCAAGAAATTCCTGACCTCATTTCTGCCATAGTTGAAGACAAGAGTGCCCCATTCCTTATGCTCTCCGAGCCTGGAGTCGGCATGTTCGTAGAGAGGCGTGCCATCAAACCACGCCAGAGCGTAGTCATTCTTGGGAAAATGTCCCGGCACCCAGTCAAGTATTACTCCTATATTATGCTGGTGACAGGTATCAACAAAATACATGAAGTCCTGCGGTACGCCGAATTTACCATGAGGGGCAAAGTAGTCAGTTACCTGATATCCCCACGAAGGGTCGTAAGGATATGTAGCAACAGGAAGGAGTTCTATATGGGTAAAGCCCATTCTGACAACATAATCTACCAATTTCTCGGCTAGCTCGCGGTAGGTCAAGTGGCGCTGGTTATCATCTGGTGCACGCATCCAGGAGCCGAGATGGACTTCGTAGATAGATATTGGCTTATCCAGAGGATTGGTAGCATCCCTTTCTCGCATCCATTCCTCATCCTTCCATTTGGCAGTATAGGAGATGTCCCAGACAATTGATGCTGTTTTCGGCGGCACCTCACAGCGAAAGGCATAAGGGTCTGCCTTGAGCAAGATATCACCGTTTTTAGTTCTAATCTCGTACTTATATAGCTCCCCTTCTCGTAGACCGGGGATAAATATCTCCCATACACCAGAGTTTCCCAACAGCCGCATTTCATGTTTCCTGCCATCCCATTGGTTGAAATCTCCCACCACACTTACCCTTTCTGCGTTCGGAGCCCATACAGCGAAGTGAACGCCGGAGATTGCTTCGCCGGAGCCTGCCCTGAGCGGCGTGAGATTCTTCCCCTGAAATTTGTTCAGGGTCAGAATGACAAGAGGCGAAGGGCTCAGAATGACAGGAAGCGAAGGGGCTCGCAATGACAAAGAGAGGATATGAGCTCCAAGCTTTTCATAAATATAATGGTGATTGCCCTCGCCAAAGAGATGTAGGTCGTAAGCAGTCAATACTTCACTAACTTCGCTCAAAGTTTCCCCCCTAGTGCACGAGGCTTTAGCCTCGTGCTACAAAAGAATGTAGTGCGACCCTTTAGGGTCGTGCATCAGTGCACCCTGTGTAGTAGCGAAGATTACTACACAGGGCACTACGAAGTGAGATTCTTCGCGGCAGCAGCTACATACAGTTGCTCAGTGTACTCTTTCAGCATCCTTCGGGCACAGAAATGTGGCACAATTGAGTGAATTGCCTCTTTCATTATTTGAACCCATCCCTTCGGTATGCCGCTGGCATCCCTATCATAATAGAGGGGCACGATTTCCTCCTCCAAAAAGCGATAGATTGTCTGGGCATCCCGGTAATCCTGTTCCATCGTTGACATTCCGGAACCCTTATCAATTGCCCAGCCATTTTTGCCGTTATAACCTTCATACCACCAGCCATCGAGAACACTGAGGTGCAGCACTCCATTAAGTGCCGCTTTCATGCCACTTGTGCCACAGGCTTCCTCGAGACGCCGAGGGGTATTGAGCCAAACATCAACACCCTGGACAAGATAATGTGCTATGTGCATATCATAATCTTCAATAAAAGCTATACGCCCGAGAAACCTCTGGTCTAAAGCTAACTCATACATTTCGTGGATAAACTGCTTGCCTTGAAGGTCAGCCGGGTGAGATTTACCGGCGAATATTATTTGAACCGGATGAAAGTGGTCGGTAACAATCTTTTTGAGTCGTTCTATGTCCTGGAAAATCAAGCCAGGACGTTTATATTCGGTAAAACGACGACAAAAACCAATGGTCAACGCTTCAGAATCGAGCAAGGCACCCATTGCCACCACTTGTTTCGCCATGAGCTGGTTTTCCGCCCAGCGGTTTTGCACCCGCTCCACTATAGCAGCCACAAGTTTATGCTTTAACGCTTGATGAATAGCCCAAAGCTCATCATCGGGAACATCCAATATGCGTTCCCAGACTTGTGTATCGTCTTGCCTTTCCAGCCAATCTTGTCCAAGGTATTTCTCGTAAACAGGCAGCAATTCGCGGGCGACCCATGTGAGCACATGAATTCCATTGGTCACCGAAGAAATAGGCACTTCCTCTTCTTTGACATTAGGCCAGAGCCCATGCCATATTTTCCTTGCTGTTCGACCATGAAGCTGGCTCACAGCATTACGCTGGTTGGCCATCCTCAAAGCAAGTGCCGCCATACTGAAACCCTGAAACAAGTTCAGGGCATCATATTGCCCTAACTTCAAAAAGTCTTCGCGGCTAAGCCCAAGAGACTCCCAATAACCATGGAAATACCTCTCCACAAGACGGATAGGAAAGACATCCTGAGTCGCCAGGACCGGTGAGTGAGTGGTAAATACAGTTGTCTGTTGTACCCGCCGAACAGCCTCACTGAAAGATGTACCTCCAGCTACTTCTTCCCTCACCCGTTCTAGTATCATGAAAGCGGTATGCGCTTCGTTAGCATGCCAGATAGCGGGATCAATACCTAATGCTCTTATAATTCGCACCCCTCCAATGCCGAGAACAATTTCTTGCTCTATACGCATTTCGGAATCAGCAACATAAAGGCGAGCGGAGAATTCTCTATCCCGGGCAGCATTCTCGTCAATATTAGTATCCAGTAGGTAAACAGTACTGCAGCCAACTCGTACTTGCCACACGGCAACGGATAAAGTCCTATCTTCTAGTTGGAGCTGCGTTATGACTTTTCCTCCATCGGCGGAAAACACTGGACTAATAGGCATATCTGTGAAATCAAGGTAATCATAGACTTCTTCCTGCCAGCCTTCACCCGAGATATGCTGGTGAAAATAGCCCTGAGGATACATAAAACCCACGGCAACCAGTGGCAAGCCAACATCACTGGCCTCCTTGCAAAAATCTCCCGCTAAGACACCCAAACCACCGGCATATATTGGCAGTGAGGTATGAAAGGCAAATTCCGGCGAGAAGTAAGCGATGGGCTTAACTAAGAGCCTGGAGTGCCTCGTGGCAGCCCAAGTATTACAGGCTAAAATATCAGCATCAAAATGAGCCATCACTTTGTCATACAAAATCAGGAATACCAGGTCATTAGCCGCAGCACGCAGCCGATCGGGGCTAATCTGACGTAATTGCTTCACGGGATTGTGATTGTTCATTCTCCACAACTGATAATCCAAAGCTCGGAATAACTCTCGTGCTTCGGCATGCCAGCTCCACCATAAGTTATGAGCAAGTTTATCCAGCCTCCCTATGCGGGGAGGCAGCTTCAGCCTTGGGAACATGATTTCTGCTTTACCTCCATCCGTCATTACTGCCGTGCTCAGTTTTTCCTATTTTTCCCTCACCACCGCATATCATACCATAGCACAAAGAATAGCCCCACAATGTAACACATCGAGCACCAGTGAAAAAGAATAAGCCACCTTGATTACCTTTCCTAGTCGTGGTTGCTTTAAGGAGGCATCTCTTTATTATGATCCCCCGTTCATTAGCTGAAGTCCTTTATCAGGCTTAGCAAGAAAACTCAGGAAGAGGTAAATGATTCAGATGCAAACGGTTCAACCGACTGAGACAATTTCTCCAGCCAACAACATAGCTCATCAGGGGAGCTCAGGTAGTAATTTGCCGAACTGGAAACCTTTTCTTCGCCAACGAAAATGGAGCTACCACCCACCTTTCGTATGACCTTAAAGCCATCTTCATCAGTGATATCGTCACCAGCAAAAATGGACAACCTTCCTCGTCTCCCGTAAATGTCCAGCAGCCATTCAATAGCCTTGCCTTTATTCCATTGCACAGGCTTCACCTCGAGCACCTTCTTACCCTCGGTGACCTCTAGCAGGTGGGATTGCTTAGCCTTTGACACACAATGGCCTTCTGCTGTCGAAATTGCTTCATGGGAAAGCGTCTTTACTTTCTCCACCTCGCCTTCCTTTACCAGGCGATAGTGGACACTCAGGGTAAGCCCCTTATCTTCGATGAGAATGCCATCAATGCCCGCCAGTTTCTCCTTAAGCCTCTCTTCAATTTTTGTTAGAAGAGGTTGAAACTCTATAGCTATAGGGTGGATGAAGAAGATTTCTTTGGGGCTCTGCCCCTCACAATGACGAAGTGAACATTCAATTTCCAAACCATGGTTACCAGCATAGGTTATGCCTTCCAGTCCTATAAGCGCTTTTATCTCGCTCAGGCTTCGACCGCTGATTATAGCTACCCTAAAGAAGCCACGATGACTTATCTCTTCCAGTATCCCCCTGGTTCGAGGTAGTAGTTGAGCCATCGAAGGTTTAGCTCTGCTATCGGGGTGAGAGTACCATCATAATCCAAAAAGAGCGCTAGCTGCTTTGCCTTTTTGACCTGCTCCCAGACCTCGTCCCAAAATTGAAAAAGATAGCGCAATCAGCCCTCGGGAAATTCAAATTTAGTTATCTCGGATATTATGTTACCTGCCCAGGAATAGACATTGTTTTCTTGAACTACTGCTCGCAGTTTAGACATTCTCCTCCTTCGTTCATCCTCTGGCATCTCCACTGCTTTTTTGATTGCCTCAGTTATGGCGTCCACTGAATATGGGTTAACAAGTAAAGCCTCAGTAAGCTCTTGGGCGGCGCCAGTAAATCTGCTCAGAATGAGGGCTCCGTCCCCATCCAGTCGGGAGGAAACAAACTCCTTAGCCACGAGGTTCATTCCGTCGTGGAGGGAACTCACGATAGAGAAATTGGCTAATCTTTGCAAGGCAACTAAAGTGAGAGGAGAGAGGTGTTCTTTAATATAAAGTATTGGTCTCCAGCGACCTCTAAAGTGGCGCCAGTTTATCTCGTCTATCAGTTCGCCAATTTCCTCATTTATTTTTTTGTATTCGTCAATATGCACTCTACTCGGTTCGCCTACTTGCACAAAGGTGAAACGACCTTCATATTCGGGATTCTTACTCAGGAATAAGTCAATCGCCTTGAGTCTCTCCGGTATACCCTTGGTATAGTCCAGGCGATCAATGCCAATGCTGATAAATTCTTGCCTTAAGTCGTACTGGTGTCGTAACCTCTCCATCTCCTTAGTCACCTCCTCACCACTGGCTCGACCCGATACTTCGTGGAAATCCACGCTTATAGGGAAGGGGCGAACGAAAGTGCTATGACCCTTCCTGACAATAGCATACTTTTCCCGCTCGATTCGGCATTCTAGAATACGGTCGACAGTCTCCAGAAAATTATTGCAATGATGCAAAATATGGAAACCAACAAGGTCGTTAGCTAAAAGCCCACCTAAAATCTCCTCGTGCCAAGGGCAAATTCGGAAGGCTTCATAGTTAGGCCAGGGTATATGCCAGAACTGAGCGCTAATCACTCTGGGACAATGTTCTTTAATTTTTCTCGCCAACAGAGTAAGGTGGTAGTCTTGAATAAAAACAAAGGCATTTTTCTCTCCTACCTCGGCACACACAGCATCAGCAAATCGCTGGTTGACTTCCTTATATGTATTCCAGTCCTTCTCATCGAACTTTGGCTTGACATGGACAATATGGCAAAGAGGCCAAAGTGCTTGATTGGAGAAGCCATCATAATAACCCTCTTCTTCTTCCTTGGACAACCACAGGCGTTTTAGAATATATTGAGGAGCTTCGGGGGGCACGGAAATCTTGTCTTCTTTGTCCACTACCTCACGGTCAGCGTCTCCGCTGCCATAGGCAATCCATATACCACCACAAGCTTGCATCACCGGGTCTAGGGCTACGGTAAGTCCGCTGGCAGGTCTGGAATATCTGATTTCCTCACCAACCCAACTGTGGATATAAGGCTCTCTATTGGAAACTACAATAAAAAGATAATCCTTAAGCTTATCCTGTGCCAGTCTCTGTAATTCACTTTTATCCATCATTTATAGTCGACGGCATAAACCATTGTACCATTCTCTCTACCATTATGGGAAATCTCACTCACAATGATGTTTCTCAGAGAGTAACTACCCACCCTACTGTCATTCTGAGCCCTTCGCCTCTTGTCATTCTGACCCTGAACAAATTTCAGGGGAAGAATCTCACGCCACTCAGGGCAGGCTCCGGCGAAGAATCTCCGAGACCCTTCGCTTTGCTCAGGGTGACATAAGGATAGCTGTGTAGTTACCTCAGAGATAAATAATATCTTCGTTACGCTCTAGAGCGAGGACCATGAGCAGATAGTCTTTAATTTCCCGTGTGATGAGAAAATGCTGACGCACGTGCTCCCTTCCATTATGCCCTAGCCAATGGCCATAGTCAGGATTAGACAAGAGTTGTCTTAAGGCATAAGCTGCTCCCTCAACACTGTGGCATAGAAGCCCGGTGAATTTGTTTCTTATCTGGAGAGGTATGCCACCAACAGCGCTGGCCACCACTGGCTTCGCCTTCCATAAAGCCTCGGTTATTGTGAGGGCAAAACCTTCTCTTAGAGATTTTTGCATAATTATAGTGGCTGCCGTTTGTAAAGCATCGATGTCAATATCGCTCTCCGGAGGCATAGATAGGATATGAATATCTGGGTTACCTCTAGCTCGTTCTCGTACCTCCTCTAGCACCTCTTGAGATTCAGGGTCGTCACTGGCAGTGCCACCGGCGAGCACCAGTTGGCAAGCGAAGTTCTTCTTTACCAGCTCAAAAGCTTGAATTACCCCTAGAGGGTCTTTTAGCCGGTCGAAGCGAGACACCTGAAGAATCATAGGTTTGTCCCGAGTTAAGCCATATTTAGCCAAAATGGCGTCTATGCTCTCGGGAAGCAGTTCCTTATTCTTATCACTCAGGGGGTCAATGGATGGCGGGGCAAAGAACTGCCGTATCGGCAGTTCTTGAACAAAGTTGGGGGAAGAGAAGACTACGGCATCGTAATTAACAATATACTGCTTTAAAAATTGCCACACTTTACTGTCAGGGTGAGAGATATCTATATGGCATCGCCATATCCACTTGCCACCAATATCCTTCTTCTTGCTTATTAAGGCTGCTGGTTGCGGGTCGTGAATAAATAAGATATCACCAGGAAAGTCAAGGTCACTTAAGTTTTTTTCTGTAGTTTCCAGAAACAAGGCAAAATCATTGTCTGAAATATGTTCTATCTTACCATGAAGGGCGTTATGGAATTTTTTCGTTACTTCAAAAAATTGAGTCTCACCTGTGATAATGCGCCATCTGGTGTCAATTCCTAGCTGGTTTAGCAGTGGCACAAGATGAGACAATATTTCAGCGACACCACCACCTACAAATGTCGAATTTATATTCTGCATGGTTTTGCCCGATAATTTGTCAGCAAGCATCCTCAATTCCTCGATATAGCTTCTACCCACGATAGGTTCATAATCTCTAATGTTGACCTTGCTTGCTTTTGCTGACGCTCTTCTCATAGTTTTTCCTTGCAAAGTTGAATGACGGTTTCTCTGAGATTTTCCAGGGTGTAATTATAAGGGTCAAGACGAGCAACTTGCTCCGCCAGCTCCTTTTCTCCCAGGCAGTCTTCAAGCCAGATAGAAAAATCATTCGTCCCCCGCTGTAGCCTTAACTTGGCTTCAAAAATGTGGAAATAGAGGGAGTTTATGCTTATCTTCCTTAATATATCGATGAATTCCTGTAAGTCATGAGCGACATAGGGGGTAGGCAGGACAACATCTATTGACTTAATGAAGTGAAATTCATTATCCTGGGGTGCCTCACGCTCATTGGTGACTCCAGCTAGAAAATCCTGGATGACTCCAATAATTCGTTGCCTCAATGCTCCGATAGTAGGGAATTCAAAAGTATCAATGCTTGCCAGCCTTTCAGCTAAAATTTCGTACCCCAAGGCTTCTTCTACCCATAAGGCAAAATCGTTAGCTGGCTCCGGGGTAAGGAACTGGTATTCCTCAAGAAAGCTATGGGTATGGTAGTAAATCACAGCGTCAGGAACCTCCTTTAGCCGGCTAACTAGCTGGGATAAATTGCTGGCTTTCAAACCAGTCAATTCCTTTAAATGGAGCCTGGTGGAAAATCGAAAGGGCTCTGTAGTTATTTTGACTGGTTTCCCATAATTGATGATGGTAGTTTTCACTAACTTAGTATTGGGGATAATGATTGTATTGCCGTCTAAGGTTTTTATCTGGGTATTTCTCCAGGTTATCTCTTCGACATAACCCTCCTCTCCTGATTCCAGCCTGATAAAATCACCTGATTTAATCTGCCTTCCTTGAGTTAACTGAAAACTAAAAAGCATGCCGGGAAAAACATCACGAAGAACGAGAATAGCAACTACTATAGCAGCAACTACGGCGATGAGGATGGGTGCCATGGGTGCCCCCCAGAGTTCCAAGAGTATCAGAACGCCAACGACAATAATTGTCACTTGAGTGATGCTCGTAGTAGCGATGATTGCCCTATCAGGGGCTTTCGCCTTATTTAAATAAAGGTAGATGAATTCTCTGCTCAATCGGATCAAAATCCAGCCAAAATAAGCAATGAAAATGCTAGCCAGAATTTTGCCACCAAGGCTCTTCCATTGTGGCGCCAGGACTGAAACCTGAAGAGCAATATAAAGGCCTAATATTAGTAGCCAGTGAAGAAAAGGATTCTTGGTGATGGAGATAGCAATCTTTCCAATTTCCGCCCTCCTTTCCTTCAGCCAGCGCTCCAGCGCACTATAAACAATCCGCCTAAGCCATAAAGAGATGAAAAAGACACCAAAAAAAACCAGCACAGGTACCGCGATGGAAAGCCAGTTAACTCTTAGCCACTCAATCATAGTTCCTAACTCCTCTTGGGAAACTTCTAACTTTCCTCCGCCTCCAGCAGCTTGTCCACTATTTTTTGCTCCAGTGCCCTGGCACCGGCAAGACGATAGTAATACTCCCTTTTCTTCTCCTGACTAACATCACTAGTATTTATAGCTTTATAAGCGTTCAAAATCACTTCTTTTTGTATCAGTAATCCTTTATGCACCAGGTTAATATCCCACCTTGGTTTTCCATTAGCCCACCAAAATTGATCGCTATGAAAAGCAAGGTTCATAAAGTAACGAGCAGTCGAAGCAAGGTTTCTACTTTCTTCGCTATCAGCCCAGGCTGATGCCTTTCCGACCATATCGAGACAGATTTCCAGATGTTTCCATTGCAGTTTATGAATTTCATTACTCTTGCTACCCCACAGAGGATAAGGATTATCTGATTCAATATCCTCCTTACTGGTGCTCCATGACGAGGCCTTGGGCTGAATAACCGCTCCGCGAGGAAAAATGTCCAGGAGCTCACTGAGACAAACCATTTGCACTCCTTGTATGCCTGAGAGGTCACAAGTCTGTTTTGCCAGAGCCATTCGTGGCTGGAAAGGCTTGCCAATCTGCTCCGCTGGCTGCAACTGTTCGTAAACCCTAGCCAGGAATTCAATTTCCCAATTCTTGATGTGATGACCAAAGGTCTCGGCATCCATAGCGGTTATAACATAAGTATTCTCTCCCCCAACACCAAGTTGCCTCAGATGCTCCAAAAACTCATTGCTCGTTATAGAGCGAAAGCTAATCTTGTTGCTCAAAATATCATCGCGAAAGAGAACTGCCAGCCTTCTTCCCTCAAATTCAATTTCATGAACCATATCCACGGGCCAATCAACGGGGCAAGCGACACCACTGAGGAGAATCCACCGGTGCCCGGCTCTTAAGACAGGTTCAACAATATCATAGCTATAGCATAGCTCAGGTGGGAAGAAGCCTTTAGGAATAAAACTGCCCAGAAATTGACGATTAGTTCTGGCATTTTCCACGATCTGCCTCTCCACCTCACCCTTAGGAATAAGAGGCAGAATAGGATGATATTTGCCACTGCCAGTGAATTCTATCTGACCATTCTTCGCTAGCTCCTTCAGCATTTCTATAATGTCTCCATAACCATGTTCGGATAGCAGCTCAGTAAGAACACCGCACATGTTAACCGTGACCCTAGCATAGGGATAATCTCCGAAGACCTGAAGAAGGGGACGATAGGACTCGTGACAAACTCTAGCCAGGACATGGTGAGATTGTGTTGGCGGCTGATAGAAATGCAGTAATTGCGCCCAGTAGATCATAAATCGCTCTTATTTAGCAAATACGCCTGCTGATTATATTGAAAGGTATCAAGAAGTTGTCCAAAAACTCAACCTTTTTCTGACTTTGGCTACCACCAGCTTACCCGATAGCCTCAGTTTTCTCCCTCCATACTCTCACCTGGGTTAGAAGAATATCACACTTCTTTAAGCGGAATCTCCTAAACTCCAGGTTAAACTTCATTTGTCCGAAAACTGGCTCCATAATCTTTTTACGCTGGCAATAAATCTCCTTGCCTTCTTCGGCTTGCAATTTATCCTGAATCAAGTTCAGGACATTCTCCTTACAGCATCAGCTATTTCCCTATTCGATCTTATTTCGACATACTCCTTGACTCTATCTTCTTTAGCCATTTCTACAACCTCCTCTTCCCATTTCCTGGAGGGCACATCGCAATCGGTTTCTATCTTTTCTGCCCTCTCCAGATTATCTTTGGAATAATAGCCAGCATCCATTACTGCCTTCTCAGGCTTTTCCCCCACCGTTTTTTCTATGTCTGCCTCCACAGCTTGAGCGCTTCCTTCAGAGCACCCTGGATCTTTGTCCCGTAGTCACTGGATGCTGCCTTCACCTTTGTCCCATCTATGGCAACCAATCCCAGGCTTACCATCCCCAACCTCTGGCAAATCTGCGCGTATATCCAGCAAATCGACCACTCTATTCACTACCCTTGCCATATGCTCAGCAAGCATCAGTTCCTCCAGATAAGGTGGGAGAGCAAATAGCCATTTGATTGATTATAGCCCAGATAGGGCGTGGTCACCCCTCTTATAATCGCTCTGTTTTGCCTTTCATTATAGCTGCCCTCCTGAATTTAAATCGCCTCCCATTCCTGAATTCTAGTTTTCGGACAGCCTCTAATTATTAGATAAATTGGGGTAATATTATTATCAAAAATGGTGGCGCATACCGGATTCGAACCGGTGATCTCCTCCTTGAGAGGGAGGTGTCCTAACCCCCTAGACGAATGCGCCATAGCTGGCTGGGGATCCAGGATTCGAACCTGGCCTAACTGATCCAGAGTCAGTCGTCCTACCGCTAGACTAATCCCCAGCAAGGTTAATTATAACTGCATAACGCCTACGAAGCAAGAAGTTGAGCTAGCTAGACCCTTGTTGCTATACTTAAGGAGGAGTTCTAAAGTGACCGATTGGGACAATTGCCAAGGAGTTTTAGGGATACGCTTTAACAATGAGTCTTTGTTAAAGCAAGCCTTCGTCCACCGCTCTTACCTTAATGAAAATCCCGAGTTCGCTCTGCCCAGCAACGAGCGACTGGAATTTTTAGGCGACGCTATTCTCAATTTTATCGTAGCGGAACAGCTATATAGCGAGTCCCCCGAGCTGCCTGAGGGGGAACTAACTAAGAGCCGTGCTTACCTAGTTTGTCGGCAGACCTTAGCAGAGGCAGCTTCTTCACTCAGACTTGGCGACTGGCTTTTGCTGGGACAGGGCGAAGAGGCAAGCGGAGGGAAGGAGAAGCAAAGCAACCTGGCAAACGCCATGGAGGCGCTAATCGGAGCTATATACCTCGACCAGGGACTGCCTAAAGCTAAGGATTTTATCTTCAAGCAACTCAAGCCATTGCTAGAGAGAATAAAACACGGAGAGCTAAGCCCCAATTACAAAGCATTATTACAGGAGTTCATCCAAAGTGAGAAACATCCCACACCGACCTACCGTCTGATAGAAGCCATCGGCCCCGACTACGATAAGCAATTCACTGTGGAGGTGCTTATAGAAGGCAAGATTTTGGGCAGAGGCACAGGAAAGAGTAAGAAGGTCGCTGAAATGGAGGCAGCAAAGTCAGCCTGGGGAAAATTAAGAGCAAAGGAGGCCCTCCCAAAAACCATCCCTTATCTAGTGAGGGACGCGAGGGATAGCCATGGGTAAGCGAGATTACAGGTGGAGAGAGACCAAGAAACCTAAGAAAGGGGCTAAAAAGACGAAGATAGCTTCTGAGTTCATGCCACCCACAGAGGTAGAGGTGGTTAAGAAGAAGAGAAAGCCAGCCACCGAGGAATACGAAGAATAGATGAAATGGGCAAAGGAGGCCCTCCCAACACAAAATCAACATGCAAAATGAAAAATGCAAAAGTTATAATTAATTTTGACTTTTGATGTTTAATCTTTGATTTTCTTATGGCAGCTTACACGGAACTTTTCCACAAGAGCAAGCTGAAGGAACGAATAGAGGCGGCTAAATCCCTATTACAGAGTTGCCATCTTTGCCCTCACCACTGTGGTGTCAACCGCCTCGAGGGTGAAGTAGGGAGGTGTCGCACAGCAAGCGAAGCCATGGTATCCAGCTATGGACCTCACTTCGGTGAGGAAGCACCGCTGGTGGGTAGATGTGGTTCAGGCACTATTTTTTTCACTAACTGCAATCTGAGATGCCTTTTCTGCCAAAATTACTCCATAAGCCAGCTAGGCGAAGGCGAAAACGTGAACAAGGAAGAGTTAGCTTGCATGATGCTTTCCCTTCAAGCTCAAGGATGCCACAATATAAATCTGGTATCGCCCACACATGTAGTTCCCCAAATATTAGAGGCACTAGGGGTAGCAATGGAATTAGGATTACACCTCCCCTTAGTGTATAACTCTGGTGGCTATGATTCGGTGGAGACTTTGAAAATTCTTGACGGCATTGTTGATATTTATATGCCTGATATGAAGTATAGCGATGAGAGGACCGCCAAGGAGCTATCAGGGATTGAAAACTATCCACAGGTAAACAGGGCAGCAGTTAAGGAAATGCACCGCCAAGTAGGCGACCTAAAGCTAGACAGAGATGGAATAGCTCAACGAGGGCTTTTGGTGCGCCATCTGGTCTTGCCCAATGGATTAGCCGGAACAAAAGAGGTGGTAAATTTCATTGGTAAGCAAATTTCCTTAAATACTTATAGCAACATCATGGCTCAATATCACCCATGTTACAAAGCTTATGAGATCCCAAGTTTGGCACAGCCAATTTCAACAGCAGAAGTTCAGGAGGCGGTAGAGCTAGCTCACCAAGCAGGGCTGAATCGGCTGGATAGAGTTCACCCTATAGAGATTCTTCCCCTGAAACAAGTTCAGGGTTATCCTGAGCGAGATTCTTCGGTCGCTTTGCTCCCTCAGAATGACAGGGAGCGAAGGGCTCAGAATGACTAAAATGGCGGAAATGGCTTGTTTCTCAGCTAAAATTTATGGTCGCGTGCAAGGTGTCTTTTTTCGCTATTTTGTCAAGAATGTAGCTAAAAATTTGGGGCTAAAAGGTTATGTGCGCAACCTATCCAGTGGCGATGCAGTAGAAGTTCAAGCCGAGGGAGATAGGAAGCAACTAGAGAAACTAATAGAGCAACTTAAAATAGGCCCACGGGGAGCCTGGGTCAAGAGAGTAGAAGTAGATTGGTCAGGTTATTCAGGAGAGTTCACTGATTTTAGCATAAGATACTAGATATCCATGCTCAAATCCCCAAGTTGACTTCTAGCCTCGTCAATCAGATTTAAATACTCACATTCGACCCCGGCTAATTGTGAAGCCTCACGGTCAATTTCGTAAGGTTCACCAATAATGATCTTTCCACATTCCTCTATCCTCCCCTTCGTTGGATCATCAGTATAGAAAAACTTTTGACGGGCTTCGATAATACCCAAGTCGAAGGGCAAGGTGTAATAAAGATCAGCAAGCACTCTCTCTATCCCAAGTTCGTATAAGGCTCCCCACCCACCCTTTCCACCCTTTTGATATTTACTCACCGGCAGTAAACCTAGCAGATTTGCTATACTAAAATGACCTTTATTGCCACAAACCTTAAAGGGAGTCATGCTGATCAAGAAATCGCTGCGTAAGACTGCATTAGGCACCCAGAAGGTAGGCGTGGCAAAAAATTGGGTCAGCGGATTCTCTATCTCCAAGAAAATGGAATCCCTGCCATCAAGCATAAGCACATGGCGAAAACTATATCCTAAAGCTTGGTATATTGGATATATCGACTCCCCACTAGGTGTCCCATCAGCAATGATGATATCAGCATCGCTAACTTTCCTGACGCCCTCAATAATAGTATTCAATATTTCAGGGCTTGTAGTCACCGGATACGGCAAGGGGTAACCAGCGCAAGGTTTGATTAAAACGCGCCTTGCCCAGGAAAGCCGTGGGGGAGGTGTAAAAACAAAATCAGAGGTTTTAAAAATCATCACTCTCAGCTATAGACTATTTACCAAAGTAGCTCCCACTATGGTGGCGGAGTTTACCCTGAGCTGTACCAGATTCTTTCCTGAGCACTATGAGATTCTTCCCCTGAAACAAGTTCAGGGTTATCCTGAGCGAGATTCTTCGGTCGCTTCTCTCCCTCAGAATGACAGCAAGCGAAGGGCACGCTCATAGCTAACATTGTTTTGTTAATTGCAAAGCCGGCTTCAGGACTACAATCTCGGTGACCGCCGGTAGCTCATCAAGTTTAAACTCGACCTCGCTAGAATCCATTTTTTTCACATTCTGCTTACCGCGGAGAAAATCATCAACGTCGGCTATAGGATAAGTACACCGAGGCGTCTTAAAATGCATCGGGATTATTACCTTCGGCTTTAGCTGAACACATACTCGGCTAGCATCAGCAGCATTGATAGTGTAAAAGCCACCTACAGGAATAAATAATATGTCTGCGTCACCAATTTCATTGACTTGCCTTTGGCTAAGCAAATGTCCTAAGTCACCTAAATGACAGAGTTTTATGTCATCCAAGCTAAAACAAAAAACGTTGTTGAGCCCCCTCTGCTTACCTTGAGCGGTATCATGATAAGTAGCCATGCCTCTAAACTGAACTCCTTTAGCAGTTTTTGTGCCACTACCTTTAACTACCTCTGGTTTTCCTCGCACCGCTGAAACATTATTGTGGTCAGCATGACCATGGCTTACCACCACAATATCAGCAACTTCCTTTATAGGAGAATAATTAATATTTCCACCCACGGTATACGGGTCAGTAATTACCTTCAGCCCCTCCTCAGATGTAATCAAAAAACAAGCATGACCTAACCACTTTATAATCATAATAACCACCCCTACCTCACCAGATAAAGAGGTGGGCGGGCGAGGGTCACCCTATAGCTAATAGCTGTCAGCTGTCAGCTATTCTTGGCTAGTGATAAAGCTAATTCGACCAAAGTTCCGACTCCTACCCCAGTAGCTCCTTTCACTATGCAGCCACTTTCCTTACTGCTAGAGGCAGTGCCAGCTATGTCAAGATGAACCCAAGGAGTATTATCTACAAATTCACCAAGGAAAAGGGCAGCGGTGATAGCTCCACCATACTTATCACCGATATTCTTAATATCAGCAATTTCACTTCTATTTTGCTCCTTATATTCCTCAGGCATAGGCATTTGCCACAACTTCTCTCCAGCTTCGCTGCCAGCCTTAAGAACTTTATCTATTAGCTCTTGGTCATTGCCAAAAACGCCACCATATCCAGTACCTAAGGCAACGCGACAAGCTCCTGTTAAAGTAGCCACATCCAGCAGGGGAGAAAAACCTTGTTTCACAGCGTAGCTTAGGGCATCAGCCAAAATAAGCCTTCCTTCGGCATCAGTGCTTATCACTTCTATGGTCTTACCATTCATCGCCTTCAATACATCTCCTGGCTTCAAGGCACTGCCACTGGGTAAATTCTCCGTAGCGGGGACGATACCAGCAACATTAATCTTTGGTTTCAATTGAGCGATAGCACTAAGTGCTGCCATGACTGCAGCCCCACCAGCCATATCATTTTTCATCTCACTCATACCCTCCGACGGCTTAACAGAAATCCCTCCAGAATCAAAGGTAACCCCTTTGCCAATAAAGCCAATGACATTTTTGGAACTCACATCACCTTTATAGCTCAGAGTTATTAGCTTTGGGGCTTGGCTGCTTCCCTTTGCCACACCAAGAAGTGCACCCATGCCCATCGCCTCCATGTCATTTGAGTCAAGGACATTAAATTCCAGGTTATGCTCATCGGCTATCTCTTTAGCTACCTCGGACATCCGGCTAGGCGTCATGCAATTAGCCGGCTCATTAACCATATCACGAGCTAGAGCGGTAGCTTCCGCCATTACTTTCCCCTTTTGAACACCTCGCTCTAGAGCTGGAAGCTTACTTTCCTCCTTTTCTACTATTAGTATCTCTCTAATATCCTCATATTCAGGCTTCTTGTATCTGGTGAAGCTATAGAGCCCGAGAAGGCTACCTTCCACTATTGCCTCAACTGAAGCTTCAGGCTCAATGCCACCAGTGCCAGCACCATGAAGTATTGTGGCTATCCTATGACAATTCAACTTTCGTAAAGAACGGCAGAACTCTCCCGCTACTCCCCGAATTCTATCCAGAGTGAAATCCTGACGCTTACCTAGCCCAGCAACAGCCACTATCCCCGCTGGCAGCTTGCCAAGAGTATGAATAATGCCAACCTCTCCAAACTTGCCCCTAATCTCAGCATTGCTAATGAGCCGAGTTATGCCTCCATCTAAAGCTTTATCTACCGCAGCAGTGGCGCCACCAGGCTGCCCCACTCCCTCAAAAAGATTCACTACAATGGCATCAGCCTCGATCTGGGTTATATCTCCAGCGATAACTTTAACTTCCATATTTATCCCTCAGGGTATACACAGTTCTTAGAAACATTTATTTTACTCCAACTGGATGAGGAATTGAAGGGGTTTGAGGAGAAAATTTGTTTATCTCTTTATCACACGCACAATCTTATCGATTGCTGGAGTGATATCTCGCGAAGTATCGACGACAAAATAATTACGGGAAATCTTTTCCTTTCGGGGCCTCATTTTCTGATACACCCCCCAGCCAGCTTGCGAGTCATCCTGTGGGTCAATTCTCTTTTCCCGCGCAAGAAGACGTTGCCGCACTACCTCTGGAGGAGCTTCAACACCAACCAGGATGAGTTTCGCTCCCGTCTTGTCAGCAATATGATAGAGGTGCTCCCGATGCCTCTCCAATAGGTTTGTAGCATCAAAAATAATCGGTATCCCCTTTCTTAAAAGCTCCTCAATAAGAGCATGACAAGCAGGGAAAAGCCGTCTATTTTCACTCTCGTCATATGCTGGAGAGGGAAACAAGAGTTTACGCAAAGCATCACTGGCCAAAATGACAAACGCTAATCTCTCAGCTAACTTACGGCAGAAGAAAGACTTGCCTGTACCCGGCAAACCGCTAACCACAACAAACGGAGGCTCTATCTGAGGTAGAGGCAAGCCCTCAAGGCTTTGCCACAATCTCTCTACATCCTCACTTAAACTACTTGCCATCGGTATCACAATTATTAGTAACGATTAATTCATATGTCAAGAGGTTGTACTCGTTCACATGATTAGTGACACTTTAATCTTCCTTCTTTGTCATTACGAGCTCCTTCGCAGTGTGTCATTCTGAGGGAGCACTTCGGCTTCGCTCAGTGTAAACTCCGCGACCGAAGAATCTCCTCTTCAGTTCCTTCCTATCGTCAGGA
>Ga0209609_10000049_pt1 | contig 61563 bp, 57 predicted proteins | sample LakKivw325mmetaG_FD_184136 | JGI IMG/M metagenome (GOLD analysis project Ga0209609, IMG submission 184136) | Anoxic lake water microbial communities from Lake Kivu, Rwanda to study Microbial Dark Matter (Phase II) - Lake Kivu water 325m metaG... | ecosystem: Environmental > Aquatic > Freshwater... | reverse complement strand
CTGCGTGGCGGGTGTCATCGAAGACAACCTGATCACCGCGATCGGCGAGAGCCGCGAGAGCCTCCTCCTGGCGCTCAACCTGTCCGACATCTTCGCCTGGGACATCGACTTCAACACGGACCTCCGCAAAGGGGACAGCTACCGGGTGATCGTCGAAGGGCTCTTCCGTGACGGGGAATTCAGGAAATACGGCGATATCCTCGTGGCGGAATTCTTCAACGACGGGAAGGCCTTTCGGGCATACCGCTTCGAGATAAATGGCAAGGCCGGTTATTATGATGCCGGGGGCAGTTCCATGAGAAAGCAGTTCCTGAAGGCGCCCCTGAGCTTCCGCCACATCAGCTCGGGTTTCTCGAGATCCCGCATGCACCCCATCCTGAAAATCCGCAGACCTCACCAGGGGCTCGATTATGTCGCCCCGGCGGGGACACCGGTATCAGCCACGGCAGACGGCAAGGTCACCTTCGCGGGACAAAAGGGGCAATACGGGAGGCTCGTGGTCATCCGGCACCGCAACGGCTATCAAACGAGCTACGGCCACCTCTCGAGGATAAAGACCAGAAACGGCGCGAACGTCGCGCAGGGGCAGGTCATCGGTTATGTGGGTTCTTCGGGGATGTCCACGGGACCGCACCTGCATTTCGAATTGAGGAAGAACTCAAGCCCCGTCAATCCCCGCAAAGCCGACATACCGAGAGGTGAACCTATCCCGAAGGAATGGATGTCCGCATTTACAAGTCACAGGGACGGGATGGACCAGCAGATGTTGTCGCTCCGCCCATCCGACATGGCAAAGGCCGGGCCGCAACCTGAAGGCGCCGCGCGCTGAACCGGATGTTGGAGCGATCCAATTTTTTAGGATGGGGGGTTCAGTCAGAAAAGCCGTGGACGCCCTGTGAAATGGATCAATTTCGCCCGCCCTCTCACCGGCAGAGCCTTCTCACCGGTTCTGACCATAATCTCTTAAGACGCTCGTCCCATTGGACCTGACATAAAATCTTCCCCGGTCGTCCCTCTTGAGGGCATGAAACTCTGCCGAGCCGGGCTCGATCCCCAGCTTCTTCGCGATCACTCCCCAGCCCTGCCCCCGGTGGGACTTCCAGGTATCGACGATCGTGTTGACCGGTTCGAGCGTCATCCTGTGAAGGCGGATCGTGATGTACACATCGGCAGGAGACATCCGCACCATGTCGAGGAGCCACATGGCGCAGGACCTCGAAACCCTGTAATGATCGTACAGACCGGTGATGAACTCCTCCCGGTTGGCACCGTAATAGGCATCGACCTCACTGAGCTGGGCATCCCAGGAGAGGTCCCCCGTCCGGGTGTGGCACCCTACCCCGAGACCAAAATCGGCCCAGCCGTAAGCGGGGGCCGAGAGGGCAAGCACCACGGCAATGATGGCCAGCCATTTCGATGCGTTCAATGTAGCTGTCTCCGACCCGAAATGCGCGATTCTAATCATTTATCGTCTCCTCTGAGACCAAACTTGAGCGGAACTGTGGCAGATTTCCGTGTGTATATTTATTCAATAATTTCGAGAAGTTATACGCTGACCTTCTCCGCGCCAACCTAATTTCATGATTTTCCATAGAAATCCCATTTTGGATAGCCCCGAAATATGCTATTATTCAGTGGATAAAAAATCCGCCGGCCAGTTAAGATGAAATGAGGTCAGAAAAGATGCAGATGCTGTCCCGCCTTGTGTTTTCCATTCCTGCAGTTCTGCTTTTCCTTGCCACCGCGGCAGATGCCGACCCGACCGCTTTCGTAACCAACCGATCAGAAAACACCCTTTCCATTATCGATATTTCCGATGGGACTCTCTTACAGACGATCCCCACAGGAATAGGTCCTCAGGGTCTTGCCCTTTCGCCTGACGGCCAATTCCTCTACATTGCTCAATCCCTCGATGACACGGTGCTGGTGCTTTCGACTTCAGATTTCAGCGTGCAAAAGTCGATTCCCACTGCCGGTGTCCCGACAGACATCGCAGTCTCCCCGGACGGCCAATTGCTTTATGTGGTTTGTCGCGATAGCATCAACATCATCCGGACCGCGGACGATACCATCGTGGACTCCATCTCCGCCGTCAGAGAGCCCGCGGGCCTTGCCCTGACACCGAACGGCCAGAGGCTCTTTGTGACCAGCATCGCCCAGGGCACGCTGACCGCCATCAACACCCGGGACCTTACCCCGTCCACCGTCATCGACCTCGGGAGTGCCGTCGGGCCCTCAGGCATCAGGATCGCTCCGGGAGGTGATTTCCTGTACGTGACGCGTCTTTCATCGACGAAGATCCTCGTTCTCGACACGGGGGATCTTTCCATCAAAGCCTCGATTGATCTTGGCCTGGAACCCTCGGCCATCGCCTTCTCGCCCGACGGGGCTTTCGCTTATGTTCAGCATGTGAAGGAGGGCGTTCTTTCACAAATCCGGACCTCCGACCACCGGCTGATCGGCAGGAAACCCTACGGGTCTCTTTCAATGGATGCGGGTGCGGCCCTGACATATACGGCCGCCTATGAAGCCCCGGCCGGGGGCATCGCGATCCCGATTGTCGGCGCCATCATGACTCCCACTTCCCTCAATGCAAGCCCCGCCGGCCTCACCCAGATCAACCTTTCCTGGACCGACAACTCCGATAATGAGATGGGATTCGCGATCGAGCGGAGAACATCCGAAAGCGCCTTCGGCGAGATTTACAGGGTGGGCGCGAACGTCACCTACTACAGGGACACCGGTCTGGATCCCTACACGACATACTATTACCGCGTCAGGGCCTATATTACTGCACCCTTAGAATATTCACCATATCCAAACGAGGCATCAGCAACGACGAATGTCACAGGTGATGACGACAATGACTGGCTGTTCTGTTCCGTAACATATATTTTGAAGGGAACGCCTTACGATGGCCATAAGAACAGGCTGAGAGAATTTCGGGACCAGGTTCTCATGAAAAGCGGCATGGGAAAAACATTCGTGAAGTTCTACTACAGCCTTTCACCCGGCCTGGTGAAAATTTTTCAGAAATATGATATATTAAAACAAATATCAAAAACCCTGCTCGTTCCTCTCATCTACCTCATCCTCTACCCTGCACTCCTTATCCTCCTGCCGATATTTTTCATCTTCCTCTTGCTATTGCGCCGGGTCCGGACATTCACGAGTTCTATGGCCTGAGAGATGAATTCCAACCGGGGCCATCGTGGGACAATTCATCTGTGATGAAAAAACTTCCATACGAGAAATAACCTGATATTTTCCCCGAAATAATTGAGTATTGTCATTTCCTTAAAATCGTGTCACAAGTTCGAACCATTAAACCATAAAGGGTTTAGAAAGGAGGTCTCTATGGCACTGCAGGAAGAAAAGGGGCCCTGGGGTGATTTCTTCGCCCACTGGCCCAAAGAGGGGTTCGACATGATGTCCAAAGGACTCGACATGTACGGTAAGATGACCAAGGCCTGGATGGACATGGCGGAGACATCCACCAAGGAGAAACCGGAGGAGGTCATGAAGAAATGGTCCGATTCATTCGGGGGGATTTACAGGGATCTTTTCGAGATGTTCACGCAGCCCTTCAAGATGTACGGATTTTCGCCCACCTTCGACAAGGCCCCCTGGGAGGAGGCCTTCAAAACCTGGCAATCATCGTTTGCGTCCATGCCTATCGGGGCGGTCCCCTCTTTCCAGGGGATCGATGAGTTCGTTAAATTCTCCCGGGGCTGGCAGGAAAGTTACATGAGGGTCTACTCGGCATGGCTGAACAACCTGGAGAAGATGGCCGAGGCCTACCGGTCAGGCAAGGAAAAGGGGGAGGAACCCGACAAGATCATGAAGGCCTGTATGGATTCCACGGAAACATTCTTCGACGAGTGGTCGAGCTTCGTCTCCGGTCAGAGCAGGTCTTACTTCCAGCTCTGGAAATCTCTCTTCGGAAAGGAAAAAGCCGCACCGAAGAAAACGGGAGCGAAAGCAAAAGAATAAACGCGGATCCCGAGGATCGAAAATGAAAAAGGAAGGCCCCTTGCCTTCCTTTTTCATTTCAGAAAAGCTGAAGCCATCTCGAGATACTCTGCCAGGAGCTTTTTGCTCACCACAAAGATGTGACCGATATTCTTCTCGATGGTCCTGTTCAGTCCGCCCCTTTCCATCTGGATGTTTCCATCCTGGACCTGTCCCCACATCTCGCTCGCCCGGCACGAACCCGGCGGCGCGATGGGGTCTCTGCTTCCCCTGTAGTCGAAGAGTGTTACACCCGCTTCACGCAAGGCACCCATGTTGACGGGCTTGCCATCCAGGGCGGAATTCAATGACGGAAGCCGGTATTTCCCCTCGCAGATCTCATTTCCGAGAAAGATCTTCTCGATCCACTCCCGGTGGGCCTTGGCGGGGAATTTTGTCCCGTGCGTCAGCCAGTAAAGAAAATGGGCCGAGTCGTGAATGGCCGTCAGGTGACAGGCCCTGCCGTAGAAACCCAGGGAGACGGTATACTGGACACCGGGCTGGATTTCATTCATGCCGGCTTCGACGAGCTGGGGCGGAATGTTCACCGAAGCGTACAGCGCTTCCATGAGGACGGGATCGTAGCTCTGCCGGATGACCTCTCGCATGGCCCCGTGTCCGCTCGGGCCGTCGTCAAAAATGACCGGCGAAGCCATCAGTGCTACTTTACGGATATCCATGGCCTCTCCGCGGGCCAGGCGCTCTTCCGCACGTCTGGCGAGGTAAGGAAGAATGATGGTTCCGCCCATACAATAGCCCATTACATCAATTTCCTGACCCGGGTGCCGCTCTTTGATCAGACCCAGATATGTCTCCGGAACCGTTTTACCGTAAAAATCAAGGCCCAGCCCCGCATCCTCAGGCCCCGACTCCCCGTGATCCACAAGGTAAATTGCAAACCCTTCCTTGAGCATCCCCTCAATAACGGACTTTCCCCTGGCCAGGTCAAATATCTCCGGCTTATTGATAAGGGGGGTGGCCATGTAGAGAACTCTGCCGTTGGGCTTCACATCGGCGGGCAGGGGATAATGCCGGAGCGTAATACTGTGCAACCTGGAGCCCTCGACCTCTTCGTAGGATGAATAACCGATTTTACCCAGGGTCGCCCACTCCGAGAATTCCTTCAGGTCAAAGGCCCGCTCGTGGTGCAGGTTTTCCATTCTTCGCCGGTTTTCGTCAAGATACTTTTCAAAGGTCTGCGGCGACATACCGTCGCAGGCGCCGTCCATGAAAGGAAGGGGTTCTCCTGTCAGGGGTTTTTCCGTGATGACGATCAGGAGGCTTTTGAGGAGATCCTTCATCGCCTTGAGCCTTGTGAGTCCGATGGAGCTGTAATTCCTCTCCAGGTACAAAAATTCATCGATGTGTTCCCGCAGGAAGGCCTGGCCTTCCGGGGAGGAAGAAACCAGACGGGCCTTCTGACGGTCAAAGTGCCCATTTCTGACGAAATAGCCGGTCAGGCTGTGAAGCAGCCGGGCGTAGTTCTTGTAAATCCAGCCGTTCATGTCCCCGAAGATGTCCGGATTTCTCCCCGCCCGCGCGGCCAGGCGCGCATGGGCTTTGATCGGCCCTGTCAGGTAGCGCTCCACCATGGCGTTCTGGAGGGACGCTGTAAAAGACAGGGGGCCCCAGTGGAGCGGATCCTTGCTGATGGCCTCGAGTGCTTTCTGCTGCTTGAAGAGGGCGCTGATGAGCTGCCCGGTGATCTTGCTCTTCCACGGATAGGACGTCTCAAGCCCCTCGAGGTTATCGGCGGGGGTACGGCCCATGACCGCAAGCAGTTCATCGGGGGATATCCTCATTTCTTCGTTTTCTTTCCTTTTTTCCTTTGGCACGTTTAAAATCCTCCTCATGATCGGTTAAAAAACCGGATGTTCACGCCATTCCTGCAAGGTTTGTGCTCGAACCGACTGACACACCTGCCGAAATTGTTCTGGCCAAATCTAACTATTTATGTCAGAAAAATATAAAACATGAACAATGGAGAGCCCATGGAACAAGAAGTCGTCTGTGCAAAATGCGCAAATCCAAGAACGTATGTGAAGTGCCTGGGCTGCGAGGTGATCCTCTGTGAGTCCTGCTCAATCTTTGAGCTCATCGGCTCCGGCTGCGGGTGTGTCTGGCCTGCTTACTACTGTAACGATTGTGCCCACGACCCCTGCATCAACCCCAACGCCATGTTCAGAGAAAAGAAGCCGTCCTGAAACGTCGTATCCCCCGTTAATCCTTCTCGAGTGCCGCAACATCCTCCTGCGTTCTCTCCCGGACATCCCTGCGCCAGGGGTTCAGATAGGAGGCACAGCCGTTGCCACAGCGAAGCTCTGTCCGCTAAAAATTACCCATCTTTCCCTAAACCTGCGTCAAGTTGAAGATGTAGCGATGACCGTTCCAGTGGAGTTCAGGACAGACCTGATGACGTGATCGGGGGTGCCTGCTCACACCAAAGGCGCAGGTCCTCATGATGCAGCAGTTTCCACAGCCAACGCAGGGCCAGATGACGATGTCGCGAATCATAGTCCTGATCGGAGGAGCCGCCAGCTCCACCTATAGAAATTTTCCAGGTGACTAATTTATCCCTGACCAATCGATTTTACAAGCGGGAATATGGGACCGCGGGCAGACAGAATTTCCTTGTCAAACGGCTAAACTCTTGTTTAAAATGAAACACTTAAAAATATCACGGGAGAAGACCGAGCATGACGAACATTTCGGATTACAGCAAGTTCATCGTCGACCTGCGGCGTCACATGTGGATGGCCGGCATCGAAATGCATCTGCGCCGGCTCATCTGGCAGATTGCCGTCACGGGGAAATACATATCGGCCAAGATCCACGAGGCGAACCGCAAGCTTGCAGGATTCAAGAACATCCACGGCGACGATCAGCTTGCCCTGGACCGAAGCGCCGACGAGATCCTCATCAACCAGCTCGAGTTTTCCGGATTCGTGCGGGAGTATGTCTCGGAAGAGTCCGACAAGGTCATCACATTTCAAACGGCGGAAGCGAAATACTACGTGACAGCGGATCCCCTGGATGGCTCATCCCTCGTCGATACAAACCTCTCCATGGGAACCATTATCGGAATCCATATCGCGCCTCTGCTGGGCACCTCAGGTCGGGATTCCATGGTGGCGGCCATGTACATCACTTACGGACCTCTGATCACCATGGTATACTCCGCCGGCAAGGGGACGCACGAGTTCGTCCTCAACCGCGAAGGAGAATATGTGCTCTCGGTAGAAAATATCACCCTGGATGAAAAGGGGTCCATCTACGGTCTGGGCGGCCTGCGCAAAGAATGGACGCCGGAACACCTCAAGTACGTCGAGTTTCTGGAGTCGGAAGGATACAAACTGCGCTACAGCGGGGGCTTTGTGCCGGATATCAATCAGGTGCTCATCAAAAGAGGCGGGGTTTTCACCTACCCGGCCCTGAAGAAAAGCTCCAAGGGAAAACTTCGCCTGATTTTCGAACTGCAACCCATGGCCTTCCTGGTTGAACAGGCGGGCGGCATGGCCACGGACGGGAAGTCCGATATTCTCTCCATCAAACCCCAGAAACTGGATCACCGATCACCGATCTATATCGGAAGCCGTTTCGAAGTGGAGAAGGTCAAAGAGTATCTGAAATAAAACGGCCCTGGCGGGAATGTCCCATCGATCCGATACCCTTTGTCATGACTCGCCCCGAGCTTTCTCGGGGAGAGGCAGGCGATTATCCGTCAATGAAAAACAAACAGGTTGAGTTATTGACGGCCTGTCTCTGAATCGAAACAGAAATCCGGGCGTGCGACCAAACGCTGTGAGGAGGGGTATGAGTATGGTGTACACCAGCGTCGATGCTTTGAAAAAAGGGAGTTCAGGAATCCTGCAGGTCGACGGGAACAACGTCCGCGTTCTCAACGGGGAGAAGTTGAGGGCCTCACTCATTGATGACCTCATCTACACGGCTGTGTTCAGCCCTGACGAGGGCGTCAAGGAAGCAGCGAGCTGGATAATCCGCCGCACCGGTGCAGCCCTGGGCATCCTCCCCTCATCCATCCAGTCCCTCTATGAAGCCATGGGCAGGGGAGAGGTTTCGGGCTTCACCGTGCCCGCAATCAACTTGAGAGGGCTCACCTACGAATCGGCCCGGGCCGTGTTCCGGGCCGCGCTGCGGGGGAAGGTCGGCCCCGTCATCTTCGAAATTGCCAGATCGGAAATCGGCTACACGAAGCAGCGGCCGGCGGAGTATGCGGCGGCGGTCACGGCCGCCGCCATCAAGAGCGGATACCGCGGTCCTCTTTTCCTGCAGGGCGACCACTTCCAGGTGAGCGCCAAGAAATTCACTGTTGACCCGTTAAGAGAGGTGGGGGCGGTAAAGGACCTGGTGAGGGAAGGCATCCAGGCGGGCTTTTATAACATCGATATTGATTCCTCCACGGTCGTTGACCTGAGCAAATCAACCGTCGAGGATCAGCAGAGGAATAACGCAGCCATCGCGGCCGAAATCACCGCCATGGTCCGCGAAATCGAGCCCCGGGGCATCACCGTCTCCGTGGGGGGCGAAATCGGCGAAGTGGGCGGGAAGAACAGCACCGTCGAAGAACTCCGGGCTTTTATACAGGGTTATCGGAGGGAACTGGCAACGAAGGGTAAGGGTCTCAAGGGACTCAGCAAGATCAGCGTCCAGACGGGGACGTCCCACGGCGGCGTGGTCCTGCCGGACGGATCAATCGCGAAAGTGAAGCTCGACTTCGACACCCTGGAAACGCTTTCGACGGCCGCGCGAAAGGAGTTCGGAATGTCGGGTGCCGTCCAGCACGGGGCCTCGACCCTGCCCGACGAGGCCTTTGACAACTTTCCGAAACGCGGGACCGCCGAAGTGCACCTCGCCACGGCCTTCCAGAACATGATCTACGACCACGCTTTTTTCCCTGCAGACCTCCGCAGCAGGATCTACGACTACATGCGGACGGAGCTTGCCGGCGAGAAGGGCGTGAAGGACACCGATGAGCAGTTTATCTACAAGACGCGAAAGAAAGCATTCGGGCCCTTCAAGAAAGACATGTGGAGTCTCCCGCCGGGTGTTCTGAAAGGGATCGGCAAAGCGCTGGAGGATAAATTCTACTTCCTCTTCGAGAAGCTGAACGTCGTCAAGACGGACGACATCGTGCGGAATTTCGTCAGGCCTGTCGATATCCCCGTCCCGGCGCCGCCGAGCCTGACCGGGAAAGGAAAAACGAACGCCCGAAAAGTGAAAACGGAAGCCTACGACGAAGGGGAGTAAGCGCTTTGCGCCAGTGGTGAGTGGTGAGAAAGGGCCCCTGGGCCCGAGTTGTGTGTTGTGGGTTGTGAGCAAAAAAGACAGTAAAGAGTGACGAGTGGCGAGTGGCGGGTCGTGAGCAAAGACGGTGAAGAGCGGCGAGTTCGGGCCTGCAGCCCGAGGCCATTAACCTTGAGCCCTTTGCCTTCAGCCTGGCGCTTCGGGCCATAGAACTGGACAGACCTAGAAAGGAAAATGAATCTATGTCAGGCAAACAGTGGCAAAAGGCCCCTGCGATGCAGATTGATGCAGGCAAGACCTACCGTGTGGCGGTTGAAACGACGAAGGGGGACATCGTGCTCGAGCTTTATCCACGACACGCCCCGAAGACGGTGAACAACTTCGTCTTTCTTGCAAAGGAGGGGTTTTACGACGGTGTCACCTTTCACAGGGTGATCGAGAATTTCGTCATCCAGGGGGGTGATCCCGCCGGCACGGGTCGGGGGGGACCCGGGTATTCCTTCGAGGATGAGGTCAAGGACAACCCGCTCAAACACGAAAAGGGCGTCATCTCCATGGCCAACGCGGGACCCAACACAAACGGGAGTCAGTTCTTCATCACCCACTCGCCCCAGCCGCACCTCGACGGCCGTCACACCGTATTCGGGAAGGTGGTCGAGGGCATGGACGTGGTCTACGCAATCCGGCAGGGGGATAGCATGACAAAGTTGACGATTGAGGAAGTCTGAGGCGCCGTCACAACAGAAGAGGAGAAATTTCAAATGCCCGCTTTTCTGAAGAGTAAGAAGGTAATGGTCATCTTTTTCGGGATCGCTTTTCTTGTCCTCGCCGGTCTTTACAGCTACTTCGTCTCGGATACGGTTGTGACACGCATCACGGATGCCCAGATGGCCAAGGTCGGGGGAAATTTCATGATCGCCACCGATTACCGCCCCTTTGTCAATCACGACGCGAAGTACCGGCTCAAGTTCGATTCGGGGACCGTCCAGAACGAAGCGATCCGCCTCAAGGGAAAAGAGGTCAAGATCTGGAAATACGGCTGGCGGATCCCGCTTTTTTCCATGTACGAGAACGTGGTGAAGATCGAGGAAGTGCGGCCGGGCTCGGCTTCGGGCGGATAAGAAACGTTAGGGTACACCGATTTTTCTGGAACGTGCGCTCGTGATGAGGCTCATCACTCAGGACTTTTTCAGCATCATCCGGCAGTCCACGAGAGTCGCTCCCTTCCCTTCGCCGTGCACCAGCAGCGGGTTGATGTCCATCTCGACGATCTCCGGATGGTTGACGGCCAGATCCGAAAGGCTGACAATGGCCCGCTCGAGAACCTCGAGATCGGCCCTGGGTCTCCCCCGGAACCCCGAGAGAAGACCGAAGCCCCTGATTTCCCGGACCATCCGGTTCGCTTCGTTCCTGCCGATGGGCGCAAGGCGAAAGACCACGTCCTTGAATATCTCGACGAAAATACCGCCCAGACCGAACATCAGAAGCGGCCCGATGTCATAACGATTCAGGCCGAGGATAACCTCTTCACCGGGCGGAGCCATCTTCTCCACGAGAACACCGCCGATGACGGCATCGGGACTGTATGTCTTGGCCCCTTTCACAATCTGCCGGAAGGCCCGCCTGGCTTCTTCCCCGTTCCTGAGTCCCAGGGCCACCCCCCCGGCGTCGGTCTTGTGAAGGATCTGCGGAGAGACGATCTTCATGGCCACGGGGAAACCGATCTCCCCGGCAATGGATGCGGCCTCTTCCTCACTTCCTGCCAGCCTGGCGGGGATCGTGTTGAAACCGTAGCATTTCAGGATTTTGTTCCCTTCGATCTCCCCGAGGTGCGTCTTTCCCGATGCCAGGCAATCGGCGATGATCGCGGCGGCACGCTCCCTGTCGTGAGTAAAAGTCCATTCCGGCAGTTCTTCGCGGTTGAGCCAACCCGTATACTGATAGAGAGCTCCCATGGCCTTCGCCGCGTTCTCCGGGAACTGGTAGACGGGATAACCATGCTCCTGCAGGTATTTCACCCCCGGCGACACGTCGACCACCCCCATGAAGCAGCAGATGATCGGCTTGTGGGTCCCCCGGGCCACCCGAACGATGGCCTCGGCCGTACCCAGAGCATTCGTCATCGACTGGGGCGTGAGAATCACGAGGGCCCCGTCCACCCCTTCGTCCCTGATGACCGCCCATAAAGCATTTTCGTAGCGATCCTGACTCGCATCGCCGATGATATCCACGGGATTGCGGATACTGGCCGCCGAGGGTAGCTGCCGGGCCAGATTCTCGATGGTTTCCTCACTGAACTGGGCAAGCTCGAGGTCTGCCGAGACCGTCATGTCCGTGGCAAGTATCCCGGGCCCACCGGCGTTGGTCACGATGGCCACGCGCTTTCCGGCTGGAAGCTTCCTGCGGAGCTTCCCCAGTGGACTTTCCTGCTTGTAGGCAAAGGCATCGGCAAAATCGAAGAGCTCGTTGACCGATTCCGCCCGGATGATCCCCGATTGCTTGAAGATCGCGTCGTAGACGGCCTCGGTCCCCGCCAGGGCCCCTGTATGCGAGGCTGCCGCCCTGGCCCCCGCGCTCGTCCTCCCGGATTTGACAACCAGGACCGGCGTGGGCCTGTTTCCGGAGGTGACCTGCTTCGCCGCGGAGATGAACGCCTCGCCCTTCCGAAGCTCCTCTATGTAGATCATGATGACGGCGGTGTCGGCATCCTCGTGGAGGTACTGAAGAAGATCAATCTCGTCCACGTCGGCCTTGTTGCCGATGGAGATGAATTTGGAAAAACCGAAACCCCTGTCCGCGGCAAAATCGAGAACGGCCGTGCATAGGGCACCGCTCTGAGATATGAAGGAGATATTACCGGCGCTGGGCATTCGGGCGGAAAAGCTCGCGTTCATGCTGACTCGGGGAAGAGGGTTGATGACCCCGAGGCAGTTCGGTCCGACGACGCGGACCCCGGCTTCGCGGCAGATTGCGACGATCTTGTTTTCGGCTTCAAGGCCTTTTGCCCCGACCTCCCGGAACCCCGCTGATACGATGACAATCCCCCGCACGCCCTTCCGGACGGATTCTTCCACGGCCTTAAGGGTCGCCCCGGTCGGAAGGACGATGATGGACAGGTCCACGGCATCGGGGATCTCTCCGATCGTGGGATAAGACCGCATACTCAGGATGGACTTCGCCGCGGGATTGACGGGGTACAGTGTCCCCTTGTAGCCGCCCTTCAGGATATTGGCAAAGATGTCGTATCCCACCTTGCCGGGGGTGGTGGAGGCCCCGATCACGGCAATGGCCTTAGGGGAGAAAATCGCGTCAAGGCTTGTATTCACAATGGTCCTCTATTTCTTCTTGCCGGAATAGTCGTACCAGTGCCGCGAATTGTAGGTCTCCTTGACAATCCGGGCCGCGAGATCGATGGCGATATTGTGTGTGTTGATAACGAGATCGTAGTTCGTCGGATCCATCATGTCGGCCTGGAAGTATTTCTGGATGAAGGCCTTGCGCTCCGCATCCAATTTCATCACCTGCCGTGACGCCTCTTTATCGGAGACGCTGAATTTGAGCATGACGTTCTTGATCCTCACCAGCAGCGGCGCAACGACGAGCACGCGCAGGCACACCTCCCTGGGCAGGATGAAGCTGGCGCCCCTGCCGACGATGACGGCATGCCCGTGGGCCCCGATGGCGCCTACCACATTGGTGAGATGCTGGAGGTACTCGTAGGACCACATGTGGTTTTCTCCCAGGGCGGTGATCCACTCCTCGAGGATGCCGCGGTCCTGCTCGTCGAGGGATTCAACGACCCGCTGGCTCTTGTCGGCACTCTCGGCGATCTTTTCGACGATTTCTTGATCAAAGAGATCGATGTCCAGGTCCTTGGACAGTTTGCTGGCCAGTTCGCTGGCCATGGCGCCGGGCAGCCGGGAAATGGTGATGACGGGCCGGATCGGTTTTTTGTATTTTTTCTTCTGGTCCGCTTGCCATCGTTTGACCTGCTCCTCGATCCTTTTGTCAAGGGATCGACTATAGGATATTTCGTCCATTGAGTTGCCTCCCTGTTTGTTCGGTGGATCCCTACCCGCCGGGCGGCTCCTCCCGGTCAAATGTTCATTGGCAAGGATTCTCTGCGGCCGGAGGGCCGAAGGATCCACACGCTGTCCATGACTACGGCTTCTGGGATCGCACGGCCGTTTCCTGCTTGAACATCATCTTCAGTTCCACGAGTCCGGCAATGGTCCGCCTCTGCATCTCGAAGCCGCCCTTCTCGAAGACGTGGAGCATGGGCTCGTTACTGGCCAGGACTTCCGCCGTGAAACCGAGGAGACCCTGACGCTTGGCCAGGTAGGTGAGATAGGAGAGGAGCTCCTGCCCGATTCCCCTGTTGTGGTAGTCATCCGCCACGGCAAAGGCAATCTCGGCGCTCTGCCGATCGGGGTAGATGTAGTAGCGTCCCACACCGACGAATTTCTCGTTTCCCTTTTGGCCGTCGTCGACAACGGCCACGATCGCCATCTCCTGCGTATAGTCGATGACGACAAGCTCCTGAAGCCTGTCGTGGGGAAGGTCCTGGCGCTTCGAGATGAACCTCAAGTACAAGCTGCGGTCAGAGAGACGATGAAGGAGGTCCTTTTCCAGGTGCTCATCAGAGATCTTGATGGGCCTCAGGAAGATATCCATGCCTGTCCTGGTCTTACGGTAGGTCTCCAGTTCCTCAGGGTATCTTCCCTTCTCACCCGGCATGATCGTTTGATCCGGATAGACGAAGCCTGCCTTTTTCGCCTCCTCGACGAGCCATTCCCTGAATTTCGGGTGGGCGACGGCGATGAGCGCCATGGCCCGCTCACGGATGCTCTTGCCGTGAAGGTAGGCGATGCCATATTCCGTTACGACATAATGGACGTCCCCCCGGGTCAGCGTCGCTCCCGCACCCTGGCTGAGCGTCGGAACGATTCGCGAGACGGTGCCATCTTGAGCGGTGGACTGAATCGTCAGGATGGGTTTTCCGCCCCGGGCCCGAACGGCGCCGCGCATGAAGTCGGCCTGGCCGCCCATACCGCTGTGGAAAATCTTGCCGATGGATTCGGCCGTGACCTGCCCCGTAAGGTCGATTTCAAGAGCAGAGTTGATAGCGACCATGTTGTCATGCTGGGCGATAAGGAACGGGTTGTTCGTGTAGTCGATCCGATGGAAATTGATGGCCGGATTGTCGTGAAGAAATTCATAGGTGGACTGCTTTCCCATGCAGAAAGTGGCCACGGTCTTTCCCCGGTTGACGGTCTTTCGGGTGTTGTCGATGACGCCCTGCTTGATCAGTTCGACGATGCCGTCGCTCAAAAGCTCCGTGTGTACCCCGAGATGCTTTTTCCCCGCCAGGTTGGCGATGATGGCATTGGGGATGGATCCGTAACCCACCTGGATCGTGTCGCCGTCCTCGACGAGCTTGGCCACATACTGGCCGATCCGCCGGGTAATATCCGTGTCCGCTTCGGTCGAATACTCCAGGAGCGGTTCATCATAGGGTATCACGTAATCCACATCGTCCACGTGGATGAAGGTGTCGCCGTGGACCCGGGGCATGTACCGGTTGACCTGGGCCACCACGATGCCGGCCACCTCTGCGGCGGCCGTCACGATGTCCACGCTGACCCCCACACTCATGTAACCATGCTCGTCGGGCAACGATGTCTGTATGAGCGCCACGTCCACGCGCTCAAGACCCCGGCGGAATATTTCGGGAACCTGGGACAAAAAGACGGGCGTGTAATCGGCGAGTCCCTGGTTGACGGCGTTGCGGGTGCTGTCGCTAATGAAGAAGGAGTTGTGGCGGAAATTCTCCTTGAACTTTTCCGTGGCATAGGGGGCCACGCCGAGAGACCAGATGCTGAGCACCTCGGCATCGAAAAAGGCTTTCGGGTGGGACTGGACGTAATGGATGAGACCCTGGACGAGGTGCTGGGGCTCGGCACAGGCCGAACCTATAAAAATGGTGTCCCCCCGATGGATGTTCATAAACACCACATCCTCGGACGCGAATTTTTCAGGATATTGCTTTCCCCAGTCTTCGAGGGTTTTCATGCCATTCCCCTGCTACTGAAGGCCTCGACCGGAGCCACTCCGTCCTTAACGCACCTTGCCCCCCGTCACCGGGTCTTTATCAAAAGATACCAGGGCCAGGCCGCCTTTCCCGGCGTCGGTGGCAAGCAGCATCCCGCGGGATTCGATGCCCATGAGCTTCGTGGACTTCAGGTTCACCACGACGACGATGCTTCTCCCCACGAGGTCCTCGGGCTTGTAGTCCTGGAGGATCCCCGCCACGATGGTACGAACCTCACCGCAGTCGATCTTGAGCTTCACGAGTTTCGCCGACCTGGGCACGGCCTCGGCTTCCAGGATCTTCGCCACACGGAGGTCGAGCTTCTGGAACTCCTCATAGCTGATATCCGGCAGGCTTTCGAACGTTTTCACGGGCGCTTCCTCCTCTTTCTTGTACTCGACCCTCGGGAAGAGGGCCTCACCGCGGGTCACGGCGCTTCCGGGCTTGAGACCACCCCACTTTCGGATGTCATCGAAATGAAGCTCTTTGACGTCCTTCAGGCCGATTTGATCCAGGATTTTTCTTGCCGCACCGGGCATGAAGGGGGCGATCATGTAGGCCACGAATCGGAGGGACTCCAGCAGGTTGTAGATCACCGTCCCCAGACGAGCACCTTTCGCGGGATCTTTCGCCAGGGTCCAGGGTTCCGTCTCGACGATGTACTTGTTGGCAACATTGATAAACTCCCAGAGGGAGATGAGGCTCTTGTGGAAGGTCAGCTCCCGGAATGAAGCGTCAAAGTCCTCGAAGGTCTTGAGCGCCCCTTCGGTCATCTTCCGGTCGGCCTCTTCCGAAGCCCCGGCCTCGGGGACCTTCCCCTTGAAGTACTTGACGGCCATGGCGACCACCCGGCTCACCAGGTTTCCGAGATCGTTGGCCAGGTCGGCATTGATTCTCTGGACGAGGGCCTCCTCGCTGAAGCTCGAATCGAGGCCGAAGACCATGTCGCGAAGGAGAAAATAGCGGAAGGCGTCGAGGCCGTACTTGTCCTTGAGGTCCAGCGGCCGGACGACGTTGCCCAGGCTCTTGGACATCTTGCTCTGATCCACGTTCCAGTAACCGTGGACATTGAGATTCTTGAAGGGGGGAATACCGGCGGCCCTCAGCATCGTCGGCCAGTAGATACCGTGGGGCTTGACGATGTCCTTGGCAATCAGGTGCTCCGAGGCGGCCCAGTATTTGCCGAAAACCTTCTGGCGGGGATAACCAATGCCCGTGACGTAATTGATCAGCGCGTCGAACCAGACATAGGTGACATAGTCCTTGTCCCAGGGGATTTCGATGCCCCAGGTAAGCCTGGACTTGGGCCGCGAGATGCACAGGTCCTCCAGGGGTTGCAGCAGGAAGGCGAGGACCTCGTTTCGGTATCGCTCGGGGCGGATAAATTCGGGGTTATCCCTGATGTACTGGATCAGCCAGCCCTGGTACTTGCTCATCCGGAAGAAATAGTTGCTTTCCTCGCGAAACTCGGGGACCGTCTGGTGGTCAGGACATTTGCCGTCGACGAGTTCCGTCTCCGTGTAGAAGCGCTCACAGCCGACACAATAATGGCCGCCGTATTTTCCGAAGTAGATGTCCCCGGCATCGTACACTTTTTGTAGAATGTACTGAACGGTCTGCACGTGGTTCTCGTCCGTGGTGCGGATGAAGTAGTCGTTGGTTACGCTGAGCTGGGGCCACAGGTTTCGGAACTGGGCGCTGATGCGGTCGGTAAAGGCCTGGGGGGATTCATTCGCCTTGCGGGCCGCCTCGGCGATCTTGTCGCCATGCTCGTCGGTGCCCGTCATGAAGAAGACATCATATCCCGCCATGCGGTAGAACCGGGCCATCACATCGGCGACAATGGTCGTGTAGGCATGCCCGATGTGCGGGGATGCATTGACGTAGTAAATGGGCGTTGTCACATAGAAGACTTTTTCCCGACTTTCACTCTTCACGGAGAGGCTCCTTTCACCGGGGCGCTCCGACAATCCCGATTTCGGGCGGGGTTCAACAGAGCGCTATCTGTATTATGGACTCCTTGCCGGGACGCTTCGCCCTCCGGGCGAAAAACTTCACTTTTTGGGCTGATCCACGCTTTCCTGGAGAAGGATTCCCTTCATCTTCTTCAAATCCAGCTCTACTTCCTTGCCCCCTTCCAGCTCCACGGAGATGGTCCCTTTCAGGATATTCTGCCGGCTCACCTTCCCCGTCCCCTCGGGGGTCGTGACCCGTTTCCCGCACTTCGGCATGCCCCGTTTCATATCCAGATAGGCATCAAATTCAAAGGCCAGGCAGCACATGAGCCTTCCGCAGAGCCCCGATATCTTCTCTGGGTTCAGGGGCATGTTCTGCTCCTTGGCCATTTTGATGGATACGCGGTCCAGATTGTAGAGAAAGTTCGTGCAGCAGATCTTTCTTCCGCAGATGCCGAGCCCGCCGAATATCCGGGATTCATTTCTGGCACCGATCTGCCGGAGTTCGATTCGTGTTTTAAACCGCTGGACCAGATCCTTCACAAGCTCCCGGAAGTCCACGCGGTTATCAGCGGTGAAATAAAAGATCAGCTTGCTCCGGTCGAAGTTGCTCTCCACCTCGACCAGGTTCATCGGAAGTTCCCTCTCCTGAATCCTCCCGAGACAAAATTCAAAGGCCTCTTGCTCGAGACCGCGGTTCGATTCACTGGACCGGATGTCCTCTTCCGTGGCCTTGCGGACAATGTTCTTGAGATCCATGGGCAGCTTGTGGAGGGGAACGGATTTCACCTCCGACACGACCAGACCCATGGAAAGGCCGTTATCGGTATGGACGATGACCTGATCATTCTTCCTCAGGAGAATGTCGCCCGCACTGAAGCTGAAGACCTTCCCTTCCTTTTCAATCTTGACACTGACGATATTTTTCAATGGAGCTCAATCTCCTTCCGGTAAGACCGGTACCCGGTCGTGCCTCACAGACAGGATTCAATAATTTCATGAGGTTATGCCTGTCCAGATAATTTAAAAGTCATTGCCTCCAAAGTCAACTGTTTATTCGCGTTCTTCTCCAGGGCATTGTAGGCCCATTCAATGGTTTCAAGGGCCCGGAGGATCTCGGAGGGCGTCATGCCCCCGGCCATGGACTCGACGGCCTCCGCAAAGTCTTGATGGACGAGTTTTTTCGTCTCCCCGGTTTCCTTGTATACCAGAAGGTCCCGATACCAGCTTTTCAGGATTTCGAACCGCAACTGGATCTCCTTCCTGTCCTTGCCGAAATCTCCGGCAAAGAGAATCCCTTTCATGGGATCCGAGAACCCTTCGCAGATCTTTTCGATGAACTGCTTTCTCCGGGTGAGATAGGATTCCCCGTGCATCTCCACGGCCCTGCCGATGCTCCCCCCCGAGGAGGCCGCCAAGGCGGCCGCCGTCTCGCCATCGAGACCGAGCTTTTCCTCGAGGTAACGGGCCATGATGTCGGAGGGTATCGGATGGAAGCGGAGCTTCTGGCAGCGGGAAAGAATCGTCATGGGAAGCTGGTAGGGACGCGAGCTCACCAGGATGAGGATATTGACGAGGGAGGGTTCCTCCAGGGTTTTAAGAAGAGAGTTCGCGGAGGTGATGTTCATCCTCTCCGCATCGACGAGAATAAAAACCCTCTTGGGCCCCTCAAGGGGTCTGAACCTCATCTGGTTCCGGAGACCGCGTATGTCCTCGATCTTGATGAACTGCCCCTGCGGTGTGATGACGACCACATCGGGGTGGTTTCCGCTTTCGACCTTCCGGCAGGCCGGACAGAGGCCGCAGGCGTCCAGCCGTTCGCAAAGGAGAGTCTTTGCGAAGGCCAGTGCCGTCGTTCTCTTCCCGATCCCCCTCATGCCGTGGAAAAGAAACGCATGGGGGATCCGACCTTTATCCATCGATCGTCTGAGGATGGCGATTTGTTTATCCTGACCGTAGATACCCTCGAAGGACACGGCATCACCTCTTGAGCGCTGCGTCTATGAGGGCACAGACGTCCCGGTGGATCTCCTCGATTTTCCGCGATCCGTCGAGAACCTTGAACCGACCCGGTGCCTGCCCCGCGAGTTCCAGATAACCTTCACGGATCCTCTGATGAAATTCCCCGGCCTCCTGCTCAAAGCGGTCCTCGGGCGCGGATCCTTTTCTTTTCGATATTCTTCTCAGGGCCCTCTTCAATCCCACTTCGACGGGAACATCAAATAGAAGGGTCAGATCGGGGGTCAGGGAATGGGAGGCAAAATCGATGACGCGCCTGACGGCATCGGTGTCGATCCCCCTGCCGTAGCCCTGATAGGCGATGGTCGCATCAGAGTATCGGTCGCAGAGAACCACCTTGTTTTCCTTGAGGGCGGGGAGGATGACATCCTCCACATGCTGCGCCCGGGCCGCCGCGAAAAGAAGAACTTCCGCGTTCGGGCCGATCCGGAAGCCTCCCCTGTTCAGCAAAATCTGCCGGATCTTATTGGAAAGCGGTGTCCCGCCCGGCTCCTGGGTCACAACGAGAGGGGTGCCCTTCTGCTGGAGATATCCAGCTGCCAGCCTGACCTGAGTGGTCTTGCCGCATCCTTCAATGCCTTCAAAGGTAATGAAGAGTCCCATAAGAACCGTTACCCGTACGTCCGGATGTTTAAAATAAAGAAGGGGAATCTCGAGCCCCCTAGAGGGTCACCGGATTCCCCTTGCGATTCCCTATGATGCCGATGAATTACTTTTCTTCCCCGGGCAGAATCGCCTCAACGGGGCACACATCGGCGCAGGCGCCGCAATCCGTGCAGAGATCCGGATCGATCACATATTTCTCCTCTCCCTCACTGATGGCCTTGACTGGACATTCCTCCTCACAGCTGCCGCAGGCGATACATTCATCCGTAATCGAGTATGACATGGTCTGAAAAACCTCCAAGTATTCAAAAGATTTCTGATGCTGTAAAAAATCCAGCTCGCGAACTCGCCGATGGTCGAGGGAGCCGGATGATTTCCGTCGCTCTATCGCAAATTTCTCCGAATTATTCAACCTTTTTATGAAGGGACCCGCCTCCGGAGAAATCACACAGATTCAACCCTCTGAACCCCGGGAACCCATTTCTTCAGGTAGCTTTCGATTCCCCTCTTCAGGGTCATCTGGGACATGGGGCAGCCCTTGCAGGCTCCCATAAGCCTGACCTTTACCACGCCGTCGTCGGTGACATCGACCAGTTCCACGTCCCCGCCGTCGGCCTGAAGGTTCGGTCTGATTTTGTCGATGACTTCCTTAACCTTTTCTTTCATCATGAATCTCCGTCGAGCATAGGGTATCGGGGATCAATTCATGGGGTAAAACAAAATCGATCCTTTTGTCATATCCTTCTGATTCTAAAGTTAATCACGAAATAACGTATGTCCAGATCGTCTGCCTTCTCTTCCCCTGAACCCTGTCCCCATACCCTGAAAACACGGGGTCTTGCCCCGTCAATGGGGCACCTTGTCGATCATGTCGCCCACAACCTTCCTGGCCACCTTGACGAGCTCAGGACGCCACCACCTGTATTTTTCCTGGACCTCGTGCCTTGCGTTCCAGATGACCTGCCCTGTTTCGGCTTCCACCAAGGTCAGGCCCAAGCCAACCCTCGCCACCTTCTTTTCTCCGAGGGTCGTGTATTCCCAGAAGTCGAGACTGGAGATAAGCAGCGCATCCACACGAAAGGAAGAACCCATCTTCCTGGAGAGGTCAGGATCCGAGAAAGAGACCGTCATCAGCTTCGACACGTAATCCGCCATGGCCTTGCTGAGTTCTTCATCTTTGGATAACTCGTTCTGGATGGCCGAGGACGAAAGAACCCGCTCAAGCCACCGTCTCTTCTCCAGGTCATCGGCGATCACCTTGTCGATGATGCCCTTGGCCTCGGTATTGATCCCCACCTCCACGGGAAGGACGCCGATGGCCTTGGGATGGAAATTTTTGGCCTCGGGTGCCGTCTTCACGTACTGCAGCTCCCCGCAGCCGCTGAGGGCCATCAGGGCAGAGACCAGCAGAAACCCGATGATTCCCCGAACCATGTTCATCCTCCAAGCAGGCAGATTTTTTCACGTCATGCAGCAAATCGAAACCCAGGGGTAATCACGTTTCGAACCGGAGTGGGAAGTCCCCTGGCAGGTGAAAGGGGGCAGGCTCAACCACCATTCTTCATCCGCCACGGCCGGTGCAGGTCATAAGGGTTTGCGATCCCGGTCATTTTTCAGGGCGCCATCCTAAAAAGGAAAAGGGCCCTGAAAACAGACCAGACGGTGGCTACGAGTCCGGCTAAAAGATAGTTTGTTTCCAGAAACCCGTTCAGCACGGCGGCGGAAAACGCCGCTTTTCTATCACAAAGATTGAAACAAATCCACATGTAAAACACGCAGGCCAGCAGCGCGAAACTCACCGTGGAGGTCCATCCCAGGGGAAAGGCCACAGCCAGCAGCAGGAATAGAAAAAGGGATAGCCCCTCCATGAGCCGTCTCGTCCGTTCCTCTCCGATGACGACCGGAATCGTCTCACGACCCATGAACCGGTCACTCTGGATGTCCATGAGATCCGAAAGGGCGGACCGGACGAAGACAACAGAGAAGGTGAAAAGAAAAGCAACCATCATGGACGGCCTGACGACGAGATCGACATCCACCTGGGGGACAACGGCCACAACGAGGGCCCATGCCACGGCCATGAAAGAGTTCTTTGTGCCGGGCAGGTCTTTCAGCTTCCGGAAGCGCCAGCTTTTCGGGAAAATCCTCGTGTTGTAGAGGGCGCCCACGATCGATATGAAGGACAGAACCAGGAAAGGTTCAAGACCGATCAGATAAGCCGACAGGAGAGAGATGAACATGCAGAAAATGGCCACGACGGTGAAGGCCTTCTCATGCCTCAGATAGGACTCTTCCCGAAAGGACCCTTTGAACGGGGTGGATTCCCGGTCGATGAGGCGGTTGAGCGTATGCACGGAAAAAACATAGGCGGAGGCCATGAGAACGGCGAGAGGGTTCAGGGATTCCCTCTGGAGGAAAGCCGAAGCGACAGCGAGGCAGCCGGCCCCCAGGGCCGAATAGATATCCGTTCTCACCGTCAGAAGCCAGAAATTGATCAGGCGCTGTTTCAGCGTCCTTCTCTTTTGACTCAGCCTGCCGGTGATGTGGTCGACAACACGCTCGATGATCCAGTTGGGGGTCGAGGCGCCGGCGGAAATCCCGATCCGCTCATACGAATCGATGGAGATCCTTTCCAGTTCCTCAGCCGTCTCAATGTGGAAGGTGGGGATTCCCTTCGCCGTTGAAATTCGGGCGAGCCTGCGGGTGTTGGCGCTGTTTTTTCCTCCGACGATGAAAATGGCGTCCATCTCGGAGGCGAGATTCCTGATCTCCGACTGTCTCTCCTCCGTGGAGTCGCAGATGGTATCGAAGACCACCACGTCCGGAAACCGTGCCTGGACCTTTTTGATGATCTCGGCGTATTCCTCGGAACTCTGCGTCGTCTGGGCAACCACACAGACATGCTCCAGCGCGGGCAGGGCCTCCACGTCCTCCAGCCGTCCGATCACGATACCATGCCCGGAACTGTATCCGAGAAGGCCGTCCACTTCCGGGTGCTCCCTGTCACCCACGATGAGCACGGCATAGCCCCTGGCGGCGTGCTTCTTGATGATGGCCTGGACGCGGCCCACCCGGGGGCAGGTGGCATCGATGATCTTCAGACCCTTGTCCTGCAGGACCTTTCGTTCCTGCGGCGAGATCCCGTGGGCGCGGATGATGATGGTGCCTTCTTCAACATCGCTCAAATCGGTGACGGGGATGATCCCCCGCTTCTTCAAGAGCTCCACCGTCTGCGGGTTGTGAATCAGGGGACCGTAAGTGTATATCTTTTCTTCCCCCTTGTGCTGAGCGATGTCGAGCACCATATCGACGGCCCTTTTCACGCCCATGCAGAAACCCGCTGTCCTGGCCAGCTTAATCTCCATCGTTTCCAGCTTGTTTTTTCAGATAGATGAAAAACTCTTTGTTGCCCGCCGGGCCCAAGAGAGGGGATTCGCAGATCCCCCTGACCTCCAGATGGAGCTCCCGACAGAACGCGGCCATGTCTTCGATCACCCTCTCATGCGTGGCGGGATCCGTGACGACGCCCTTCTTTCCCACCTCGCCTTTTCCGACTTCGAACTGGGGTTTGATGAGGGCCAGGATGGAAGCCCTTTCCCCGATGAGACTCACCACCCGGGGAAGGACGAGCTTGAGCGATATAAAGGAGGTGTCCACCGTGGCGATATCGACGGTGTCCTCGATTCCCCTGCCGTCGAAGAAGCGGATGTTCGTCTTCTCGAAGAGGACGACCCTCTCGTCCTTCCGCAATTTCCAGGCGAACTGTCCGTAGCCGACATCGACGGCGTAAACCTTCTTGGCCCCCGCCTGGAGGAGGCAATCCGTGAACCCCCCCGTGGATGCCCCCACGTCAAGGGCCACAACCCCCGCCACATCGATGCCAAAGGCGTCGAGGGCGCTCTTGAGTTTAACGCCCCCCCGGCCCACGTAGGGATGATCCTCGCCCCTGAGGCGGATCTCCTCGTCGGCCGCCACCAGGGTCCCGGCCTTGTCCACCCGCCTTTCACCGACCATGACAACGCCGGCAAGGATAAGGGCCCTCGCCCTTTCGCGTGTCGGGGCGATTCCCCGCTCCACGAGAAGCCTGTCGAGTCTCACCTTGATGTTTTTTGGACGCATGGATGAGCGGAAGGGGCCTAACGGGAAATCATCTGCCGGACGGCTTCCTTGATCCCCTCCTCGTCGATACCGTATTTTCGCCTCAGCTCCGCCTGCGTGGCGTGCTCGACAAAGACATCGGGAATCCCCAGCCTCTTCACAGCGACATCCCGGAGGCCTCTCTCCTGGAACATCTCGAGCACAGCGCTCCCGAAGCCGCCCATGAGGACGTTTTCCTCCACCGTGATGACCCGCTTCACCGGGGCAACGATGGAGCACAGAAGCTCGGCATCCAGGGGCTTGACGAAACGGCAGTTGACGACAGCCGCATGGATGCCCTCGCCCTCGATTTGCCGTGCGGCTGAAAGCGCAGGATAGACCGTGGACCCGATGGCCAGCATCACGAGGTCTTTCCCCTCTTTCAGGACCTCGCCTTTCCCAATCTCGAGAATCCGCGGCGTGTCCTCCAGGGGCACGCCCACACCCCGGCCCCGGGGATATCGGATGGAGACGGGGCCGGACTGCCCTATAGCGGTCCTGAGCATGTGCCGGAGCTCGTTTTCATCCTTGGGAGCCATGACAACCAGGTTGGGGATGGACCTCAGGTAGGACAGATCGAAGAGCCCCTGGTGTGTCGCGCCGTCCTCGCCGGCAATCCCCCCGCGGTCGAGGACAAAAACCACCGGCAGGTTCTGCAGGCAGACATCGTGGAGGACCTGGTCATAGGCCCTCTGGAGAAAGGTGGAATAGATGGCCACGACGGGTTTGAACCCTTCCACGGCAAGCCCCGCCGCCAGTGTCACGCCGTGCTGTTCCGCGATGCCGACATCATAGAATCTCTCGGGGTGTTCCCCGCAGAACGGATCAAGGCCCGTGCCGGAACACATGGCGGCAGTGATGGCCACAATCTTCGGATTTTCTTTTGCAAATTGAACGAGGGCTCTGCCGAAGACCTCCGTGTAAGTGGGGGGGCTGGTGCCGTCGGACAGAGACCGGCCGGTCTCCCGGTTGAAAGGTCCCACGCCGTGAAACCGTGACGGCTCTTCTTCGGCGAAGCGGTAACCCTTTCCCTTCTTCGTGACGACGTGCACGAGGACGGGTTTCTTGAGTTCCTTCACATTCCGGAGGTTCTTGATGAGGTGATCGAGTCGATGGCCCTCCAGGGGTCCGACGTACTGAAATCCCAATTCTTCGAAGAGGATCCCGGGGACGAAAAGACCCTTCAGCGATTCCTCTGCCTGCTGAGTGAATTTCACCACCTGTTCGCCGATGTTGGGGATGGTCTTCAGAAAGTTCTTCACATCTGTCCTGAACTTCCGCATCTTGTGCCCCGTCATAATGCGGTTCAGGTAGGAAGACAGGGCCCCCACGTTGGGGGAGATGGACATCTCGTTGTCATTCAAGACAATGATGAGATCTTTCTTCCGGTCGCCGGCCCAGTTGAGGGCTTCGAAGGCCATCCCCGCCGTGAGCGATCCATCACCGATGACAACGATCACCTTGAAATCTTCGCCTTTCAGGCATCGGGCTTCGGCAATCCCGGCTGCGGCCGATATGGAAGTGCTGCTGTGACCTGCGTTGAAGGCATCGTAGATACTCTCCTCCCTGCGGGTAAAACCGCTGATACCGTCCTTCTGGCGGAGGGTGTGAAAGCGCTCCCTTCGGCCCGTGATGATCTTGTGGGCATAGGCCTGGTGTCCCACATCCCAGACGATCTTGTCCCTGGGGGTATCGAAGACATAATGGAGGGCCAGTGTCAGCTCCACCGCTCCGAGCGACGGGGCGAGGTGCCCACCCGTTCGGGACACGGTTTCAATGATCTTCTCCCGGATCTCCCCGGCCAGAATCTCCATCTCTTCCAGCTGAAGATTCTTGATGTCTGCAGGTGAGTTGATTTTCTCAAGCATGAGCCTTAGACCTCATGAGGACGACCATCATGATCTCCGTTCAATCGTATACCGGGCGATTCCCCTCAGGGGTTCGGCCTTCTCATCGAAGGACCCGAGATGGGTGAGGGCGTGCGTCACAAGCTCCCGGGCTTTCTGACGCGACGCTTCGAGACCCATCACCGCGGGGAACGTCACCTTCTTGAGCCGGGTATCACTTCCCGTCTCTTTCCCGAGCGTCTCCCGGTTGCCCTCCACGTTGAGAATGTCGTCGGCGACCTGAAAGGCGAGCCCCAGATCCCTGCCGTACTGCGAGAGGGCGTGGATCTGTTCCTCCGTCGCGCCCGCCAGGATGGCCCCGGTCCGAACGGCAGCCGTTATGAGCGCACCCGTCTTGTGCGTATGAATAAAGTAGAGGGTCTCCTCACCGACGGTCTGACCCTCCGACTGGATGTCCACGACCTGTCCGCCCACCATGCCGAAGTAGCCGGAGGCCTGGGATAACTCATGGATTACCCGCAGGATGCCCTCGGCCCGTGTACCCTTGAAGAGTTCCCGGTTCGAAATCAGGTGGAAGGCCTCTGTCAGGAGCGAATCGCCGGCCAGGATGGCCACGGCCTCACCAAAGACCCGGTGGTTCGTCGGTTTTCCCCTCCGGTAATCATCATCGTCCATGGCCGGGAGGTCATCGTGGATGAGGGAATAGGTGTGGATCATCTCCAGGGCACAGGCCGCTGGAAGCACGGCCTCCGCCTTTCCGCCCACCGCCTCAGCCGAGGCAAGGCAGAGGATCGGCCGGATCCTCTTTCCTCCCGCGAAGACACTGTAACGGACAGACTCAAAGATGATGGGGGGAATGGAACTCACGCCGGGCAGGTAGCTCTCGAGGGCGGCGTCAACGGTTTCCTTTGTCGACTTGAGGTAATCCTCAAGATTATTTTTCATCTTCTCCAGTTTCCTCTGTCTCCCCCGAATAGGGCTTCACGGACAGACCCTCCTCTGTCTTCAGGAGGAGCTGGACCCGCCGTTCGGCTTCATCGAGCCTTTTCGCACAGAGCCTCGAGAGCCGAATCCCCTCCTCGAAGGCCTTGAGGGATTCCTCCAGCGTCAGGTCCCCCTGTTCCATCCGCCTGACGATATCCTCAAGCTTGGCAAGGGCTTTTTCAAATTTCTCTTCTGCCATGATGATCACTCCCTGTCGATACGAATAACCCTGGCATCGAAGCTCCCCGCTGAAACCTTGACGCCCACCTCGTCCCCCACCGAAAGGGCCGAGGACTCTTTGATGATCAGACCCTCCGGAAGCTTGCGGGCGATGCTGTAGCCCCGCTTCAGTATGGCAAGGGGACTCAGTGAATCCAGGATACCCGTATGCGTCTCGAGCCTGCCTCTGAAATAATCCATCGTTCGGAAAAGTCCTGTTAGCATGTTTTTCTTCATATTTTCAATGAGAAACCGCGAGTTTCTGATGCCGGCCAGAGGTGTCAGGACCATCAGCTGGCGGAGCTCGGCCGCGACCCTTGACCTTTTTTCCAAGGCCCCGCGTCGGATGGCCGCCGTGAGTTTCTCATAAGAATCGTCCACGGAAATGCGGAGCTCGACGATCTTTCTCCGGGGATCCCGGAGTCGCTCCCTCAGGGACTCCACCTGCTCTGCAAGGTCCCCCCTCATCTTGCGGTGAAGGGCCTCCAGGCGAAGGCAAAACCGCTTCAGGGATTCCCGAAGTTCATTCCTCACCGGGACAACCAGCTCGGCAGCGGCGGAGGGTGTGGGTGCACGAAGGTCGGCCACAAAATCGGCAATGGTAAAGTCAATCTCATGACCCACCGCCGAGATGACGGGTATCTGCGATTCGAAGATGGCCCGGGCGACCCTTTCATCGTTGAAGGGGGCGAGGTCCTCCAGTGACCCGCCACCGCGGGCCACGATGATGACCTCCACATCCGGCAGGGCGTTCAGGTTTGCCAGAGCTTCCACGATCTCCGGGGGGGCCTCAGCCCCCTGGACACGCACGGGCGCGATGACGATGCCCACGGAGGGAAAACGTCTCCCGGTGATGTTGAGAATGTCGCGAATGACGGCACCGCTGGGGGAGGTGATGACGCCGATATTTTTGGGGAGAAAGGGGATTGTTTTCTTGCGTGCAGGATCGAACAGCCCTTCCTTCTCCAGGCGCGCCTTCAGCTGCTCGAAGGCGATCTGGAGGGCCCCGATACCTTTTGGTAGGGCCACCTCGATGATGATCTGATACTCACCCCGGGGTTTGTAGACGCCGAGCCTCGCCCTGCAGATGATGTGCATGCCGTCCTGGATTTCGAATCTCATGGCCCGGTAGGCGGGACGGAAGATGACAGCCCTGATCTGGGCCTGTTCATCCTTGAGGGTGAAGTACAGATGTCCTGAAGCGGGTTTTCTGAGATTTGAGATTTCCCCTTCGATCCAGATGGAATCAAAGCTTGACTCGAGAACGAACTGGATTCGTTCTGTCAGTTCCCGGACGGTCAGGATTTCCTTCATTCGATGCGGCAACCTCTTGTGGATCAAAGGCCCCTTGCGGTGTCTGTGACCGGCCGGACCCTCGTTCCATAAAGGACTATCTAACAGAGCCGCCAGTGGGTTGCAAGAACTTTGTATCTCCCCGTTTCGGCTCAGGAAAAGCTTTGGCCGGGGATTTCATTTTGGCATCTGAGCTCTCAGAGGTTAAAAAGGGCACTGTTCACGCTGGACCCTGGGGGAAAAGGAAGAAATGGGGGTTCGCAAGGCTATTTGATTGAACCGGCAGACCCCACCGCTAAACTCCTTTCCTAATACCCGGCCTTAGAAAAAATACGATGTTCTACCGATTGATTTACCAACTTATTTGTGCGATATGAAACATTAGAAACCTATGCAGTGGATAAATTATCAGATTATCAACTAAACTATCGAAATATATGTGGATTTCAGCCAATAAAAAAGGGTTCACCCTGATAGAGATTGTCTCAGTTCTTGCGATCTTGGGTATCATTGCGGCCATTGCCCTGCCGAGATACTTCGATCTCATCGAGGATTCAAGGCTCAAGGCAGTCCAGTCTGCCCTTGCCGAGGGGCGCACCCGTGTGACGTCCTGGGGTAGCCTGCAATACCTGCATAACGGTATGTGGCCGACGGTCGACGAATATGTCGAGGCCTCCGATACCATCGGGAGAGACGGGGGGGATTTTCATTTTTCCTACAGGAGGGTTGACGAAAACACACTCAAAATCAAGGCCGAGGGGAGGGAAGGAACGATCCTCCACGACGTCGATGAGTCTGTAGAGGTTTCCATCCCCGGAAGCAGTTGAGCGAAAGCCCCTTAAGGTCTCTGCCCAGTAAAAAAGCCCCGCCTCTCAATCGAGGGTGGGGCTTTTATTTATGATATCGGATTAAAATGAAGGGTCAGGGGGATATCCGGTATAAGGGAAAAATGGTGGAGATGAGGGGGATCGAACCCCTAACCTCCGCATTGCGAACGCGGCGCTCTCCCAATTGAGCTACATCCCCACATTGATTGTGACGGTGAAATATAACACGCCGAGTTGATCTGTCAAGGGCTGTTTCGTCATACCCTCCCTTCAGAATATCCTGTGACAACCGATAGCATTAAGATGTGAGCGTGAGCAAACCAATATCCCGTTTTGACGCTTTTTGAAGCGTCCTCACCCGTATAACATGAAGGGCACAAAATTTGCACCTGAATGCTTTACATTAAAGTAACACAAAGGGAGACGTAACATGGCGAAATTAGACCATCTTTTTAGACTGATGCACGAACGCAACGCCTCGGACCTCCATCTTTTTACCGGCAATGAGCCGGCACTGAGAATCCGAGGGGATATGGTACGGATCTCCAGCGAAGTCCTGACAAATGAGAAATTGAAAGAGATGCTCTACGAGATTGTAACACCCGACAAGATCCGCTTTTTTGAGCAGACAGGGGATCTGGACTTCGGTTATGAGCTGGACGGGCTGGCCCGTTACCGCTGTAACTACTTCATGCAGAAAAACGGTCACGGGGCAGTCTTCAGGGAAATCCCCAGCACCATTCTCTCCGTCGACCAGCTGGGACTTCCGCAGGTGCTGAAACAACTTGTCATGCTCCCGAGGGGTCTTGTGCTCTGCACGGGTCCGACGGGAAGCGGTAAATCGACGACACTGGCTGCCATGATCGAGCACGCCAACCAGAACCGGAAAGGCCACGTGATCACCATCGAGGACCCCATCGAGTTCGTCCACCAGGGAAAGCAGTGCATCATCAACCACCGGGAAGTAGGCTCCCACACCCAATCCTTTGCCATGGCCCTGAGAGCGGCACTTCGCGAAAATCCCGATATCATTCTCGTCGGTGAGATGCGCGACCTCGAGACGACTGAGCTTGCCATCGAGGCAGCCAACACAGGACACCTTGTCCTTTCCACCGTGCACACCATGGGGGCCACCCGAACGATCGACCGAATCGTGGACATGTTTCCCGCCGCCCAGCAGGCGCAGATCCGCACGTCGCTTTCGGAGTCTTTAAAGGCCGTCATTTCCCAGGCCCTTTTCAAGAGGACAGACACCTTGGGCCGTGTGGCCGCACTGGAGATCCTTTTGGTCACGCATGCGGCGGCAAACCTGATCAGGGAAGAGAAAACCTATCAGCTTCTGACGGTCATTCAGACGGGAAGAAGGCTTGGCATGGTGTCCCTGGACGACTCCATCATGGAGCTTCTCCAGAGAAGGTGGATCAGTGTGGAGGAGGGCTACGATAAGTGTGTCGATAAAGACCGGTTCTGCAAGCTCCTCAAGTACACGCCCCCCGAGTGGTAAGTTTTTTTAGAATGTCTTCGGCCAGCTCCGGAAGCCCCGCCTGCGCATAGGCCTCGGCCAGGTGCAGTGAATAAAAGGGGGTCCCAGGCTCTTGCTCGACGGCTTTTCTGAAGACCTCTATGGCTTCGTGGACTTTATTTTCCCTGAGGAGGGATTTCCCGAAACGATTCAGGTAGGCCGCTGAGGAGGAAGGCCCCTTCCTTACCGCCTCATCATATACCGCGGCGGCCTCTTCGATTCTCCCCATCTTGACGAGAGCATCCCCCAGATCGCAGAAGTAGAGCGATTCACCCGGATTCCTTTTGATGGCATCCCTGAAGGCCGATTCGGCCTTTTCATGGTAACCGTAATGGCTCAGGGAGACCCCCATTTTATGGTGAACCAGCGCCGCGCTTTCCGGATCGATGGCGATGCTTTTTTCATAGGCCTCCCGGGCGCGGCCGAAATCCCCCGCCGAGATGAAGGCGAGACCCAGGTGGGAAAAATAAAGCTCAGACTCGGGATCCATCCTGGTGAGGTTTAAAAAGATTTCAATAGCCTTCCCCGACTGGCCGGCCCGGATGTAGGCATCCCCGAGCGTGAAAAGAAGCGCCGGGTCCTCCGGCTGTACCTTCACCGCCTTTTCACAGACATCGACAAGCCGCTCATGCTGCCCCTCCTGCCTGAAGATCCGGACAAGTTCGTCGTAGGCAAAGCCCGTGAAAACCTTCCTTTTGAGTTCCTTCTCGAGAAGCCCTTCCAGACATGTAACGGCATCCTCCATCCGGCCGGCGTCCCTGAACGCCAGGGCCAGTTGGAAAACGTAAGAATCCTCGCCGGGGTGCTGATCCGCGAGCTTTTTGTACAGTTCGATAGCCTCCCCGTGACGCCCCTCTTTCATGTGCCGTTCGGCAAGCCTCTCGTATCGATCTGATGCGCCGGAGTCATCCATTGTCTGTGCGACCCTCCTGTAATCTCCAGCGGTCTATATCCTCAAAAAGGATTATCCGCAATGCCGAAAATGGGCCTTGACAGCGGGGCGACAAGTTTATATATTGCTAATTAGCAATATGGAGGTTTCGATGAAAGACTTTGTCAAGGTCATGAAGGCCCTTTCGGACCCCAACCGGGTCAAGATGCTCAAGATGCTCCAGCACAGGCCCATGTGCGTCTGCGAGATCCAGGCCGCCCTGGAGATCGCACAGCCCACGGTCTCCAAGCACCTGAAGGGCCTTGAGGATGCCGGTCTGGTCCGGTGCGAGAAAGACGGCCTCTGGATGAATTACATTTTGTCCGATGGCGCATCGAGCCCCTACGTGGCGAGCCTGCTGGGGAACCTGAGGCACTGGCTGGATCAGAAACCGGAAATAGCCGGGCTTATTGACAAAACAAAAGAAATCAGGAGAGAAAATCTTCGGAAGAAGTAAAAGTCCATATTGCTAAATGGCACTTTAAAACTATGTGTTTAAGGTTGTGCCTTTATAATCATGCACGTTGAAGGAGACAACTTATGCTGCTGGATTTGATCGTCGCCGGGCTGCTGGCGATCCAGGATTATGTGGCTACCCACGTGCTGACGTGCCTGATTCCGGCCTTCATGCTTGCCGGCGGCATGGTGGCCTTCATCAACCAGGAGGCGATCCTGAATCACCTGGGAGAGAAGGCAAGCAAGGCCAAGTCGTTTTCCATGGCAAGCTTCGCCAGCTTCTTCGTTGCCGCCTGTTCCTGCACCGTCATTCCCGTCTCAGCGGGCCTTTACTTCAGCGGCGCTGCCATCGGGGTAGCCTTTATCATCCTCTGGGTGTCGCCCTCCGCCAATATCCTGTCTCTCATCTACACGGGGAATATCCTCGGCAGTGAGATTGTGATCGCCCGCATCGTTGCCTCTCTCGCCATGTCCTTTGTCGTCGGCTGGGTCATGACCCTGGCTTTTCGCAATGAACCCCGGGAGATTGCCGCGCCTGCAAATGTCAGTGCACAAAACAGCATCATCTCAAGAAAGCATCTTATTTTTCTTCTTCTCATTACCGCATCCCTGCTCCTCCCAAACTACGTTGGTCAGACGGGGCCTTACATTCAAAAGGTCATCATCTGGAGTATCGCGACTGTGATTCTGCTGGTCTACGGTCTGAAAGCACTATCGAAAGACGAAATGAAGGGCTGGCTCCGGGAGACCTGGTGGTTCATGAAACTGATCTTTCCCCTCCTCATCGCAGGTGTTTTTCTCGTGGGGGTGCTGGGAAAACTATTGCCGCCGGAGTGGATACAAAAGTGGCTGGGTGGAAACGGCATCACGGCGTCCTTTATCGCCACTTTCATCGGGGCCGTGAGCTACTTCGCCACGATGACGGAGGCCCCTTTCGTGGACACCTTGATGAAACTCGGAATGGGAAAAGGACCGGCCCTGGCCCTTTTACTGACCGGCCCGGGATTGAGCCTGCCTAACTGGATCGCCATCGCGAGGGTATTCGGAATCAAAAAGTCCGTTGTCTACGTAATCACGATCGTGATCCTGGGAACCTTTGTGGGCTGGTTTTTCGGAAACTATATTCTTTGAGAAAGGAGTCAACCTATGAAAATTATCGTTGCCGGGCCCGGCTGTGCCAGGTGCCAGGCCACCGAAAAGAACGTGGTCGAAGCGTGCGCCCAGTTGAACCTCCCGGCGGAGGTCTCGCACGTATTCGATGTGCGGGAATACCCGAAGCTCGGTGTACGGGTCACACCGTCCGTCATCGTCGATGGGAAGATCGTTTTTTCGGGACGACTCCCGACGGTGGAGGAATTGAAGAAAATCCTCTCGGAAATAAAATAACAAGAACCCCTGATCGCACCTGCAGAGCAGCTCTATGGCTTCAACGCCTACGGGCAAAGAACTTTTCTTCTCGTTTTTCCGTCTCGGCCTGACGGCCTATGGTGGGCCTGCCATGGTTGCCCATATCCGGGAGCTTGCCCTGAATCGACACCAATGGTTGGACGATAAAGAATTTAGAAATGGCCTCGCCCTCGGCCAGGTGACGCCGGGTCCTATCATTATCACGGCCACCTTTGTCGGTTACATGGTTCAAGGCCTCACGGGCGCCGTCATCGCCACGATCGCTATTTTTACCCCGTCTTTTTTGTTGGTCGTCGCTGTCGCTCCGATTTTCGACAGACTTCGATCTTCCCCTTATTTCGGCAGGATCACTGACGGGATTCTCGCCTCCTTCGTGGGCCTGTTGCTTTTTGTTCTCATAAAATTCGCCACGGCGGTTCCCTGGGATTTATTGAGAATTATTATAGGACTTTGAGCACTGGCTGCTTTGATTCGAAAAGTGGATATTCTGTACATCGTTTTGGCAGGCTCAATCTTGGCGGTGATCTTCGTATAAACCATTATTAAGAATCGGTAGGATCGTTTTTTCCGGGAGACTGCCGACGGTGGAGGAACTGAAGTAAATTCTCTCGAACCTGAAGTAGGACACCCCGTAGAGTTTGGTAACTTCTGGTAACCGCCACAGGCGAGGACGGCCTAAATCTGTGTGTCCTTGTGATCTTTTCTGAATTCCGGTCTTTCTGTATTGTGAATGATTTGAAATTCGCTCTTGAGATCGCAGGCAAGTTCATTCCGGTCGTCGCGGTAGAGGATACAATGCCTGGACAGTTCCTCTTTCAACTTTGCCCTTGCTCGATGCAGTCTCATCTTCACTGTTTCTAGGCTGAGGCCCAAGATTTGGGCCATTTCTTCATTTTTGAATCCCTCGATGTCGCTCAGTACGATGACCACCCGGTAGGTTTCCGGAAGCCCTGAAACGATGTTCCGGATGCAGTCGTTCATTTCCTTCCGGATCACATGCTGATCGGTGGCACGGATTTCTCCGGTCCAAACATTCATATCTTCTCGTTCTCCTCCCTCGTCGAGGGGAAGCAGCATCCTGGATCGTTTATTTTTTCTCATTCTGTCAAGGGCAGCGTTCGTCGCAATTTTATAAATCCAGGTGGATGGCATGGCTTCGCCCCGGAAAGTCTTGAGGGATTCGTTGACCCTTATGAAGACCTCCTGGGTCAAGTCCTTCGATTCCTCCTCGCCGACGAGCCTTTCCAGGTAGTGGCGGATCTTCTGTTCATACCTATTGTGCAATGTTGCGAAGTCCGGTCCCGGATAGGTCATCTTGTCCTTTTCATGGGAAAGCATTGTACTGATTCTACTCCTTATCGATTCACAAACAAATCGCCATGTCTTTATACGGCTGTCCTCTTTTCATCTCTTCCGGCATCGCTACCCCTCAACCCTGGTTCTTCACATCTTCGATGGGTTCGGGTCTGTCGCTCCGCTTGACAATTTGAAGTTCTCGGAAACTGCAGCAACCGTCGCCTGTTTTGTCAGGCAGAAAAGTCGGGGTTCTCTTGCTGATCAAAGCATCAATGCCCTCTCCCCAGTCTGCACCACCCCAGACAGCCGCGAAGCAAATTCTTTCATCCCCTCCCAATAGAACGCATTTGAGAGCCCGAAGTGAGGCAGGTGAAAGGGCCGCCAGGCGCTCGGCCCGGCTCATCACAACCTCCATGAGCCGGGAGGGGGACACCACCTCATTGACCAGGCCGATCATCTGCGCCCTTGTGGCTTCAATGGATTGACTGTTCATGAGCAGTCCGGAGGCATTCCCGCGTCCCACCGTGGCTGCAAGCTTCCGAATAAATCCCCACCCGGGAATGAATCCATAGGCGGCCTCCGGTACGCGAAACGTGGCGGTCTCTGAAGCGATCCTCAGATCACAGACAAGCGCCAGGGACAGGCCATCGCCGATCACATGGCCATTGACAGCCGCTATGGTCGGCTTGGAAAGTCTTTCAATCAGATCGAAGACTTCCCGTCCCGCGCGGCTGACCTCTTTCCCATCGTGAATCTGCCGCCAGTATTTAAGATCGCCGCCGGTACAGAATATTCCATCGATGCCGCCTGTAAAAACAACGACGCGGATCTTTGGGTCCGTTTCCACTCCCCTTACCTTCTCAGACAGTTCACCCAATGCCTCCTGATCCAGGGCATTAATGGGAGGACGTCTCAGTGTAAGGATAGCTACCGTTCCTTCCCGTCTTTGAATGAATGAATTCATCAGGATGCTCTCCTCTGCAGCACCTTACGCAACTTTGTCCTTATCGTAATGTTAAAATCTGCACATTCTGTAAAATCAGTGATTACTGATTAATCATATAATTCACACATCCCTGTTTGTCAAGAATAGAATCGATATTTCTTAAAGCCTGTTCGAAACGGCAGGCGCCGACTTCTACTAATGTATTGAAAAGGCTCGACAAATCTCTGATCACCTTTTCCCCTACCTGATCAGAATGCCCCTGTATCCTTTTGAAACCTCTTTTCGTCTAAGAGTATGAAAGGAGGGAAAACACAATGGTGGATAGAGAAACCTACAAGGACATGTGTTACGCTTGCTGTGGCCCCTGGTTCGGTCACGATAAATCAGGATTCCGGATAAGAATCGGCATATTACTGCTCCTGACCGGTTTGATATGGTATGGTACGAGGGTCGGATGGATTGATTTTGCCTGGCTTCGCACGATTCATTTTTGGCCTTTGGTGGTCATCATGATCGGGGCCTGGTTGATTTACAGAGGATTATCGACGAGAAGAACGACCAAACCAGTAAATGATAGGGAGGCTTAAAATGAAAAAAATGTTCGGTCAAAAGATGAAGGAGTATTTCAATGGCTTGTCAGAGGAAGACAGGAAAAAGATGATTTCCCGTTTTGAGAAAATGGCCGCGATGTGTCCCTGCATGAACATGAAAGACATGACGGAGGATCAGAAAAAGGCCATGATGGAACGGATGAAGTCGTGCTGCGGCGACAAGATGGACACGACATCCTCTTTCTGCAAGTAAACTGCTTATGATCGGAGCATTCCGGAAGATGCTCGCAGAAAACCGGGGGGCCCCATTCTCTAGCCCCCCAATTCCGGTTGACATGATGAATGACCGAATTGATACAGGGTTTCAGGTAGCCATGACCCCGTACTTTTTCAACTTCTGATGTAGCGTGCGGCGCGTGATGCCGAGCCTGCGGGCCGCCTCGCTCTTGTTACCGCCCGTCTGATCGAGGGTCTTGAGGATCGTTGCCTTCTCGAGGGCCTCGAGGGATGATCCGGCTGAAACTTCTCCCGGCAGCGCCGCTTCTGCCTCGGGTTGTTTCAGCAGGACAGGTGTCAGTTCCCCTTCATCGATGTACTCCGACCGCGTCAGCACGACCCCCCGCTCCACCGTGTTCATCAATTCCCGGACGTTCCCCGGCCAATCATAGCGGAGCAGACGGTCCATGGCCTGCGGTGTGAATCCCCGGACACGCTTCCGGTTCTTCTCGGCAAACATCTTCAGGAAGTGTTCCGCCAGGGGCGGGATGTCGTCCTTTCGCTCCCGAAGCGGCGGCACGTGGAGGGTCACCACGTTCAGCCGGTAGAAGAGATCCTTCCGGAACCTGCCCGCCTCGATGGCGGCGGGGAGGTCGCGGTTCGTGGCGGTGATGACCCGGACGTTGACACGGATCACCTCCTCACCCCCCACGCGGGTGATCTCCCTTTCCTGCAGCACCCTGAGGAGCCGGACCTGCATGGCGAGCGACATCTCACTCACCTCGTCGAGGAAGATGCTCCCGCCGTCGGCCAGGCGGAACTTCCCTTCCCTGCGCCGGTCGGCCCCCGTAAAGGACCCCTTCTCGTGGCCGAAGAGTTCCGATTCCAGGAGCGTCTCGGGGATGGCGGCGCAGTTGATCTTGATGAACGGCCCCTCCCGCCGAGGACTGTTGTAGTGAATAGCCCCGGCGATTACCTCCTTGCCGGTTCCGGATTCGCCCGTGATGAGAACCGTGGCCTCCGACGGGGCCACCTGGGTCACCGTCTCGAGGAGCTTCGTCATGATGGCGCTCCGGCCGATCAAATTTCGGCGGTCGAACTGGAGCCCCAGGCTTTCCCTGAGGAGCTGGTTCTCCTCCTTCAGACGGCTGTGTTCCATGGCACGTGCGATGGCAAGCTTCAGTTCATCAAAATCGAGGGGCTTGGTCAGGTAGTCGTAGGCCCCCTTCTTCAGGGCCTCCACGGCCGTCTCCACGGATGCATAGGCCGTCATGAGGATGACCGGGATGGCCGGGTTGAAGGCCTTGATCTCCTCGAGGGCCTCGATGCCCGAGACACGGATCATGCGGATGTCCATGAGAACAAGATCAAAGGGTCTCCCGCGGACGGCTTCGACGGCGTTGCTGCCATCGTCGGCCTCTGAAACTTCGTATCCCCAGCTCGCGAGCAGGGTCCGCAGCATGGTGCGGTGGGCGAGATCGTCATCGACAACTAGGATCGAATTTTTTCGCGTCATCACGATGTGCCTCCTGCCGGGGCCTCGTCAGAGGAAGGAAGGAGAATGATAAAGACTGTGCCCCGCCCCGCCTCGCTCCTGACACGGATCTCGCCGCCGTGAGCCTCGACGATTCGGTGGACGATGGCAAGGCCGAGTCCCGTCCCCGAACTCTTAGTCGTGTAGTAGGGATCGAAAATGTTCTCCAGGTCATCCCCCGGGATACCCGCGCCCGTGTCGGAGACTTCCACCCGCACCATCTTCTCGTTGTGACGCCCGAGGGAGAGTGTGAGGGTTCCCCTCGCCTGCATCGCCTCTATGGCGTTGAGACAGAGGTTGAGGAGCACCTGCTTGATCCGGTCGGGATCCGCCATGACGAAAGGCGCTTCAGGGGAAACATCGGTCTTGACGGTGATCCCCCTCTTCCGGGCATGGACGTCGATCAGCCTGACCGTGTGGTCGAGCAGGGGTCCGAGGCGTGTCGGTTTTTTCTCTATTTCCATCGGTCGGGACAGATCGAGGAGCTGCCGGATGACCCGGTTGAGGCGTTCTACCTCCTGGATCATGATGTCGGCAGTCTTGATGTCTTCAGGGTTGCCACTGAGCTTCTCCTTGAAATAGGTGGCGAAGCCCTTGATGGAACTGAGAGGATTGCGGATCTCGTGGGCCACCCCAGCAGCAAGACTGCCGATGGAGGCCAGTCTCTGGCTCCGGGCGATCTCGGCCTTGAGCTGCCGGACCTCTGTGAGATCCCGGAAGAGGACGACAGAGCCCTGCGGACGTCCACCTTCTTCTTTGAGTGTCGTGGCTATCACCTCGAGGGGAACCGTTTTCCCCGTGCTCACGGAACATTCGGTTTCCTTTTCGATGACTCTTCCACTCCTTTGGAGTTCCCCGAGAATTTCACGGCATGTATCCGGCAGGACCTCGCCCGCCGGTCGGCCGATCACCTCCCCGGCACTTCTCCCAAGGATGGACTCCGCCCAGGCATTGTAGGCAATCACCTTGTTTTCTCTGTCGAGGGCTACAAGCCCGATGGGCATGTTCTCCACAAGGCTATCCGAAAAGGCCTTCACGCGTGAATAAGACGACCGGGTTGAGAGATAGCCCTGGGCAAGAATGAGGGCAATGATCCCCGCGAAGCCCGCCAGAACAAGGACGACGGCCATGACAACGGTAGAGTGGAAATCCGTTTCCCGCGCCGCCAGTATGGGTCCCATGTCGAGGCCCACAAAGATGACGAGGTCGGGAGAATCCTTTCCCGCCCCCGCGCTGCCCCGGGAATCCCCGAAGGGTAGCTCCGCCGGGGCAAACCTCCGGTAGACCTCGAAAGTATCAGTGCCCTCCCGGTTCGATACCTGACGCCACTGCACCTGCGTCAAACGGGAAGTGTTCTCGAGATCGAGGTCCGTGACGTAAAATTCTCCGACCATGGCCGGATCACTGTCAGCGAGGATGACGCCCTTTGTGTCCGTCACGGTTAAATAATCGATCCCGGGCTGCTTGGCCATCTCGATGAGAAGCTTCTGCAACTGGAAGGGCCCCCATCTCATCCAGGCACCCGTGCGAGCAGAGGCCTCGAAGGACTGGATCAAAGCCGAACCCTGTTCAATAAGAAGTCGCGTCGTGAGTTCCCGCTGCTTGTGTATGCTCTCGCGGGCCATGAAAAGGAAAACGGCTGCAAGGATCAGAACGGTCCCGATAATGACCCAGGGTGATAGAAAGGCCCGGATCTTTCGACTGCCGCTATCGATCATGAATCATTTCCTTATTTCTTTTTTAACCCTTTAGCCCTAAGCCTTCAGCCCTTTGCCCCGTATGTATACTTCGTATACAACTGGATATCACAACTGCATACTAATTATCCACTTTTTTATTGAGCTACCCGGGTTTGCTTAGCACCAAATCGCATTATACTCATTGTTATCAATTAGTTATAAAATTTACTAGCTTCTGGCACAACCCTTGCCCCTAATAAATGCAAAAAGAGACACTTCTCGAAAGGAGAAAACAAAATGAAGAAGTTAATATCAATCGCAGCGATCCTTCTTCTGGTGGTAGTTATAGCGGCTCCGGCCGACGCCTTCAGAGGGGGGAGAGGTAATGGTAATGGCCCCTGCTACAGCGGGGATTTCGCAAATGTGCCAGGCCTCAACCTGACGGCGGAGCAGAAAACAAAGATCGCCGACATGCGGAGCGCCCACCTGAAGGATGTTAAACCCCTGCAGGACCAGATGTTCAGCAAGAAGGGCGACCTGAGGCTGCTGTGGCAGGAGAAAAACCCGGACCAGGCCAAGATCACGGCAAAACAGAAGGAAATCCGGGCTCTTCGTGACCAGATCCAGGACAAGTCCACAAACCATCGCTGGGCCATCTACAAAGAACTGACGCCGGAACAGCAGGAAGCCCTGAGAGCCCAAGGTCCCATGGGTCAGTGCTTTGGCGGCGGTTTTGGTCCTGGTGCCGGTGGCGGGCGTGGCCCTGGTCAAGGACGTGGTCTTGGAGCCGGTCCCGGTTCTGGCCCCGGTCCCCATGGATACTAATTAACCCCCTTCCCTTTTTCTCGGTCAAAGAATCATCCGGGGAATAAAACCCGGATGATTCTTTTTGATCGATCTGTTTTCCCAATCAACGTTTTTAAAATTCAACATCTTCATATGAAGCCGTATGAAGTATTCCAGCCGATTCGAAAAGATTTTCCCAGCCCGCCTTTTTTATATTGAAAATAACTCTTTGTTGTTTATAGTCTACTCCCGAAAAATATCGGCGAATCGCCATCCCTATGAAAAAGAAGAAAGTTCTCTTTGTCTGTGTCCACAACATCGCCCGGAGCCAGATGGCCGAGGCTTTTTTAAAAAAGCTTGCCGGAGAGAAATTCGAGGTCGAAAGCGCCGGGCTGGAGCCGGGTAAACTGAATCCCCTCGTTGTGGAGGTCATGGCGGAAGTCGGCATCGATATTGCTAAGGCAAGGTCAAAGAGCGTTTATGATCTTTACAGGCGGGGAGAGAGATTCGACTACGTTATCACGGTCTGCGACGAGGCCAGTGCCGAACGATGCCCCGTCTTCCCGGGTCCGGGACGGAAAATCCACTGGGGCTTCAACGACCCCGGACGAATCGAAGGCAACCGGGAAGAAAAACTCGCGCAAATCAGGGTCATCCGTGACAACATACGTTCAAAGGTCCGGGAATGGCTGACAAGGAAACCGTAAAGAGAATGCTGGACGCACAGGAAGACCACTGGGAGCAGGCCTTCTCGGAAGAGCCCGACTTCTTCGGTGAGGAGCCCAGTCATCCGGCACGGAGAGCCGTGGAGCTCTTTTCAAAGAACGCAAAAAAAGTCATCCTCGAGCTGGGTGGAGGACAGGGGCGCGATACCTTCTTCTTCGCACGAAGAGGTTTTCAGACAACCGTTGTGGACTACAGCCAGAAGGGCCTTGAAGACATTCGCAAAAAAACTTCGGGGCTCGGCCTTGCCGACCTCATCCGGACGGTTCTTCACGATATACGAAAGCCCCTTCCCTTCGATGACGAAACTTTTGAAGCCTGTTTTTCCCACATGCTCTACTGCATGGCCCTCACGATGGCGGAACTCGAATTTCTCTCGCGGGAGATCCGACGGGTCCTGCGGCCGGGGGGATTGAACGTGTACACCGTCCGGCACAAGGGTGATGCCCATTTCGGTAAGGGCGTCTACCGCGGTGAGGATATGTACGAGATGGGGGGCTTCATCGTCCACTTCTTCGACCGCGAAAAGGTGAGGCATCTCTCGGCGGGGTATGACATCCTTGCAATCGACGAGCTCGAGGAAGGGGAATTGCCCAGAAGACTTTTCATGGTGACGATGAAGAAAAACAGGTCAGGAAGGCAATGAAAATTTTCAATCTGAACAAGAGAGCGATTAACGTTACCCTGTCGCTTATGGCCATCATCCTCGTGGCCCTTTACTCCCTCTGCGGCGATTCCTGCACCTACCTGCAGGGAACCCTGCTCGGGCTCGACCTGCGCTGGGCGGGCATCGCCTTCATGGTCCTTGTGATGGCTGCGGGCTTCCTGAAGCGAGATGTCCTCCTTCTGACCGTTCTTGCCGCGGGTGTTGGCGCGGAGATCCATCTTGTAGGTTTTCAGATTTACCACGGCGTCTACTGTCCCTACTGTCTTCTTTTCGGTGCCATCCTCCTTCTTCTCTTCATCATGAATTTCAGGATGGTTAAGGTTCGATGGGCGGCCCTGGGGCTTCTCGGCGGCTTCCTTGTGTTTTTGATCTTCTTCGAAGGCCTGGTGACTCCCGCATACGCCGGGGACACCGTGATGCCCTCTTTCGGCAGCGGGCCCGTCCGGGTCAGGCTCTACACGGACTACTTCTGCGGGCCCTGCTCGGCACTGGAGCCGCAGATCGCAAAATCCATCGAAGAGATGGTGGAAAAAAAGATGATCCGCATCACCTTCATCGACACGCCGATCCACCAGGAAACAAAGCTGTATGCCAGGTACTTCATCTACATCTGCAATGTACAGAAAGATTTTCGCAAGATCATGTCGGCGAGGCACACCCTTTTCGAGGCCGCCCGGAACTGGATCACCGATCCCGATAAGCTGGAGGCTCATCTGACGAAAAACGGCATCCGCTTCAAACCCATTGACGTGAAGCCAACCTTTGATGTTCTGACGAGCTATTTAAAAGAAGAGGGGGTCCGCGGGACGCCGATCATGACAGTCCATAAAGGCGGGAAAAGAGAAACCTACAAGGGTGTGCCGAACATCGCCCAGGCGGTGGCGGACCTCAAGTCCGCACAAAAACATTAATGCCTAGGGCTGGAAGTGCTCCAGCAGGATCTTGACGCCGATGCCGAGCAGAATGAGGCCTCCTGCAACCTCCACCTTTTTCCCGAAGGCCCTGCCAAGCCTCTCACCGAAAGCCATCCCGGTCCACGTCATCGCAAAAGCGACCGTACCGATAATAACACTGGGGTAGAAAATCGGCACTTTCAGAAAGGCCAAGCTCAATCCCACAGCCAGGGCATCGATGCTCGTTGCAATGGAGAGCATGAGGAGGGGAAGCCCTCTCGTCGGATCGGAGGAAGAAACCTCCTTCCCGTCCCTCAGCGCGTCGTAGATCATCTTGCCCCCGATGGCGGCGAGAAGGATGAAGGCGAGCCAGTGATCGTAATCGTGGATGAACGTCTCGATGGTCACGCCGGCCGACCACCCGATGATGGGCATGATGAACTGAAAGAAGCCGAAGGAAGAGGAGAGCCTGAAGGCAGATGCCTGGGAATGGCCTTTCAAGGCGACACCCGCCCCGATGGCGACGGCAAAGGCATCCATCCCGAGACCGATCGCGATGATGAGTATCGAATAGAAATTCACGTTGTGTCTGACCCGTTCTTCCTCTCTCCCTGATGAGCCACCCGCAGATGGTCGAGAATGAGTTCAGCCGTGTGCCGGCTCATCCGCCCGACGGCCGTGAGTTTCTCCGTGGAGGCTTCACGAATGCCAACGATGTCGCCGAAATGGGAAAGAAGCGCCTTCTTCCGTTTCGGACCCACACCGGGGATGTCGTCGAGAAGGGACCGCGTCGTCCTTTTTGCCATGAGTTTTCGGTGATGCGTAATGGCGAAACGGTGAGCTTCGTCCCTGATCCGCTGGATAAAGAAATAGGCTGCTGGATACCGGGAAATGTAGACCGGGTCTTTCCGACCGGCCAGATAGACCCGGTCCTCTTCCTTGGGGACACCCGCACGGGTCTTGACGGCGGGAGGGCGGGCTTCTTCGTTTCCGGATGAACCCTTGGCCAGAGCGATGACATCGAGTCCTTCGACGCCGAGTTCCCGAAGAACGGAAAGCGCGACGCCGAGCTGCCCTTTGCCACCGTCCACCATGATGAGATCGGGAAGCTTTTCCCGATGGCGATAGCGTCTCACCAGCACCTCCCGCATCATCGCATAGTCATCGGCACCCTCCACATCCCTGATCCTGAAGTGCCTGTATCCCGCCTTTTCGGGTTTCCCTCCGGTGAAAGTGACCATGGACCCCACGGCAAACTGCCCGCCGATATTGGAGATGTCAAAGCACTCGACCCGTTCAGGCTGCCGCTTCAGACGAAGTTTTTCCCTGAGGATCTTCAGGGCCATCTCCTCGGATTCGAGGTTTCTTTCCGTCTTGAATACGTTTTCGGCGTTACTCGTCGCCATGCGGAGCAGCCGGCTTCGCTCCCCTTTTTGAGGCCTCAATATCGAAACCTTTTTCCCTTTCTTATCCCAGAGCCACTCCTCGATGACGTCGCGGTCCTCGATCTCTTCGGGAATGATGATTTCTTCGGGGATGAACTGCCCTTCGCTGTAGTACTGCTTCAGGAGAGAAGAGATGATCTCTGCGGAATCTGCAGCCAGTCTCACGAGTGGAAACTTGTTCTTGCCGAGGATATTTCCGTTCCGGATGTGCAGGGCGAAGATCTGTGTCAGGGACCCTTCCCGGTAGAGCCCGAAGACATCCTGGTCCTTCATGGTCGGGGAGGCGATGCTCTGCTTTTCAAGGGTCCGCTCGATGGCCGCGATGCGATCCCTGATGCGGGCGGCTTCCTCAAATTCCATAGCCCCCGAAGCGTTCTCCATCCGCTTCTCGAGATCCTGAAGAAGCCCCCGTCCCCGGCCCTCGAGAAAAGCGATCACATCCATGATGAGCCCTTGGTAGTTTTCACGCGTGACGAGCCCGACACAGGGCCCCAGGCATCGCTTGATTTCGTATTCGATGCAGGGCCTCCTTCGCTGCCGGAAGACACGATCGCTGCAGGTCCGCAGCGGAAAAACCTGCTGCAGGAAATGAAGGGTTCCCTTGGCTGCAAGGCCGGAGGGGTAGGGACCGAGATACTTGGCGCCATCCTTCTTGACACGCCGAACCAGTTGCAACCAGGGAAAGGGCTCCCGGAGGTCCACGCGGAGACTGACGTAGGTTTTGTCGTCTCTGAAATAGACATTGTATCGAGGGCGATGCTCCTTGATGATGTTGTTCTCGAGAATGAGGGCCTCCTTCTCCGTGTCGGTGACGACGAAGTCCAGATCCTCGATCCGGGACAGGAGAAAAGGAATCATCGGCCGGGTGTCCGTGCCCTTGAAATAGGATTGGACGCGGCTCCTCAGATTTTTCGCCTTGCCGACATAGAGGATCTTCCCCTCACGGTCCTTCATGAGGTAAACACCCGTCCGGGCGGGGGCGTTTTTGATTTTCCTGTCCAGGAGGTCACGGCCCATCGGTTTTCATCTATCCTCTCAATTCGAGCTCCATACGGGAGAGCTCCTTGATCCTGTCTCGGATCACGGCCGCCTTTTCAAATTCAAGGCCCCTTGCCGCCCGCAGCATTTCCTCCTTCAGGCGGTCGATCATGGCTGGAATCTCCTTCGGGGTCACAAAGGGCGGCATCTCCTCGGCCACGGCGGTCACGGTTACATAATCCGCCTCATAAACGGAGGCCAGCACGTTGTCGTAGGACTTGCGGATCGTCTCGGGCGTGATGCCGTTTTCCCGGTTGAATTTCTCCTGCATGGCCCGGCGCCGTTTCGTCTCCTTCAGGCACGCCTGAATGGCATCCGTCATTTTGTCCGCGTACATGATGACCTGCCCCGACACGTTCCGGGCCGCCCGGCCGCTCGTCTGGATGAGGGACCGCTCCGAACGAAGAAAACCTTCCTTGTCGGCATCGAGGATGGCCACCAGCGACACCTCCGGTATGTCGAGCCCTTCCCTCAGGAGGTTCACACCGACCAGAACGTCGAATTTCCCCATCCTCAGATCGCGGATGATCACGACCCGCTCGAGGGTGTCGATGTCGGAATGAAGGTATCTCACGGCAACCCCGACGCTCTGGTAATATTCCGTCAGGTTCTCTGCCATCCGCTTGGTCAGCGTTGTGACGAGGACACGCTCCCCCCGCTCCGCCCGCATGCGAATCTCGGCAAGCAGGTCGTCCACCTGGTGGGTCACGGGCCGCACGGAGATCTCCGGATCCATGAGTCCCGTGGGCCGTATGACCTGCTCCACCACCCGGCCCCTGGCCTTCTTGAGCTCGTACACGGCCGGCGTGGCCGACACGTAGATCCTTTGTCGAGGCAAGGCCTCGTATTCGTCGAATCGCAGGGGCCGGTTGTCCAGCGCTGACGGAAGCCGGAAGCCGTACTCCACAAGCGTCTCCTTCCGGGAACGGTCTCCCCGGTACATCCCCACAAGCTGGGGGATCGTCACGTGGCTTTCATCGACAATGATCAGGGCGTCTTTGGGAAGATATTCCATGAGGGTGGGCGGCGGTTCCCCGGGCCTTCGGCCTGTGAGGAACCGAGAGTAATTCTCGATCCCCTGGCAGTAGCCCATCTCCTCCATCATCTCGATATCGAACTTCGTCCGCTGCTCCAGCCGCTGGGCCTCAAGGAGTTTCCCCTGCACCCTGAATTCCTGAAGGCGCCCCTCCAGCTCTTCGCGTATGGCGGCAACGGCCAGCTTCATCCGCCCCTCCGTGGTCACGTAGTGACTGCCCGGATAGATGTCGACCTTCCGGAGCGGCTCCAGCTTCTTCCCACGCAGGGGGTCCACCACGGAGAGAGACTCGATCACATCACCGAAAAACTCGACCCGGATGACACGGTCCTCCTCATAGGCCGGGAAGACCTCGACCACGTCTCCACGGACCCTGAAGGTCCCCCGGTGGAAGTCGATATCATTGCGCTCGTACTGGATGTCGATGAGCCGCCTGAGCACCCGGTCCCGCCCGATATCCATCCCCTCGGCAAGCGAAAGGAGCATCGCCGAATAATCGTCCGGCGATCCGATGCCGTAGATACAGGATACACTCGCCACGATAACGACGTCCCTGCGCTCGAGGAGCGAGCGGGTGGCCGAGTGTCGCATTTTGTCTATCTCATCGTTGATGGCCGAGTCCTTCTCGATATAGGTGTCCGTACGGGGAATGTAGGCCTCGGGCTGATAGTAGTCGTAATAACTGACGAAATACTCGACGGCGTTTTCGGGAAAGAGGGTTTTGAATTCGTTGAAAAGCTGCGCCGCCAGCGTCTTGTTATGGGCAATGACGAGGGCAGGTCGCTGAACCCGCTCGATGACGTTTGCGATCGTGAAGGTTTTGCCTGATCCGGTGATCCCGAGGAGGACCTGGTGCGGCACACCCTTTGCGATCCCCCCGGCAAGGTCGTCGATGGCCTGCGGTTGATCCCCTGCCGGGCTGAAATCCGAAACCAGACTGAATCGATTCATGAAAAGACTGCCGCTACTGAAGGCTGCCCCGAGAAAAGACGCGACCCGGAGCGTTTTCTCAACATTTTTAATGTCTTTAATATAATGAACAGCGGCAGGAGAAGCAAGCCTGGATTCCCCGGCCCCCCAAATTCACCTTGACATTAAAGGGTGATTGTGTTTTAAAAGCACCCTTTACTATGCCTCTCTGTAAGGATATTCATCATGAAAAAGACCTTGAAATGCGTATCGAATCTCAAGAGGAAGCGGACTCACGGCTTTCGCGCCAGAATGGCGACCAAAGGAGGCAGACTCGTATTAAGCAGAAGGAGAGCGAAGGGAAGGAAGCGGTTGACTGTATAGCGGGTCATGAACGGCCCGGTGCTGAGCATTTCAGGGCCGCCCGCGAGGGATAAATCCTGATCATTCCGCGAGCATGGAAGGCATAACATTTCGGAAGCACGAGCGAATTCGGAAAAGAAGTGAGTTTACGACGCTTCACCGGCAGGGAAAACGGATCCACGCGGAGCATTTCACCCTCATCCTGAAAAAAAATCCTCTGGGATGCCGAAGGCTGGGCGTCACGGCCGGCAAGAAGGTGGGAAATTCGGTAAAAAGAAACAGGATGAAACGTCTCCTGAGGGAGTTCTTCAGATTAAATAAAGAAAGACTTCCTGCTTCACACGATCTCTGGATCATTGTCCGGAAGGATTTTTCAGCCCTTGAATACGATCAGGTGCGCGAGGCACTGGAGAAAATCCTCGGAGAAAGACTGGTTGCCACATAAATGATCAACGCGGTTCTGGTCAAAGTATCCACCGCCCTGATCAGGGCTTACCAGGTTTGCATCTCACCATTCCTACCCCAAAGCTGCCGTTTTCATCCCCATTGCTCTGAATACATGATGACGGCCATCAGGCGCTATGGATTCTGCAAAGGGCTATGCCTCGGCATGATGCGCCTGTCCCGGTGCCACCCATACCATCCGGGCGGCTACGATCCGGTCAAGTAAGGGAAGTGCAAGGAGGTCACGAATGCAAAAAAGGATGGTTCTTGCCATCGTCCTGTCTTTCATCATCGTCTTTGTTTACCAGTACTATTTCGCCAAGAACATCGCAACGAAAAAACAGGAAGACGCGCAGAAACAGGAAGCGGTGACGACCGAACAGGGCCCTACGGCCCCGCGCGCAGCCCCTGCGGTCAAGGAAACACCGAAGAGCATCTCGGTCCAGAAATCCCAGGCCGGCATGAGGGATATCCGGGTGGAGACCCCGCTTTACATCGCCGTCTTCACGACAAAGGGCGGTGCCCTGAAATCTCTCAAACTCAAGGACTACCGGAAGGAACTGAGCAGCGACAGTGAACTCATCGAGCTGGTCCGCGTCCAGGAAGGCCAGACCTATCCCCTCGCGGTGAGTTTTTCCGAATCGAGCATCCCGGTCCCGCCGGATCTGATTTATGACGCGAACGCTGCAGCGCTCAAGGTCGACGCTCAAACAGGCGAACAGAAAATCATCTTCTCCGCCACGTTCCCGAAAGCCACGAAGGTGGAGAAGGTCTTCACCTTCTTCCCCGATAAATACACGATCGATTTTGAAGTCCGGGTCCACAACCTCTCCGGCAATCCCATTGAGCAGAACGCCTTTTTGAGCTGGAGCGAATTCCTGGATCCAAACGCAAAGACGGACAAGGAAAATGAGGAGGGTCTCATCGCCTATGTCAAGAATTCCGTCGAGCAGGTCGAGGTGGGGAAAATCGAAGCGAAGAGGACGCTCGGACCCGATGTGTCGTGGGGCGGTTTTGAAAGTAAATACTTCATCACGGCCCTGATTCCGAAAAAGCCCACCCTGACCAGTTTTCAGATGGGAAGAGACGCCGGCGGGAGAATATCGGCAAGCCTCGAGGGGCCGAAAAACCTCATCCCCGCGGGTCAGATCGGCCTTTTCAACTATGGTCTCTATCTGGGGCCCAAGGAATACGAGTTCCTGAAGGCAGAGGGCATCGGCCTGGAAAATGCCATCAATCTCGGCTCCTGGATCAAATGGCTCGCCATGCCGCTTCTCATTTTCATGAAGTTCCTTTACAAGTATGTGCACAACTACGGAACGGCCATCATCATCCTGACGATCCTGACGAAGATCGTGTTCTGGCCGCTGGGGAACAAGAGCTACAAATCCATGAAGGAGATGCAGACGCTTCAGCCGAAGATCAAAGAGCTCCAGGAACGGTATAAAAATGACAAGCAAGCGCTCAACCAGGCCGTCATGCAACTGTACAAGAGTCACAAGGTCAACCCCCTGGGCGGCTGTCTCCCGGTCCTGATACAGATCCCCGTATTCTTCGGCCTCTACAGGGCACTCCTTTATTCTATCGAACTGCGGCATGCACCTTTCGTGGGATGGATCCAGGATCTTTCGGCCAGAGACCCTTACTACATCACGCCCATCATCATGGGCGCCACGATGTTTCTCCAGCAGAAGATGAGCCCCCCGATGGGGACGGACCCCATGCAGCAGAAAATCATGCTGCTCATGCCCGTCGTCTTCACCGCCCTCTTCCTGAATTTCCCGTCGGGGCTGGTGATCTACTGGCTCTTCAACAACATCCTGAGCATTGGCCAGCAGTATTATATCAACAAGAGCCATGCGACGTGAGGTCAAACCGATGACGAAGACCCTTGAAATCGAAGGAAAAACCATAGACGAGGCGATCGAGACGGCCTGCCAGGAATTCGGCGTGCCACGGGGAAAGTTGAATGTCGAGATTATGTCGGAGGGCACGGCGGGTTTCTTCGGCCTGGGATCGAAGAAGGCTAAAATCAAGGCAAGCCTCCTCACGTTCGATGTGGATCTCGGTCTCAGCTTCGATAAGCCCGAAAAGCCCGCGCGGGAGCGGACCGTCAGGAAGGAAGAACCCCGGATCTCTTCCCCGGCGGTCCATGACATCGCCGCAAAGGCTCAGAAGCTGCTCGAGGGGATCCTCCAGCGGATGAGCGTGAATACCCGCGTGGAGCCCCAGGAAACGCCGGACTCCATCCTTCTCGTCATCGAGGGGAACGACAACGGTCTTCTCATCGGGAAGCGGGGTCAGACTCTCGATGCGCTCCAGTACCTCGTCAACAAGGCCGTCAACCGGCAGGAGAAAGACAGGAAGCAGATCATCATCGATACGGAAGATTACCGCAGGAAGAGGGAAGAATCTCTCGTCGCCCTCGCCGAAAAGCTCGCCCAGAAGGCCAAGAGGACCCGCAAGGCCGTCACGCTGAGCAACATGAATGCCCGGGAGAGGCGGATCATTCACCTGGCACTGCAGGGGGATGATTCCCTCACCACAAAGAGCCGGGGCGAAGGGAGCCACAGAAAGATCATTATCCAACCCAGCAAGAAGAAATAGCTTCTTGACCTTTTGAATGCTGTGTTTTTGAAAGACACCATCGCAGCCATTTCCACGCCCCCGGGAGTCGGGGCCGTCGGTATCGTGAGGATCAGCGGCCCGAAATCGGAAAAGATCGGCCGCCTTCTTTTCAAGCCCAGAAGTCCGGACTGCCGCTTCGAAAGTTACCACCTCTATCACGGCGATATCCTCTCCCTCCGCACGGGGAACATCCTCGATGAAGTGCTCCTCGTCTTCATGAAAGGCCCCCGCACGTTTACCGGTGAAGACTGCGTCGAAATCCAATGTCATGGTGGCCCCGTTATCCTTCAGCGGGTTCTCGAAGCGGCTCTGGAGGCCGGTGCAAGGCCGGCGGAACCCGGAGAGTTCACCCGCCGGGCGTTCCTGAACAACCGTATGGATCTTTCCCAGGCGGAAGCCATCTGTGACATCATCATGGCCAAGACGGAAGGGGGCCTGGAACGAGCCCTCCATCAACTGAAAGGGGCTCTCTCCGGGAAAATCAGGGAAATCCGCGAAGCCATCCTGCAGGTTCTTGTGCCACTCGAAGCATCCATCGACTTCACGGAAGAGGAAATCGACACCCCGGAGAACCGGACGCTTCTCCCGCCGATCGATAAAGTCCTCGGAGATCTTCAAACCCTCCTGGGCACCTATCAGGAGGGGCGGCTCTTCCGTGAGGGTATTTCTGTGGTCATCGCGGGCAAAGCGAATGTGGGCAAATCCAGTCTTTTCAACCGCCTCGTGGGGGAAAAGCGGGTGATTGTCACGCCGATTGCCGGGACCACAAGGGATTTCATCGAAAAGAGTATCAGCATCGATGGACTCCCCGTCAGGCTCACAGACACGGCCGGTCTTCGTGAGACGGACAACCTCATAGAGAAAGAAGGCATGGCCTTCGTCAGGGAGAGGCTTCTCGACGCCGATGTCGTGATCGTCATCCTTGACGGAAGCGAGCCCCTCGGCCCCGAGGACATGAAGATCCTCGAAGAGAACAAAAACCGAAGCATGATACTGGCCATCAACAAGGCGGACCTGCCTCATCGGCTTTCGGAGGGGGATCTCGTGAAATATACAGGCCCTTTGCAGCCTCTGTGGATCTCGGCAAAATATGGCGAGGGTATCGATGTCCTGAAAAAGAATGTTTACAACGCCGCGAGGCGGGGCGAAAACCAACATGCCTCCGATGCGATCCTGACGGCAGTCCGGCACAAGGTCGCCGTGAAAAAGGGCATCGACCTTCTTTCGAAGGCAAAAGAAAGCCTTCAGGCGGGGCTTTCGCCCGAATGCGCCGCTTTCGATCTCCGACAGGCCGTCGAGAACCTCGATGAAATTACAGGAAGGAATTTAAGCGAGGAGATCCTGGACCAGATTTTTTCCACCTTCTGTATCGGCAAGTAGGATATCAAGCCGGGATCGATGATCGATCGGGGAACAGAAACTAGCCATGAAGAACTGCAGTCCTCCTTCGAAGACAACTTTCAGTTGCGTGCAGGGGAATTTGGTGATAGATATAATAAATCCGCGCCGTTTGCGACACTGCGGGACACTGCCGTAAGGTAGACCCCAGCCTTTTACATGTGTGTTTAAATATGACTGAGGAATCGGATTTCAAGAATATCAGGCTATCCAAAGGGCTGACCCTCGACGATATCGCCCGACGGACGAGGATCAGAATAGGATTCCTTGAAGCCATCGAGGAGGCGAATTATCACCTTCTGCCCGAAAAATATTATGCAGAGACCTTCATCAAGGTGTACGCGGACACATTGGGGATCGACAGCGCCCCCTTTCTTGCCCGGTACAGGCAGTCCCTCGAGAAAACAGGTGTAACGACGCAGAAGGCGCCACTGCATGAGATCAAAGGCGAGCCCCGGAAACATTTTGCCCGGCCGTCCCTGACGAAAAGACATTACCAACTGATCGGATGGACGATATTTCTGGCCGTCGTCACGTCCATCATCGTCTTCATTCTCTATCCCCGTGAGACGGTTGTTGATGTTTCGGCTCCACCCCTTTCAACCGTGAAGCCTCCTGACGTTTCAGAGCAGGAGAAACCTGCAACGGAGGTCCCGTCGAAGGGCGAAGCGGTCGAAAACCCGGGGGCTTCACAGGAAAAGACGGAAGTCAAAGAACAGACAGAACCGAAGAAAGAGACGCCTCCGACCGGAAGCGGAGAGGAATCGAAAAAGAAGTACACGCTCAGGATTGAAGCACAGGAACTGACGTGGCTTCGGATCAAAGAGGACAAACAGGCGCCCCGGCAGTACCTGTTGAAGCCCGGTGAAAAATTGAGTCGCCAGGCGATGGACCGGTTCGAGATCGATATCGGCAACGCAGGCGGGGTCCTGCTGAGCTTCCAGGGAAAGTCCCTGGGTGCACCCGGCAAAAGCGGTGAAGTCGTTCGTCTGGTTCTGCCGGAGGAAAGAACCTTCTGAGGATTTCTGACCTCGAAGGTTCCAAAAATCTATTTCACACAGGAGATAAAAGAAATGTTTGGACTGGGAATGCCGGAGTTGCTCGTTATTCTGGTCATTATCCTGATCATCTTCGGGGCAGGCAAGCTACCGGACATCGGCGGCGCACTCGGCAAAGGCATCAAGAATTTTAAAAAGGCAACCCGGGAAGCAGAAGAGACAGACAAGACATCGGAATCCAAGAAAGACTGACGGATGCCCGCGTCTGGTCGATTTCAGAAGGGGACGTCATCATCGGACGCCTGTTCCGTTCCCGCGTTGGTTGGCATCCGCTCGTCGGTTCCAATGTCCTGGTCCTTTGACGGTCCCCGGTCCAGGATCTGCATGTTGGAAGCGACAATCTCGGTGGTGAAGCGTTTCTGACCCTCTTTGTCTTCCCAGGCCCTTGTCTGAAGCCTGCCCTCCACGTAAACAAGCCTTCCCTTGGACAGATAACTGCCGCAGATCTCCGCAAGCTTCCGAAACGCCACGATGCGATGCCACTCGGTTTTCTGCGTCCTTTCGCCGCTTTTGTCCTTCCATTGCTCATCCGTGGCCAGCCGAAAAGTGGTGACCATAGCACCGTCAGCCGTGTACCTCACCTCGGGATCCGCTCCCAATCGTCCGACCAATATGACCTTGTTGATCATTCATAGCCCCCTTCATCACCCGATTTTCCCGCGAATCATACCTGAGTTGCAGACACTTCGCAAACGAATAATCGGTCCCGAAAGATCGAATCCGCAACGCTCAATTTTCATCGTTTTACCGGAAATATCCATATTGACTTCGCACCCTTTATCAAGTAGAAATGCAAGTGTTATCAATACGTTCATTTCTTCTCCGGGAGACTGGACATGCTCCGATCGGCCCTTCTGGTGACCATAGGTGTGGCGGTGACCGGCTTTATCTCGGTTTTTGTCGTCGTGTTCTACCCCCTCCTGCCAAGACGGGAATACTCGGTTTTCTCCATTGCCCGGCTGTGGGGCAGGATCATGCTCTTTCTGACCAACGTCAAGGTGGAGGTTCAGGGCCAGGAAAACGTGACCTACGGCAGGTCCCAGATCTTCATGTCCAACCACCAGAGCGGCTTTGACATTTTTGTGTTGCTCGCCTACACTCCACGTTATTTTGCCTGGATTGCCAAAAAGGAGCTTTTCCGTATCCCCTTTTTCGGCCTTGCCCTGCGCAGGTTGGGCGCCATCGAGATCGACCGGCAGAACGTTGTTCGGGCCATGCACAGCATCGACGATGCGGCAAGAAAAATCCGGGAGGGTAAATCCGTCATGACTTTTCCGGAGGGGACGCGAAGCAGAGATGGCCACATCCAGCCGTTCAAGAAAGGGGTCTTTCATCTGGCCCTGAAGTCGGGCGTTCCCATCGTCCCCATTACCCTGATCGGGACCCACGAGATTATGCCGAAGAAATCCCTGCGCGTGACCCCGGGTCATGTGACCCTCATCATCCATGAGCCGGTTTTTCTGGGCGAATACTCTGAGGCAACCGTAGACCAACTCATCGAGCGGGTGAGAAAACCCATCGTCGAGGCCTACTATGCCCATCGACCGGACCTCCGACAGGAGAGGGAGGGTGCGCCTTGAGCCTCTGGGAAGGCATACTGCTGGGGATCATCCAGGGATTGACGGAGCTCCTGCCCGTCAGCAGCTCGGGGCATCTGGTCATCGCGCAGAGTCTTCTGCCCGACTTCCATCAGCCCGGGGTGCTCTTCGACGTCCTGCTGCACCTGGGAACACTCTCCGCGGTGATTTTTTTCTTACGGAAGGACATCACGAACATTTTAAAAGCGCTCCTTCCCCCCTGGAGAAGGCAGCATCCGCAGTCCCTCTTCGAACACATGGACGATTCGATGATGCCGGAAAGAAGAAGGCTGGCCGCTCACATCCTGACGGCCACCGTCATCACCGGCATCATCGGTTTGAGCTTCCAGGATCAGATTCACGCTCTCTTTCAATCCGTGGAGATCACGGCGGTGGGGCTTCTCATCACGGGACTCCTTCTGTTCTTCGCAGACAGGGTCAGGAGCGCAAGCCGAAGCCTCGAGGAGCTGTCCGTCACGGACAGCCTGGTGATCGGTCTCGTGCAGGGTATCGCCATTATGCCCGGCATATCCCGTTCGGGATCGACGATCGCCTTCGGCATTTACCGGGGGTTGAGCGGGGAGACGGCGGCGAGGTTCTCCTTTCTCATATCCATCCCGGCCATCCTGGGGGCTTTGATCCTCGAATCGAGAGATTACACCGGCGTGGACGGAAGCGAAATACCAGCCTACATCGCCGGAACGGCGGCGGCGGCGATCGTCGGTTTCCTCACGCTGAAGTTCCTGTTCCTGATGATACGGAAGCGGGACCTTCGTTTCTTCGGTTATTACTGCTGGGCCCTGGGTGCATTGACCCTTGCCGTGAAAACCCTTTTCTGAGCATGATGGCTTCGGGGCCGTGACATCGGGGCGACGGGACGCGAAGAACCTATGGTGAACTTTAAACTGGATACCAAACGGGCAAGCGAGATTGTCGGGGTTATCTTTTTTGCCCTGGCGATATTCCTCTTTCTGTGCCTTTTATCCTACCATCCGGAAGATCCCTCCCTGAGCCATTACGAAACCGTGAGGGACAGGATCCACAATCTCGGCGGTGTCGTGGGATCCTACACGGCCGACACCCTCTACCGGTCTCTGGGGGTGAGCGCCCTGTGGCTTCCCGTCTTCCTGCTCCTGACGGCCTTCAAGGTCTTCCGCATGGAAGAATTCAGACTCAGACCATCCTGGTTTCTCGGTTTCATCAGCCTCACCCTGGCCACCGCGGCCCTGATCTCACACCTCTTCGGGGCGGTGGGGTTCCGGGGGTACCGTTTCGACCTGGGCGGTATGTTCGGCACCATCCTCGCGGAGTTTTTTAACAGCTATCTCAACACCGTGGGGACTTTCATCCTGCTGGCCGCGGCCCTCGTCATCTCCCTCATCGTCACGGTGGACCTTCACGTCGTCTGGACCACGCAAAAGGCCGGCCAGCTCACGGGCGACACAGCCATCCGGTTCAGGGCCTTCCTGGAGCGGGGATGGGAACGATTTCAGAAAGACCGGCGGAGGGTCGTCGAGAAAAAAGTCAGACAGTCGAGGCCGGAGCCTGTCATCAAGGTGGATGAAAAGCGACTTGTAGCGGAAAAACCCAAAAAGAAAAAACCGGAGCAGACAACCTTTGATTTCATCGCGGATAAAGCAACCTTTACCCTTCCCCCGATTACACTCCTGGACCAGGTGCCGCGCAAGGACACGAAACTCAAGAAAGAAAGCCTCCTGATGAATTCACGGCTCCTGGAGAGGAAACTGGCCGATTTCGGCGTGGAGACCAAGGTGGTAGAGGTGAAGCCGGGTCCGCTCATCACGCTGTACGAACTCGAGCCCGCGCCGGGCGTGAAAATCAGCAGGATCGCAAATCTCTCGGACGACCTGGCCCTGGCGCTGAAGGCCCCGAGCATCCGGATCATCGCACCGATCCCGGGTAAGGGGACGGTCGGTATCGAAATCCCGAACCTGGAGCGGGAACCGGTCCATCTGAAGGATGTCCTCGACAACGAAACTTTTCTGGAATCAAAGACCAGGCTCCCCATCGCCCTCGGCGAGGACACCGTCGGCGGACCCGTCATTTCCGACCTGACCAAGATGCCTCACCTGCTCATCGCGGGCACCACCGGGTCGGGCAAGAGTGTCTTCCTCAACGCCCTGATCTGCAGCATCCTCTTCAAGGCCCCGCCCGACGAGGTCAAATTCATCATGATTGACCCCAAGCGGCTGGAGCTCTCCGGTTACGAGGGCATCCCGCACCTGCTGCACCCGGTGGTCGTGGACCCGCGGGAGGCCTCCTACGTGCTTCGCTGGGCCGTGGAGGAGATGGAGCGCCGGTACCGGATCATCGGAGAGACGGGGACAAGGAGCATTGAGAAATTCAACCGATACGTTGATCGGGAGCAGGCCCAGAAAGACAGGCCTGCCCTTGACAAGTCAAAAAAACAGGGGGAAGAGACCCCTGCCGAAGATGATCTGCCCGCACCCCGGGAAGGGAGGGAAGAGGGGAAGGATCACGCAAAGCTTCCCTATATCGTTATTGTCATTGACGAGCTTGCTGATCTGATGATGGTGGCCCAGCGAAATGTAGAAGAATCCCTTACACGGCTGGCCCAGATGGCGAGAGCCGCCGGCATTCATCTCATTCTGGCCACTCAGAGGCCTTCCGTCGACGTCATCACGGGCATCATCAAGGCGAATTTCCCGACAAGGATCTCTTTTCAGGTCTCTTCAAAAGTCGATTCCCGGACGATCCTCGATCAGCTCGGCGCCGAGCAGCTCCTGGGCACCGGCGACATGCTCTTCCTGCCGCCGGGACTCTCCAAAGTCGCCAGAATACACGGGGCCTACGTCTCGGAAGGGGAGATCGGCAAGATCGTCGCCTTCATCCGGAAACAGGCGAGGCCCATCTACGATGAGTCCATCCTGAAGTACCAGCCTGAATCGGGCGAGGGTGACAAAGGGTCCGGTGACTTCGATGAAAAATACGACGAGGCCGTTGAACTGGTCACGGACCTGGGACAGGCCTCCATCTCCCTGGTCCAGCGATACCTGAAGATCGGATACAACCGGGCGGCCCGCATCATCGAAAAAATGGAGTCGGAGGGAATCGTCGGGCCTTCCGACGGCGTGAAACCCAGAAAAGTCCTCGCCAAGAAACTGCCGCGCTGACATTGAAAGAAATACCCGTCTACCTTCTCAGCCTCGGATGCCCCAAGAACCTCGTCGATGCCGAGGTCATGTCCGCGACCCTTTTCGAGAGGGGGTTTCGAATCACACCCCGCGAGAAAGACGCGGAAGTGATCATCGTCAACACCTGTGCCTTCATCCGCCCGGCCAGAAAAGAATCCATCCATGAAATCCTCCGTCTCGCAGGCCTCAAGAAGAAGGGAAAGTGCCGCCACCTCATCGTGACCGGTTGTCTCCCGCAGCGGTATGGAAAGGCGCTTTTCCCGGAGTTGCCGGAGGTGGACCTTTTTCTCGGTCCCGAGGAGGTCCCCCGGATCGCCGATCACCTGCAGGCGCTTCTTTCAGAGCCCTCCCCGAAACGAAAGATTTACACCCCGAGACCCCTGTTTCTGATGACGGCGGGACACCCCAGACATCTCTCCACCCCTCTCCATACCGCTTATCTGAAGATCGCCGATGGATGCTCGAACCGTTGCGCCTACTGTGTCATCCCGTCGATCCGCGGGAGATTCCGAAGCCGACCCATGGAGGATGTCCTGCAGGAGGCCGGTTCGCTTGCGGACCGGGGAGTGAAGGAAGTTATCCTCGTGGCCCAGGACACCACATCCTACGGCAGGGACTTGAGAGATAAGCCGACGCTCTCCGGGCTGCTGACCCGGCTCGCCGGGATCGAGGGATTCCGCTGGATTAGGGTCCTCTATACGTACCCGGCACATCTCACGACAGACCTCCTCGAAACCATCGCCCGGGAGGATCGAATCTGCAAATACCTGGATGTTCCCGTGCAGCACATCGACGATGAGATACTCGCCGCCATGAACCGAAGGGGAAATTCAAAGCTCCTCCGGGAAAAGCTGCAACTAGCGAGGGCGATCGTGCCGGGCATTGCACTCAGGACATCCCTGATCGTGGGTTTCCCGGGAGAGACGCGCGGGAAATTCGAGAAACTCCTCCGGTTCATCGAGGAGACACGTTTCGATCACCTCGGTGTCTTCACCTACTCGAAGGAACAGGGGACAGGGGCCTTCGACTATCCATCGCAGACCACCGAAAAGCTGAAGAGGGCCAGGAGAGACACTCTGATGAAAATGCAGGCATCCATTTCCGCCGAGATCAATCGCTCACGGGTCGGGACACTCAGCGACGTCCTCATCGACGGAAGGAGCGACAACACATCCTTTCCCTTCATCGGCCGGACCATGAGTCAGGCACCGGATATCGATGGCATCACCTTTGTACAGGCCGGAGCGGCACGTACCGAGGATATGCTCGGCTGCAGAATTGTATCGGCCGATGTCTACGATCTCTTCGCGAAGAGAATATCCAAGAAATCGTGAAAGGTCTGCTAAAGAAAATTTTCTTATCGACCGATGAGAAAAGTAAAGAAATCTCTTGCATAAAAGATAAGAATTCAGTTAAAAAAAAATTGAACCTTGCGTGCGGCTTCGAGAGCGCGTGAGTCAAAATAAAAACATGAGGGAATGGAACACATAATAGGCTTCCCGCAAGGAGTCGAGAGGGTGCCGGTTAACATCCATCCGCAAGATTTGCCCGTTCTGCTGCTACACAACATGGATCCCGCATGGGCAGCTGATGAGAGAAGCGCGGCTATCGACGCAACCGAGCAACTGGCATCCGCCTTAACGGATGTGGGACATCCCGTCACGCCCCTTGCCGTTATCGATACCGACATCGCCGCCGTCCTTTCCCCCTATGACCCCGACGACGCCATCATTTTCAACTGGTGCGAAGAGATTCCGGGCATCCCTCACAGCGAAGCCAGGGTTACCGAGATCATCGAAAGTCTGAACTTCGTCTATACGGGATCCGATCCCGAAGCCCTTGCCCTCTGCGAGGAAAAACTCCGGGTGAAACATCTGCTCCGGGAGGCCGAGATTCCCACACCGGACTATCGCTTCTTCGAATCACCCGAGCCCAATGTCTGGCGGCACTTTCCCGCCATCATCAAGCCGTCCCATGAACACTGCAGTATCGGCATTACCTCCGAGTCCGTCGTGATGAACGAAGAGGAACTGCTCAGGCGGGTCGAGTATGTCATTGAAACCTATCATCAGCCGGCCCTCGTGGAGGACTTCATCGACGGCCGCGAATTCCGCGTCTCCATCTGGGGGAACGCCCAGCTCCTGATCCTGCCGCCCGCGGAAATGGATTTTTCGGCCTTTGATGACGTCCGCGAAAGACTCTGCACGTATGACGCCAAGTTTGTGCCGGAGTCCGCACACTATCGCAAGATCGAAACCCTCCTGCCGGTATCCCTGACGGATGCGGAACGCCGCCGCCTCGAGCGGGTATCCAGGCTGACCTACCGGGCCCTCGGATGCAGGGATTACGCCCGTATCGACATTCGTCTCCGAAACGGCATCTTCTTCGTCCTCGATGTAAACCCCAACGCCGACATCAGTGCTGACGCGAGCATGGCTTTTGCCGCCGAGAATGCGGGTTATTCGTACGGCGCCATGGGCAGTTACATCGCCAGGCTGGCCGCCAGACGCCACTCTGTCTTTGCCCCGCGAAGAAGAAGACGAAGGGTCGAAGCCCTTTCCGCCATGACCGCGGCGGAATGATCCACGCCGAAATCGTTCAACATCCTTCCCCATAAAACCCCGCGTTACTTTTTTATCTCAGGGCGTCTCTCCGAGGTTCCTCAGGACAGAGAGGCCTCTTTCCGATAGATGGGCGTATTTGACGCGACGGGGGTCAGGCAAAGGGGCAGCGGGGGGAGTCTTTCCCCTTTCCCGATCACGAGAAATCCCCCGGCGGTGAGAGCTGTCAGAATGACGGGAAGGATCGCTTCCTGCACGTCCTTGCGATAGTAGGTCAGAAGATTGTTTCTGAGAAAGATGATCTGGAAGGCTTTGTGTGGCGGAGGATCCCGGGTGAAATCATGCAATCGCCAGAGGATCCCCTCTTTCAGGTGATCGACCACCCGTACTTGTTTGCGATCTTCGGCATCCTGGAAGTATTCCTTCCTCAGGGCTTCCGGCAGTTCCTTGAGAACGCTCCTGCGGTAGAGGCCCTCCATCGCCATTTCCAGGTAAGCCGGATGGGAGTCCGTGGCCCAGATGGCAAGCTTGGGAACATCGCGCCTCGTTCGGGAGAACTGCATCCATGCTATTTTGAAGCTGTAGGCCTCCTGCCCCAGAGCACATCCCGCCGACCACACACACAGCCCCTCCCCGGCGTTCAGGGTCATCTGCGGGAGGACCCTTTCCACGAGGTCCGCCCAGACGGCCCTGTCGCGGAAAAAACGGCTGACGGAGACCGCGAGCATTTTTTCCATGTTTTTGGAAAGCAAGGGACTTTCAACCACAAGCTTGATGTATTTTCGGAAGTCCTCACAACCCAGGCGGTTCATGTGCCGACGGATCCTCTTCTCGACACCTGCCCTCACCTTGCGATATCCCTCGGGAGACCGCCGGAATTGTTCGAGGAGTTCCAGGAAGAGATCGTCTGTCATGGTTTTCTGATCGTCGGCTGTTGAAAAACGACCCTCTGCTTCGTTGCCCTCGTCCCTCGTCGCTCAACGTACGCTCCCAAGTACGCTTCGCTCTTCAGGACTTCGGGTGCCTTGCATCCGGCCCTTTTTGAACAGCCTTTTTAAAAAACTGGAGC
>Ga0209609_10000046_pt1 | contig 62584 bp, 56 predicted proteins | sample LakKivw325mmetaG_FD_184136 | JGI IMG/M metagenome (GOLD analysis project Ga0209609, IMG submission 184136) | Anoxic lake water microbial communities from Lake Kivu, Rwanda to study Microbial Dark Matter (Phase II) - Lake Kivu water 325m metaG... | ecosystem: Environmental > Aquatic > Freshwater... | reverse complement strand
CTATTACACCCTCAAGTGGAAGTGGTAGTTGCAACGTGGTCTTCAGCACGGCCGGCTCCAAGACCTTGTTGGCTACGTACAGTGGTGATGGCAACTATGCGAGTAGTTCGGGCACCGCCCCACATACGGTCTCCGCGGGCACGGCTGTCAGCACAACGACCATCACTGTTGATTCACCTGATCCATCCGCACCTGGCCAGTCGGTCGCGGTAAGCGTTACAGTGAGTGGAACGGGTCTTACCCCCACCGGCACGGTGGCTATAACCGGCGCAGATACTAATTGCACCATCACACTCTCGAGTGGAAACGGCAGTTGTAGTGTGGTCTTCACCACAGCCGGTGCCAGGACAATCACGGCCACATATAGTGGTGACGCGAACTATGCAAGTAGTTCGGGCACCGCGATCCATACGGTATCCACGGGCACGGTTTCCACCACCACGACTATTACTGCTGATACCCCCGATCCGTCCACACCCGGCCAATCGGTCGCGGTGACTGTTACCGTGACCGGGGCAGGTGGTACCCCAACTGGAATGGTAACCATCACCGGCGCGGATACCAACTGCACCATCACGCTCGCGGCTGGAACTGGTAGTTGTAATGTGGTCTTCACCACGGCTGACGCCAGGGCCGTTACTGCTACCTACACCGGCGATGCGAGTTATGCTAGCAGCTCGGATACCGCCAGCCATACGGTGAGCAAGGGTTCCACCACGACAACCATTACTGCTGATACCCCCGATCCATCCACACCCGGCCAATCGGTCGCGGTGAGCGTTACCGTAACCGGGGCGGGCGCTGCCCCGACCGGTACCGTAACCATCACTGGCGCGTATACGAACTGCACCATTACGCTCTCGGGCGGAATCGGCAGTTGTACTGTGGTCTTCAACACAGCCGGCACCGAAACCATTACAGCCACGTACAATGGCGATGCAAACTATGCCGGCAGTTCGGATTCCGAGAGCCATTCGGTGAAGTATGCTACTACCACCACCATCACTACTGACAAACCTGATCCATCCGCAGCGGGTGCTTCGGTCACAGTCAGCGTTACCGTGGTCGGAGGGAATGGTTACCCAAGTGGCACTGTGTCCATCACTGGCGCGAATACCAATTGCACCGTCACGCTTGTAGGTGGAGGTGGTAGTTGTAATGTGGACTTCAGCGCCGCTGGCACCTTCACTCTCACGGCTACGTACAACGGCGATGCCTACTATTTGGTTAGTCAGGATACCGAGCCCCATACTGTTAATTAACATTAGGCGCTGGAAAAAACTTTTCTAAGCGTTTTATCCTCATTCAGTCGGGCGGACTGCAGCACTTGTCCGCCCGATTGATGGTTTTAAGAGGGGCTTTCACAAAATATCGAAAACCCGCCCCCCAAATCAGTTATAATGAAATTCCATATATCGGTTTGCTACCCTAATTTGTTGAAATGGAGGATAGGATGTTTTGCCTAAAGAAACCTTTCTGGGTTTTCTCTATGCTGGTCTTGCTCATACTGAGTGCCTGCGGTGGCGGCCAAGCGACGCCCACCCAAAACCCAGATGCGGTTTATACAGCCGCCGTGCAAACGGCCTTCGCCATCATTTCCCAAACCGCGGCTGCCGTGACCGACACGCCGACGGTCACGCTCACACCCGGAGCAAGCCCAACTTCAGGCCCCTCCAAAACACCGCTGATCACGGATACCCCGCCGGGGGGAACTCCCGCCGCGACCAATACACCGTTCGCCATTAATACGCCTGTATCCCCCACGCAGCAATCCTGCGACAACGCTGCATACGTAGATGATATTACTATTCCCGATTTTGCCGAAATCGCGCCCGGTGCCCAGTTTGTCAAAACCTGGAGGATCAAGAATAATGGAACTTGCATTTGGAACACCAACTACAGGTTGGTTTTTGGCTATGGAGGCGATGGAACCGATTGGAAAAAAGTCCCGCCAGCTTACCTGACAAAGGTAGTCAATCCTGGCGAAGAGATTGATGTTTCGATGACGCTCAGCGCGCCGGTCAATACCGGCCAGTACGGTGCCCACTTTAGAATGCAGAACGACAAAGGATACAACTTCGGCACCGACTTGACCATCATCATTAAGGTAAGCGGAACGCCTACACCCTGACAGTGCCCGAATCGCTAGCGCAATCCATTAAGGCAGAAGCCCGTCGGCTTGGATTCGAGCTGGCTGGCATCACTACGCCCGATCCACCGCCCCATTGGTCAGTTTATGAGAACTGGCTGACCATGGGGCGGCATGGTCAGATGGCTTATCTGGCCGACGAACGAGCCCGGTCGCGCCGTCTGGACCCGCGCCGGATCTTGCCCGAATGCCGCTCGATCCTCGTGCTTGGTATCCGCCACTCAAATCCAGCCCTTACCCCTGACCCTCTCCCATTCCCCACTTCAGGAATGATGGTGGAGGGCAGGGTAGGGACAGGTGAATCACCTCATGGGCGCGTCGCGGCCTACGCCTGGGGCGCAGACTACCACCTCGTCCTGCCTGAACGCTTGCGCGCCTTAGTGACATCCATCGAAGTCCACGCGGGACATACTATCTCCAACCATTGGTACACCGATAGCGGACCGATCCTGGAACGCGACCTGGCCCAACGCGCCGGCCTGGGCTGGATCGGGAAAAATACCTGTCTTATCAACCCCCGCATCGGCTCGTATTTCCTGCTGGCTGAAATCCTGCTTGGCATTGACCTGGAACCTGATCTCTCCTTCGAGGCGGATCGCTGCGGGACTTGTCGGCGCTGCATCGAGGCTTGCCCGACCGGTTGCATCCTTCCCAACCGCACCCTGGACGCCCGTCGATGTATCTCGTACCTGACAATTGAACAAAAAAGAGAAATCCCGCTCGACCTGCGCGAACACATGGGGCCATGGGTCTTTGGCTGTGACATTTGCCAGATGGTCTGCCCATGGAATCGCTTTGCCGCGCCAGACGGCGACCCGGCCTTCGCGCCCCGTCCCGGCGCACCGCGCCCGGACTTGATCACTGAACTGGCACTCAGCCCACGAGAATTCAACTGCAAGTTCAAGGATAGCCCGATGCAACGCGCCCGGCGGCGCGGCTATCTGCGCAACATTGCCGTCGCATTGGGGAATGCTGGTGACCCCGCTGCCATCCCGGCCCTCGAACGCTCTCTTTCAGGCGACGAACCCTTATTGCGGGAGCACGTTATCTGGGCCTTGCAACAAATCAGAGAAAGAAATTGAAACCTCGTTGGCTCCAAAACGGGTCAATTCGCGGGAACCATCCTCAGCCACCCCGTCACCACCCATGGCATCATCGCGAAGAAGCCGATCAGTGCCAAAGCGCCCGCGCCGGAGGTCAACGAAACAGCTACAACGCCGAGCGCAGTAATCAAGTAACTCGTCACCACCAGCCTGTCGAAACGAGCCCGGGCAGTTTTTTCCGTCCCGCCTGACAACAACAGATACAGGGCAAAGGTGGTGAAGACCGTCAGCCACCAGCCCCAATAATTTTGAAGAGGGATGCCGAAGTAAGCCCCGTTCGTATCCCAAACCCAATGCCCGCCAGCGACCATGACTGGGTCCATGACCAGGTCCCAGGCAGTCATGGCCAACCCGCCTACCGCGGCCATGGATAATATCCGTGACCAGCGCTTCCAGTCCGCGGGGACGAGCCAATCGGCGATGACGAAGGAGGGATAGCTCATCATGAACCATGCCACTGGGATGAGAATCGGTACCAGCCCCAAGAAAAGAGGACCGAGCTTGTCAGTATAGTGATAAGGGCCATAAATCCAACCGGTTGCCACACCGACGCTCTCAAATAAAAAGCTAACGCCAAAGACCAGTGCCAACAAGCGCAGGGCGCGCTCCCAGCCCAGGCGCTGACCGGCGTGCAGCAGAGCAAAGGTGAAGCCAGTCAGGGTAGTAACGGGCGTGAAGATACCCATCGGTGAGGCGCCGAGGGCGATACTGACAATCGGGTAAATAGTGAATAGAGCGTAGAGAACAAGCAAAGCGATGGTGGTACGGCGCAGGGTCATGACGGATTCCTCCTCGTGTAGATTCTACCCTATTCGAGCAGGGCAGCCCCCAGGCTTCGCTGCGAGCGTTTGTACTGAGCGAAGTTGTAGTGCTCAGCCGAGAGGTCCGAAACGCGGTGGGCAAATTGGGGTTGAAGCTTACGGATAGGTCGCTTCCCATTGCCCTATTTTCAGAACCCTTGGTTGGGTGTATACTCGCCTCACCAAATCCCAGAGGAGGTTGTCCTTATGAAACGAGCAGTCAGCATCAGCATCGGCTCGTCCAAGCGCGACAAGGCCGTCACTGTCAATTTGCTGGGCGAGGAAGTCAGTATCGAACGCATTGGCACCGACGGTGACATGGAGGCCGCGGCGCGCAAATATCAAGAACTGGACGGCAAAGTGGACGCCTTCGGCGTGGGCGGCGCGGATCTGGGGCTGATGGTGGATAACAAATGGTACCGGCTCTATTCGGTCGAGAAGATGGTGCGCTTCATCAAAGAGACACCCGTCGTGGACGGGGCCGGCCTGAAAAACACGCTAGAGACCGAAGCCGCACCCTTCGTGGAAGCCCGCCTCGGCGACTACGTCAAGAAGACGGGCGGCAAGAAGGCCTTCATCATGACCGGCGCGGATCGCTGGGGGCTGGCACATGGATTTGTACAGGCGGGCTATGAGTGCGTCTTCGGTGACCTGATGTTCTCGCTCGGCATTCCCATACCCCTCCACACCGAGAAGCAACTCAAGACTCTAGCAGGCATTTTGATGCCCATTGCCGGACGCCTGCCCTTCGAGTGGGTCTATCCAACCGGCGAAAAGCAGGAAGAGCGCAAGCCAAAGCATCCGGAACATTTCCACTGGGCGACAGTGGTGGCGGGCGACTGCCACTACATCAAGCGTTACATGCCGGATGATATGAAAGGCAAGGTCGTAGTGACCAACACCACTACGACCGAGGATGTTGCACTGTTCAAGAAATGCGGCGTTAAGTACCTGGTCACGACCACGCCGGTGCTGGAGGGTCGTTCCTTTGGCACGAATATGATGGAGGCGGCGCTGATCGCCGTCTCGGGCAAGAAGCGCGCCCTGACGCGCGAGGAATATAACGAGTTGCTCGACAAGCTGGGCTTCGAGCCGCAATTGCAGGAATTGAATTAACCCCCACCCCTGCTCCTCTCCCTAAAAAGGGAGAGGGGGAAAGGAATTGTTGATGGATGCAATCGTAACTGCGGGCGGGATACCGCTCCCGGAAGAGCCATTATATCCAGCAACACAAGGTCATCCAAAAGCGCTAGTGGATATCGCCGGCAAGCCAATGATCCAGTGGGTGTTGGATGCCCTCTCTCAGTCCACTGTCATTGAGAACGTGATCCTCGTCGGCCTGAGCGAAAAAAGCGACGTGAAGTGTGAAAAACCCATTTGCTTCATTCCCAACCAGGGCAAGATGCTGGACAATCTGCGCGCCGGGGCAAAGAAGGTTTTGGAGATCAACAAAAAAGCCCGGCACGTGTTGCTCGTCTCGTCGGATATCCCGGCCATCACAAGCGAAATGGTGGATTGGGCGGTCAACACGGCCATGGAAACGGATGATGACGTTTACTACAATATCATCACGCGTGAGGTCATGGAGAAGCGTTTTCCCGGCTCCAATCGGACGTACACCCGCCTCAAGGATATGGACGTCTGCGGCGGCGATATGAACGTGGGGCGTCTCGAATTGCTCACCAGCGGAGAGACCGATCTGTGGGAAAAGATCACCAATGCCCGCAAAAGCCCGCTCAAACAGGCGGGATTGATCGGTTTCGATACGCTTGTTCTGCTCCTCTTCCGCCAGCTGACCCTGGAGAAGGCAGCCGCCAATATCATGAAACGGCTGAAGATCACTGGCCGGGCCATCGTGTGCCCGTATGCCGAGATCGGCATGGATATTGACAAGCCGCACCAGCTCGAGATTCTGCGTGCTGATCTAGCCAAGGCGCAGCGACGCAAAAATAAAGCCGCGGCCAAGACGGCTGCAAAGAAACCCAAGAAGAACGTCAAGTGAGTGTGAGTCGTCTACTCGAACTAGACGCTCGCCTGTCCGCGCAACTACGGGTAGCCGAGCGTCCGGGTGCTTTACGGACACTCGCTGCCATCCTGGCCCATTCCGGCGATTCCTGGTTCTGGTGGGCCGGGATGGCGCTGTTGTGGTGGCGCGGGGATTCTTTTTGGAAGCTTTGGGCGCTGACCTTGCTGGTCAGCATCATCGCCCTGGCCTTGATCGTGCTGCCGGTCAAGTTTCTCATCCGCCGCCGCCGGCCAGAAGGCAAATGGGGCGCATTCTATCGCGCCACCGACCCGCACTCCTTCCCCTCCGGCCATGCCGCCAGGGTGATCTTGATCGCCATCCTGGCCACCAACCTCGGGCCCGGCTGGCTAGCAGCCCTCCTATGGGTCTGGGCGCCGCTCGTGGCCTTGGCGCGCGTGGCGATGGGAGTGCACTACGTCTCGGACATCGTCGCGGGGGGCGCGTTGGGGATATTAGCAGGGGCGATCGCGCTGCAAGTGCGTTAGGCAAAAACCTCCGGCAGACTCTGAACCTGCGGAAGGTTTATTCTACTTCGCCGCCTGCATGGCAGCCTTGAATTTTTCCAGGGCTTCGACGGGAGTCGGGTTTACGCCGTAAGCCATCGCCAAATAATAAGCCAAGTAATCGCCAAAATGCAATGCTGTCCAAATATGGGCCAGGGGCGAATCGCCTTGGGCATTATAAACATCTGTGTTCAATCCTTCGAGCATGAAAGCTTGCCGCGTCAATTCGGCGCGCAGGTGGTTACGAGAATGATCTGATGGAGCGCGCAGAAAAATACTGAATGTATGGCTGAGAACATCCTCGGGATTGGCTAACCCGGTCAGGGTGTTGTGATCCGCTTCGGGCAAGACCTCGAAACTGGCTCCGGCTTTCGCCAGCTCGTTGATTTGCGTCTTCCAGCGACGCGCCACCGGCGCCAGGATGCCCGACCCGAAAACGTTGACCCAGCGCCCGACGAGTTGTCCCGCCATGCGCTTGGCCGGATTGCGTGTCACCGATACATCCGCGCACAGACTTTTTTGTTGCTTTTTCATCGCCACGACCGTAGTAACGACTTCAGTCGTTATCTCAGCCGGATCGCTGATGAAACCCATCCGGGCGAAAGCCGCCAGTAGCAGTCCAAACGAAAATCCCACCGCAGCGCGTGGCTGACCGTGATGCGCGAATTTCCAGACCGGCACACCGTTGGCGCGGGCGCGCGCGCCCAGTTCGCCGCCCGTGCAAACGGCCAAGACGCGGCAGCCAGCCTTCAATGCTGCATTGAAAGAATCCAATGTCTCTTCGGTGTTGCCGGAATGCGACGAGGCGATGACCAGCGTCTCCGCGCCGCGCGCCCAGGCAGGCAGGCCATAATCGCGGTGGACGACAATTGAGACTTTGCAAGTCAGCGCGAGATATGCCGCCAGCAAGTCCGCGCCGATGGCTGATCCGCCCATGCCGGAAATGACCACCTGCCTGAGACTCCCGGCGTCTTCAAGACGCCGGGAGTCTAATGACTGGCTCAGGCCGAGTTCCCAAGCTTGATGTAATTGATCCGGCAGGCCGTCAATTTCAGCGAGCATGTTCTGGGGATCGAGGTGTTGGAAAGAAAGGAAATCGTCGAGGTTCATGTGGATTTCACCAATCTGCCGTATAATGTCGGCAACCTATTCAGTGGAGGCGGATGACTGTAAGTCACCGGGAAAGCGTCACTCGCCACCGAAACCCGTGCCCAGTGTACGGTGAGGCCTCCAGCGGAGGCAGTTAGGAGCGAGGGCGAGTATCAAAAAGACCAGTCGCCTGTAGGCGAAAGCCGGCTCCATGCCGTGCGCCCGGTATCTGGGCCTAGCCTACAAGGGGTTGATTTTTCAAAATTGGGACTGAATTTTGCTGCATATCCTGTATAATAAAAGCAATCCAGTCTCTGGAGGTGGATGACCGTTAAGGTCAGCATGGAAAAGTCAGGTAGCACCTGGCTTTTTCATTTTGGAAAATTTGCTGTTGACATTTGTAAATATTGCTGTACAATATAAGTGAGACGCCATCAAACTCGAAAACCGTGATGAGGTCACGGAAACCCCTCGAGGGTAGCCCGCAAGGGCGTAGGGTTTGAGGCGTTTTCATTTCCGCAAGTATTCCCGGAAGTGGAAATGCCATATCGAGAAGTGACGATAACTGCGAGGCGTTTGCTGTTGAAGGTTAAGCAACCCGGCTTTGCGGGCAATGTGTTCGGCCAGGAGGATTTTGCTTCGTTTCGCCCCTGTACGCGTATGAGCACCATTCATTTCGTAGCCGATTGCGCCCATGAGTACATCCGCCGTTTGAATTAAGTCGTTCTTTCCTGATTCCACCGGTTGAATGTTTCTGACTGGCTGGTGGGAAAGCCCGTATTTTTTACGAAAGCCGTTATTCAAAATAGCACACAGGGTGGATAATTTGTACCACCTTGTTGTTCGTTCATCCAGAAAAACCACACATTTGTCCTCCGGCTGGAGGTAAGAGCCAAAACTGTGCAGGAGAAATTGGTACATCAGTTTGTAGAAGCCGAGTTCGGCATCGCTCTTGTTGTAGCGGCGGTTGTCAATCTCCTGCGTATCAATCACGATTGCCTTGAAGTGAAAAGCCTGATTGACGCTGAAAAACAAATCCACCAGCGCAAGATATTCCTTCAATTTCTGGTCTGAAACTTTCGTCCATTTGATCTCAGAGAACATTTTGTTGCTTTGCCGGTAAAGGTTCATGGTTTGGGCAAAAGAGGCCTCGTTTTCACGTGTGGAAATCAAACCGCCAATAACCATATACCGGTCAGCAGTCTGGCGGCTTTCATCACAGTAGATGTGGAGAAAACGCCCGTGTTCAGCCGCCATATTTATGACAACACCTTCCACCCGCTCAAATTCCCCTCGCTGTACTCATACTCGCCGTTGTCGTTGTAGCGCCAACTCCCGCCCTTGAGCGTAACAATGCCGCCCCACAGTTGTTTCCCTTTTTTGTTTTCCTCTTGAATGTACTTTTGCAATCCCCCGGCTCTGGCTTTGGCGGTTTTGGCTGGGCGTCTTTGTCCCAATCGGCGTAATTGTTTTTCGAGGGCATATGGTTTCCTTGCTTGGTTCATCGGCTTGCTTGATTGTATCAAATTTTCAACCATCGCACGCCTCAGCCTCCCCCACACTGACCACTGAATACCGACAACTGTCTACTGATCTTTTATCGGCTTCAACCACACGGACGGAAAAAGCCTCGCCGCATAAAGATAACTTTCCCACGTGCCGTCCACCGCTCTGTCGCTCCAGCGGTTCCAGACTTTATCCATGCTCGGATGGCGGCGGGAAAGGTTCATCATGAATTTGGCCGATTCTTCAACCAGCGCCGCCTCCGCCACCGCCTCGAACTTGCGTCGTCCCACCTGCACGGTCACGTGAGAATCATGCAGCACGTTCTTATACCAGTCCGTGTTGCCGCCCCAGCCGGGTGCGACGCGGTACCAATCTTCTAGCGGGTCGTAGACGTATTCGAGCGGGGTGTAGCGCAGCTTGCCGCTCTTGCGCCCGGTGGTAGTCAGGAGCAGGTAGTACCGGCCGAGCATCCAGCCCAGGCCGATCTTGTAGTGGAAAATGGGCCATTTGAAGAACCATTTGAAGAACGGGCCGGGACTATTCTTCGGCGTGATGCGGCCGAGGATTTCCACTTCCATCCAAACGGCGAAGCGCTCCAACAGGCCGATCCTCGAACTGTTCAAATTCCTGCGATCCATGTCCTCTCCTCTTTATGCGACTCTCGATTTGACGAGCGCAGCCAGTTTATAGACCTCGCGCCGGCTCCAACCGGATTCGGCCGCCAGGCGAGCAGCCAATCTCGAGGGCGTCTCCCCCGCTTTTAGCTCAGCCAGAAGTGCAGACATCAGGTGCGCTTCGGACCATTTCTCCACTTCACGAGGGGCAGGCTCTTTGCCACCGATCACGAGCGTGAACTCGCCGCGCGGCTCATGCTGGGTAAAGTATTCGCGCGCTTCGTGAAGCGTGCCACGCCAGATTTCCTCGTGCAGCTTAGACAGCTCGCGGGCAACCGCAATCTGCCGTTCGCCGAGGATGGATTCGAGGTCGGCCAACGATTCGAGCAAGCGATGGGGAGCTTCGAGGAAGATGATGGTATAGGACAAATTGGCAATTTGTCCTACCAGCTCCCTTCGCTCGAAGATTTTGCGCGGCAGGTAGCCGAGGTAGAGAAAGGCATCCGTCGGCAAACCGGAGGCGGTCAACGCGGCGACCGGCGCGGACGGGCCCGGCACCGGGCTGACGTTGTAGCCAGCTTCCAAGGCGGCGCGGACAAGCTCGTAGCCAGGATCATTCAAGGCCGGTGTACCCGCGTCCGAGACCAGAGCCACGTCGCCTGTGGACAGGGCATCCAAGATCACCTTGAGTTTGCTGAGCTTGTTGTGTTCGTAGTAGCTGGTCAGGGGAGTATGAATGTCGAAGTGCGCCAGCAGTTTACGGGTCACGCGCGTGTCTTCCGCCGCAATCAGGCGCGCCTCGCGCAGCGTCCGCACAGCGCGCGGACTCATGTCTTCCAAGTTGCCTATCGGGGTCGCGACGAGGTAAAGGGTGCCCACCAAGTTGATTCTAACCGAAAAGGAACCCGTTTTCCCACCGAAAACGGGTCCCTGTCAGCCCGCTGGTACAGCCGCTACCGTCGCCGTACGTCTTCGGCCAAAAAACAGCCAGGTGATGCCGATGGCTACGGCATATAGAATGGCCGTGTTGACGAACAGCGGCGCAAATCCCCATTTCTCCTGCACCAAGCCGGAAATGTACGGGCCGACTGCCCAACCGAAATTCCACGCCCAGGCACGGGTGCTGTTGACCGCACCCTGCTCGGTCTCCGGCGTCTGCTCCATGGCAAAGGCGTCGAAGAGCGGCGCGACCATGTTCATCAGCGTGCCGCGCACCAGGAAACCGATCACTGCCAGCCAGAGGAGGGGCGAGAAGCCAAGCATCAGCAGGAAGGCCAGGCTGGCGGATTGCACCAGCACGATCATGCGGATCTTGCCGCCCAGGTTGCCCACCAGCCGCGGCCCGATGAAGCTGGCCACACCGATCAGCAAGGCCGAGGCACTGAACAGGAGTCCCAGGGTCTGGTCAGTCACGGCATAACGCTCGACGAAAAAGAGGTTCAGATATGGGATGAGCAGCGCTGCGCCGAATCCGGTGATCAGGTTGGGCAGCGCCAGCTTGAGGGTCAGGGGACGGACCAATACGTTCCAGACCGGCTGCCGGTTCGCCCGCGGCGAGGCGGATCGCTCGGCCTCCAGCCGGGTCCGCGGTTCGCGGATAAAAGCGATCGGCAGCAAAACCAGGTAGGATGAGATCGCGCTCGTCAGTAGGACGGCTTGATAGGCCAGCGCACTGTGATCGGCCGTGCCGAACAGCCGGCCAAACAGGCCAGGGAGCAGTCCCGCCACGGCGTTGCCGAAGGTGTTGGCCAGCGGGAAGACTCCGAAACTGACGCTGAATAGCAGGTCGCGGCTGGAATCGTCGGAGACCTTCATCATGAACGGCGCCTGGCTCAACACGTAAAGCTGTCCGCTGACGCCCCAGGCAAAGGCCATCGCCAGCATGACCAGCGGCTGGCGCACGAGGCACATGGTGATGATCGCCACGTTCGCAATCGTGAAACCAAGGATCATGGCGCGCTTGCGCCCGATGCGGTCGGAGAGCATGCCCATCGGGACGCCGAAGACCAGCGCGGCGATGGACGGCATGGCGTTGATCAGTCCCAGGTACTGGCGGCTGAAGCCAGCTTCCAGGATGTAGAAGTTGAAAAACAGGTTCCAGCCGCTGAAGAGGAAGCCATCCAGCAAGAGCGCCAGCAGAAAGAGCTTGGCCGCCCGGTCCAGCTTGCGGACTTGGGCAAATTGCGAGAGGAAAACCCTCAGGAGTTTCATGGTGTGACAAACTTGCCCATCGAGAGGTGACGGTCACTTTGGAAGTGACCGTCACCTTTACTTCATTGAGCGCTCACCTGTGATCTTGCAGCAGCCGCTTCAACTCCTCCAGCGTTTGATCCGGCTGGATAAATTGGATGGTATACATGCCGACTGCGCGCGCCCCATCCACATTGACGGCGGAGTCATCCACGAAGACGGCTTCGGCCGGGGCAACGTTCAGCTTTTCCAGTGCGAGCTGGTAAATACGGGCGTCAGGCTTCATCAGGCCGACCTCGGCCGAGATGATCATCGCATCAAAGGCGTCGGCGACCTTCTCGCGGACGAGGTAAGCGCGCAGGTCCGACCAGGCGTTGCTGAGCAGCCCGGTGCGATATTTCGGGCGCAGGGAGCGGAGGAAGTTGATCAGGTCGAGGTCGAGGCTATCACCGGCGAAGAACTCACGCCGTACGCCATCGGCCTCGGAGGGATGCAGGCCCAAGCGCTGGATGACGTAATCCCAGTGCTCCTGCGGGCTGATCGCGCCCAGGCTGGCGCGCAGGCTGCTCTCGTTCTCGAAGACGGCTGTGGCCAGTTGCTCATAGCTCATGCCGAGGCGTTCGGCCAGTTTCGCACGCGGCGCGCGGTCGGAGGTGCGGACGAGGACGCCGCCCAGGTCAAAATATACGGCGCGGATAGTCACTTCGTCTTGGCTCCGGTGGTGGATTTCTTCTTCGCAGGTATCCCGGCTTTCGACCCTGTGGATTTCGCCCCTTTCGGAGCAGGCCTGGCTTTGGCAGCCGCGGCCGGCGTTGTGGCCGCCTTGCTCTTCGCCGGGGCCTTGGCTTTCGCTGGGGAGGGCTTTGCCTCAGTCTCGACAGATTTCTTTTCAGCCTTGGCGGCCTGCTTCTGCATCTCCTTGAGCGCCTCACGCCAGCCGGGGTAGGCCTGCTCCAACCGGTCACGGGATAGACTGTTGGCGCGGCGGCACTTCGGGCAGTGGGCATCATAGTGATGCAAGCCCTCTGCTTCCATTTGCTCGAGCGCGGTAAGCATGGTCTCGCGGCCCAGGGCAAACATCGTTTGGCAATAAGAGCAGCGCAGGTTCATTGAGGTTTCTCCTTTTTTGCGGAAGAACGAGGACGTAGGAGGGTCAATCGTCCGTCCTCGTTGTTACTCTGCCAGTGATTGTACACTATTCCATCGGCTTGCGGAAAATGGTGCGCTGCTTGACCTGGCGGTAACCGACGCTTTGATAGAGGCGCAGCGCGCCGCTCAGGTTCTGGGCGTCCACGCCATGGGCAGTTTCGGTCATGCCCATCTCTTTGAACATCTTCATGCTTTGCACGATGAGCGAGCGCGCCAGCCCGCGCTTGCGCCACGGCCGGCGGGTGCAGATGCCCTCTGTATAACCGCGCTTGCGATTATATTCCTTGTTCTCGACCTCGTTGAGAAAATTCAGCACCATGCCAGCCACCAGGTCGCCATCCCAGGCCACCTTCCACAGCTTGGGATTGTAGGTTGGGCTGTTCATCCAGCCTTCGAACTCTTCCCGGCTCTCTTCGCGATAGCTCCAGTGGTCGCGAAAGGCCTCGTTCATGGCGTCGAATATCTGCCAAACGTGCGCCTCCTCGACCGGGCGAACTTCCAACCCTTCGGGCATAGGCGCTTCGGGAAAAGGCTCGCTCAGGTCACGACGCAAGTCGAGTTCGTAACGTATCGGCCGGTAGTTCTGGCTTTCCAGCAACGCCAGTGCGCCTTTCTCGGTATCCGCGGCGAAGGATTGGAAGAAACGCTCTCCGTCGCGGGGATGTCCAACCGCGATCTGGCGCAGGCGGCGCTCGGCATGACACAGCATAGCGGTGCCGATCCCCTTCCGCCGCCACTCGGGCAGCAAAAAGCCAAAGAGAGTGTAGAGGCGGGTCTTATCTTCCAGTTGTTCCCAGAAGACCCGATTATAGGCGACCACCTGGCCGTTTACCTCGGCGAAGAGCATATCCCGGTAGGGATCGCAATTGACCAGGTGCTGGTAATTGTTCTTGACCTCCTCGAGCGTTTCGGAACGCTCAATGCCGTCCTCTTTTTTGCTGCCATGGATCACTGCCAGCATGAGCGGAAAATCGGCCTCGCCGCGGAAGCCGCGGAAGGTCAGGCCGGGGATGGCTGGGGTTTCGGGTAAGAGGATACTTTCTTGCTTCGATTGTACAGTCATGTCATTCTCCAGTTTTTTGACGAAAAACAAAACGGCCACGGGATTCGCCCACGGCCGCGTCAATAAAAACAAAACAGCCACGGGCAGGAGCGCACCGTGGCCATAACAAGCTAAAAGTGTAGCTTACCAGCGAACAGGCGCACTCCGCGGATGCACGAAGATACCGCTAGCGGCATCGGTGCGAAGACTTGAGAACGAGCTTTTTACCATGAAGTGCGCCTCCTTTCTTTGAAGATAAGCCGAGTTTATCATGGGGAAAATTGTTCAGTCAAGGGTTGGCTTACTAAAACAACCTCATTACCGCCCCGCTCGCCAGCGCAAACAACGCGGCCGGCAGGAAGCTCAGGGCAACCGTGGCAACCGCCGTGACCGCAGTGGTCAGGCTGAGCCAGGATTCGGCTTGGGCCTGGGCTTCGCCCTCGCGCATGTACATCGTCACCACCACGCGCAGGTAGTAGTATGCCGAGATGAGCGAGGTCAGCACACCGATGATCGCCAGCCCGATAAAGCCGCCCTCAACCGCTGTGCGGAAAAGGTAGAACTTGCCCACCAGCCCCAGCGTGGGAGGCACGCCGGTCAGCGAGAGCATGAAAATCGTCATGGCAGCCGCCAGAGCCGGTTTACGCCGTCCCAGGCCGGCGTAGTCGCTGATCTCCAAGCCCGCTTGCCCTGCCTGCGCCAGTGCCGCCTTGGCCTGGCCGCCAGGACAGGCAGGCACAGGTGAGCCTGTCGAAGGGTCCTGTTTCTCCAGAGCGATCACAACCGACCAGGCTCCAAAGGAGGTAATGGCGTAGGTCACCAGATAGAACAGCGCCGAAGCCGCCGCGTCCGCGGAGACGGCCGGGTTGCTATAGGCCACCAGCGCCATCAGGATGTAACCGGCATGAGCAATGGACGAGTAGGCCAGCATCCGTTTGATGTTCGTCTGGGCAATAGCGATCACGTTGCCAACGAGCATGGTCAGGGCAGCCAGCGTCCACAGAACCGGAACCAGCTTCACGTCGAGGGACGGGAAGGCGGTCACAAAAACCCTCAGCAGGGCAGCAAATCCCGCCGCCTTCGCCCCGACGGCCATAAAGCCGGTGACCGAGGATGGCGCACCCTGGTACACGTCCGGCGTCCACATGTGGAACGGGACAGCCGCCACCTTGAAACCGAAGCCGACCAGGATCAACGCCGCACCGATCAGTACCAGCGGCAGGCTGGAGAGGACGCTGCCCGAGGCCTGCAGGGCGGCCATGCTGCTGATCGTACTCAGCGAGGTACTGCCAGTCGCGCCGAAGACCAGGGCAATGCCATAAACCACGAAGCCGGTGGCGAACGCACCCAGCAGAAAGTACTTGAGGCCAGCCTCCTCCGAGTCGGCGCGCGGACGGGCAAAGGCTGCCAGCACATATAATGGGATGGAGAGCAGCTCCAGCGCCAGGAAGATGACGATCAAATCCGCTGCCTGGGCCATCAGCATCATGCCGGAAATGCTGAAGAGCATCAGCACGTAATACTCGCCGCGCTCAATGCCCATGCGCTTGAGATAATCATAAGCCAGGGCGATGCCCAGCAGTCCGCTCGCCAGAAACAAAACGCTCATAAAGCTGGAAAAGCCATCCAACACAATCATGCTCCCGAAGGCGGTCAAGGACTGGTAGCTCTGAGAGAGGCTGACGCCCATCGTCAGCGCCAGGCCGAAAGCAGCCAGCAGCGCCGTCCAGCCCTTGCGCGTCCTGGGGATGAACAGGTCAACCAACAGAAGCACGCAGGCCCAGATGACGAGAATGATGATCGGGAGAATTGTGTAGAGATCGGATAACGTCATAACATAACAACTCCGAGCGTTTCATTGCGAGGAGGGTTGAGTAGGCCGAAGGCCGTATCGAAACCCGACGAAACAATCCCCGACTAGGTGGAGATTGCCTCGCCGCCTTGGTCTCGATACGCTGCTTTGCAGCTACTCGACCAGCGGCGGCTCGCAACGACACAGGCTAATATAACACTGCCAATAATTTCGCCACCGCCGGGGCCATCAGGTCGAAGAACGGCTTCGGGTACAGGCCAATCCAGAAGATGAGGATCACAATCGGGACGAGGGTCACGACCTCGCGCCAGTTCAGGTCCTTCAGTTTCCTGTTCTCCTCCTTATCCAGCGGACCGAGGAACAGCTTCTGGAACATGAAAAGAATGTAGATGGCGGCCAGGATGACGCCCGCCGCAGCCAGACCGGCGAACCAGGGTGAACCGATAGCCTGCGACCCGAACGCGCCCAGCAGAATGGTGAACTCGCCAACGAACCCATTCAGGCCAGGCAAGCCCATCGAGGAGAGGGCCACGATCAGGGTCAGCGCGCCGTAGGCGGGCATCACCTTCCATAGGCCGCCGAAGGCGTCCATGTCACGCGTGTGGCGGCGTTCGTAGATCATTCCAACCAGCAGGAACAACGCACCTGTGCTCAGGCCGTGGTTGATCATCTGCAAGATGCCGCCTTCGATGCCTTGCGGATTAAGGGCGAAGAGACCCAGCATCACGAAACCAAGGTGGCTGACCGAGGAGTAGGCGACCAGCTTCTTGACATCCTTCTGGGCATAGGAGACCGCCGCGCCATACAAGATACCAATGACGGCCAGCAGCGCTACCCAGGGTGCAGCCTTGACCGCCGCCTGCGGAAACAGCGGCAGGTTGAAGCGCAGGAAACCGTAGGTGCCCATTTTCAACAGGACGCCCGCCAGGATGACCGAGCCAGCCGTTGGAGCCTCGACGTGCGCATCCGGCAGCCAGGAATGCAGCGGCCACATTGGGACTTTGATAGCAAACGCAGCGGCGAAGGCCAGGAACAACCAAAGTTGGATGTTCGCCGGGATGCCGCCCTTGGCAATCAGCTCCGGCACCGAGAAAGTGCCTTGATAGATGCCCAGCCACAAAATGGCGAGTAGCATCAGGATCGAACCGGCCATGGTGTACAAGAAGAACTTGATAGCAGCGTAGATGCGGCGCGGACCGCCCCAGATGCCGATCAGAAAGTACATCGGAACGAGTGTGAATTCCCAGAAGATGTAGAACAGAAACAGGTCTTGAGCCAAGAAGACGCCGGTCATGCCGACTTCGAGCAGCAGGAAGAAGAGCATGAAATCCTTGACGCGCTCCTCGACTGCCGTCCAGGTGGAGAGGATGGAAATCGGCGTGAGGAGGGTTGTCAACAGGACGAGCAGGATAGACAGCCCATCCACGCCCATGGCATAGGTGATGTTCCAGCCCGCAACCTGGATCCACGGCAGGCTGATGGTCAGGTGCAACGCGCCAGCGTCGGCGGCCTCGGCCTGCTGAAACAGCATCAGCATCCAGATGGACAGGCCAAAGGTCACGATGGATGCGAGCAGCGCCGTCCAGCGCAGCAAGTTTTTCTTCTCAGAAGGTAAAAAGAGCAAGATCAGCACGCCCACCAGTGGAAAGAAGGTCACGAGGTTCAGAGGATTGGTGATAAAGTCCATGTTTGCTCCTGTCACGTCAAATGTCGAAAGTCAAAAGTCAGACGTTGGACGTTAGACTTTCGACATCATTTCCAAATCAGATATCCAAGAATAACGACAACACCGAACAACACCGCCAGGGCATAGCTGCGGACAAAGCCGTTCTGCAGGCGGCGCAGACTGGCGGAGGCGCGTTTTGTCAGCTCGCCCAGGCCATTGAAGAAAGCGTCAATGCCGCGCGTGTCAATGACCTTATCGAGGGCGATGTGACTCAACCAGTTGTATGTGCCGGCGAGGAGTCTGTCGTGGAACCAGTCGTGCCAGAAGCGACCGTCAATCACATTGGCAAGGAAGCGTGCCAGATCCACATAGCGGTCCACGAAGGCAGCCCAGTAGATTTCGTCCACGAACCACTTGCGCTCCATGCCCGTGAAGAGAAAGCCGAGCGGTTTCTTGAGCGGGTCTTTTTGGCCGGCTTCGAGCGGTCTGCGTCCATAGATCAGCCAGGAGAAATAGATGGCTGCCAGCGCCAGGACGGTGGACAGCAGCGCCACCCAGGGATTCAGTCCGCCCCAGGAGATTGCCAGCCAGCCGCTGACTTCTCCGCCATGCTCGGCGGCGGCCTCGATCGTGTGTTCCAGCCACAGCCCAAAGGTGTGCACGTAGGGCAGGTTCAGCGCCCCGCCCAGGATCGAGAGGCCGGCCAGCACCATCAGCGGCACGGTGATGATCTTCGGACTTTCCTCGGCGTGTTCGGCGGCGGCGTGACGCGGCTTCCCGAAGAAGACCATCCAGATTTGGCGTCCCATGTAGAAGGCGGTAAAGAAGGTTGCAATGGACAACAGAACATAGACGACCGTATAGTTCTTGGCGGCGTCGAGCAGAATCTCATCCTTCGACCAGAAGCCGGCAAACGGGAAGATGCCCGCCAGCGCCAGCATGCCAATGACGTACAGCCAGAACGTGACCGGCATTGTCTTGCGCAATCCGCCCATATTGCGCATGTCGCCGGGATCGAATACCTCCTCGCTGTAGTAGGAAGGGCTCGCATGCTTATCCTTCGGCGGCGTGGGAGCCGCTTCTGCTGAATTTTGGCGATAAGCTAAATGGTGATGTCCACGCTCCAACCCAAGAATGACCGAACCGGCGGAGAGGAAGAGCAGCGCCTTGAAGAAGGCATGGGTGACAAGGTGAAACATGCCCGCCACGAACGCTCCCATCCCGACCGCCGCGACCATGAAACCCAACTGCGAGATGGTCGAGTACGCCAGCACCTTCTTGATGTCGTACTGGCCAACGGCAATCGTGGCGGCAAAGAGCGCGGTCGCCGCGCCGACGATGGCGACGATGAACTGCGCCGTCGGGACCGTCACATACAGCGCGGCGGAGCGGGCGATCAGGTACACGCCGGCTGTGACCATCGTGGCAGCATGGATCAGCGCCGAGACCGGCGTCGGGCCGACCATCGCATCCGGCAGCCAGACGTAAAGCGGCAGCTGCGCCGACTTGCCGGTCACGCCCAGCAGCATAAAGAGTGTGATGGCAATGATCAGTCCGGGCGCGGCCTGGGCCAGGGCCGGAGCCTGCGAGAAGACATCCTCGAACTTCAGGCTGCCAAAGCCCCAGAACATCAGGAATGCCGCGATCAGGAAGCCAAAGTCGCCGATGCGGTTGGTGACAAAGGCCTTCTTGGCCGCGTCCGAGTTCGCCCACGAGGGCCGCCCGAGCGTATCCATCTCGTACCAGAAGCCGATCAGCAGGAACGAGCACAGGCCCACTCCCTCCCAGCCAACGAACAGCATCAGGTACGAGTCACCGCTGACCAGAATCATCATCATGACGATGAACAAGTTGAAGAAAACGAAGAAGCGACGATAGCGCTTGAGGTCGTCCTTGAAGCGCACGTCCTCGTGCATGTAACCGATGGCATAGATGTGGATCAGCGTCCCGACGCCAGAGACGACCAGCATCATCGTCACCGAGAGCGTATCCACCCGGAACTGCCAGGGGATGTGCAGAGCCAGCCCTGAGCCTGTCGAAGGGCCGATGGTGATCCAATCTGCAAACGGGACGACCATCCCCTCGGGCTGTTTCAGCAACGAATAACCGAGCAAAACCGAAACGACGAACGCCAGCCCGGACGCCGCGCTTGCCAGCCAGCCGATAGCCTTCTCCTTCATCCAGCCGCCGAAGATGAGGTTAATCAGCAACCCGATAGCGGGGAAGAAGACGATCCAGGGGACGAAGCCAAAGAAGAGTGAAGAAGTTGTTTCGCTTAGGAGCATGTGTCTCTCCACAAGGAGAGTAGAGGATTAGAGAGTAGAGACCAGTCTCTATTCTCTAATCTCTATTCTCTATCCTTTCAAAGAGTTCATTTGATCCACATCAATGCTGTGCTTGGTGCGGAAGATGACCACGATCAGCGCCAGGCCGACCGCCACTTCCGCTGCCGCCACTGTCATCACGAAGAAGACGAAAATCTGTCCATTGAGCACGTTGAAAGCGCGCGAGAAGGCCACGAAAGCCAGGTTGGCCGCGTTCAGCATCAACTCGACCGACATGAAGATGATCAACGGATTGCGCCGGATGAGCACGCCCAACACGCCCAGGGCAAAAAGTATGGCAGATATTACAAGATAGTAGGTAAGAGGTATCATAAAAGCTCTCCAACGTGACGAGTGAAAGGTGACGGGTGACGAACCACTTCCATTTCAGATTTTAGATTGCAGATTTCCAATTTCACTCATCACACGCCACTCGTCACACGTCACTCTTCTCTTTCTTGGTCAAGACGATCACACCAATCATCGCTACGAGCAGCAGCACCGAAGTGACCTCGAATGGCAGCAGATACTGGCTGAACAGCATCTTGCCGAGAGCCTGTACCGCGCTTTCGGAGTTGAGGGCTGCATCCGGGTTGGCGAGGGCAGTCGCAATCGAGAGCCGCCGGAAGAGCAGGATACTCACCTCGGCCAGCAAGGCAACAGTCAACACGATGGCCAGTGGACGCTGCCAGGGCAGCACCTGTCCTTTGGGCAGCTTCTCCGCGCCGAGCAGCATGATGACGAACAGGAACAGCACCATGATCGCTCCGGCGTAGACCGTCACCTGCGCCATGGCAATGAACGGCGCGCCCAGCAGCAGGTAAAAGACTGCCACCGTGGCGAAATTCAACACCAAAAACAGCGCCGCGTAGACCGCGCTACGGCTGACCAGCAGGCCGATGGCGGTCGCCACGGCGACAACTGCCAAAGCAATGAAGAGAATGAGGGTCAAGTCCATGTGCAACCTTGCCCAGTGATCAGTCATCAGTAATCAGTGTTCAGTACTGATGACTGTTCACTGAAAACTAATCTACTGGATTTTTCATCTCCGGCACCGAGCGCGTAAACATACCCGGCTCTGTCTTCTGTGGCGTCGGTGCCCCATTCGCTGCCACCGGTTCGAGCAACATCTCCTTCGGGTAGATCGCCTGCCGCCGGTCGGTGAAGGAAAGCTCGTAGGTGTCGCCCAGCACGATGGCCTCGGTCGGGCAGGCATCTTCGCAGAAGCCGCAGAAGATGCAGCGCAGCATGTTGATCTCATAGGTGCTGGCGTAACGCTCGCCGGGCGAGAAACGCCGCTCGTCAGTGTTCTCCGCCGCCTCGACAAAGATGGCGTTCGACGGGCAGGCCGCCGCGCACAGTGCGCAGCCGATGCACTTCTCCAGCCCGTTCTCGTAGCGTTTCAGCACGTGACGCCCGCGGAAGCGCGGCCGCACTGGACGCTTCTGCTCCGGGTACTGGATCGTCACCGGCTTTTCGAACATCGAGGCCAGCGTCGTCCAGAGACCCTTGATTAGCCCGACGAGAGGTTCAAGCACGCGCATATTCTTTTCTCCTCAGCGTACGGTACATCATTGCAATCGCCACAAAACCTGCCAGTAAGGATGCCGCCGGGATCAGCCAGATGAGCGATTGATTGACCTGTTGCGCCAAGATGATCCCAATCGCAGTGATGAACACGACCGCCAGCGAGAGCGGCAGGAGCACCTTCCAACCGAAAGCCATCAGCCGGTCGTAGCGGATGCGCGGGAAGGTGGCCCGCACCCAGATCATCCCGAACAGCAAGATGACGATCTTTAGGAAAATATAAATCGGCCCAAGCCACGGGAACTGATCCACGAACGGGCCGCGATAGCCACCGAAGAACAGCGTCGCCCCGATGGCGCTGATGGCGATCATCTTGTCGTATTCCGCCATGAAGATCAGGGCGAACTTCATCCCCGAATATTCCACGTGGTAACCGGCGGTTAACTCCTGCTCGGCCTCGGGCATATCAAATGGGGCGCGGTTGACCTCCGCCAGCGTAGCGATCAGGAAGATGGCCGTCCCGACCGGCTGGAGCAGCACGAACCAGATCGTCTTTTGCGCCTCGACGATGTCCATCATGCGCATCGTCCCAGCCAACAGGATGGCCGAGACGAACGCCAGGCCCAGGGCGATCTCGTAGCTGACCATCTGCGCCGAGGAGCGCAGCCCGCCCATCATGGCGTACTTGTTGTTGGAGGACCATCCTGCCAGCACAATGCCGTACACCGCGATGGAAGTCACCGACATGATGTACAGCACGCCGACGTTGATGTCAGCGATGTAAAGCGTAAGCTTATGGCCGAACACGGTCAGGGTCGGACCCCAGGGCACCACCGCGGTGATCACCAGCGCCGGCACGAGGGTCACAACCGGGGCCAGGAAGAAGATCAACTTATCCGCCTGGGCCGGTATCAGTTCTTCTTTGAAAATCAGCTTGATCGCGTCGGCGATGGGCTGCAGGATGCCCCACGGCCCGGCCCGATTCGGCCCGATGCGCACCTGGATGCGCGCCAGCGCCTTACGCTCGTAGAGCGTCAGGTAGGCAAAGCCGCCCAGCAGGATGAACACCAGCACCAATCCTTTGATAAGCCACTCGATAACCAGAGCAAAATTCATTTCACAGACCTCTTGACTTGCGCATTTCGCGGTTCACGTGACGAGTAATTCGTGATACGTGATTTCAAGCCTTTTTTAACCTGACGATTTCCGGCCCCGCGACGTGGATGCCCATGCTGCGCGGCACCAGCGCCACCTGCGCCGGCACGCCCGCATCCAACCGGACCTCGAGCCTGCTACCGTTGATTTCGACCCGTTCACCTGCCCCGACACCCAGCTTCGTCGCCGCCTCGGGGTGCAGGACGACGTAGGCCTCACCGATGCGTGCTCTCAGCAGCTTGGACGTGGCAACCGTCACGCCCAAATCATATAGCCTCATGATGACAGGCACCGCCAGCCACTGGTCCTCCTTCGGGCGTAGAGGCTTGTACTTCCCTCTCCTTTCAGGAGAGGGGCCGGGGGTGAGGTCAGGGCTGAGAGCAAGATGCACCCCCAGTCCCTGCCTATTCTCATACGCTGTGCCTCCATAATACAGGTCGCCGCGCCCGACGAGCGGCCATTGCTCGCTCACCTCGGCCAGCTTGCCATAAGAGATTCCTGCAAAAGCCGGGATTTGCTCTGCGATCTTATCCATCACCAGCGAGGCTGAACGGCTTTCCAATTCGAGGCTGAGTTCGGCAGCAATCTGGGCAGTAATGACAAAGTCAGGGCGCGCCTGCCCACGCGGCGGGACGGCCGGGTAGAAGCGCTGCACGCGCCGTTCGCCGGAGGTGAACGAACCATCCCGCTCGGTGTATGCCTGGGCTGGCAGGACGACATCAGCAAGTTTCGCGGTTTCTGTCAGAAAGAGCTCCTGAACGAGGACGGATCTAGCTTCTTTCAACGCTGCCGCCAGCGCCGGGTCATCGCCCGCCGGGTCGGCCGCGGCAATGTAAACGACTTTACCTCTCAGCGCTTCCGCCAGATTCGCCGCGGGCGTGAAACCCAACTCCCAAGCGCTCTGGTCGTTGGCTCTTGGCCAGACGCCAATGAGACCGTTATTCGGCTTGCCAGCGCGAGATTTGACCAATTCCGCGCAGACAGCCGCGAGTGCGGATGAGCCATCCAGCCCCAGGCCATCCGTGCCGTACAGCACGACCAGATTTTCCGCGCCGCTGATCGCCTCGCCAATATTGGCTTTCTTCGTCAATTCACTAACAGTCTCAACCTCATCGCCATAGGAATAACGAACTACAAAACTCGCATAATGCTCCAACTTCGTTTCACGCGCCCCTGCCACGATCAGCGTCGCACCGCGCCTGGCAGCCTGCTTGAGGCGCAGATACCAGATGGGCGCCTCGTTGTACAAATCGGAGGCTACAATCAGGATAGTCGTTCCCTTTCCCATCTCAGCAAAGTTCGTCCCGGCCGAGATACCGCAAGCAGCGGTCCATTCGCCGCCTCCCATATAAGTGTAGAGGATAGGTTTCCCGTCCACAGCCTCGGCCAATTGCTTTAGATTGAACAAACCCTCGTTCGAGAGCCTTCCGCTTGCCAGAACAACAACTTCCCCCTTCTTACCTTGCAACTTCTTGCTCGCCTCTTCAACCGCCTCTTTCCACGAAGCCGTTGCGAGTTTGCCATTTTTCTTTACCAGCGGCTTCACCAGCCGATCCTTGCTCTCGGTGAAATAATAGGCAAAGCGGCCCTTGTCGCAAATCCAGATTTCGTTGACCCCTTCGTTCTGGCGCGGCAGCACGCGCTTGATGACCACCCCGCCGCCCGATTTGGCCTCCCGCCGGGTATCGAAGGTGAGATTACAGCCGACCGGGCACTGTGCGCAGATGGAAGCAGCCGGCTTCATCTCCCAAGGGCGCGCCCCAAAGCGGAAGTCGGCGGTGGTCAGCGCACCGACCGGGCAAATGTCAGTGGTGTTGCCGGAGAAGATCGAGTCGAAGCCCGGCTCGGAGTTAGTAATGATGTCGGTGGCGCGCCCGCGATTGTAGAAAGCCAGCACTGGCTCGCCGGCGATCTCATCCTGGAAGCGGATACAGCGAGCGCACTGGATGCAGCGCTCGCGGTCCAGCCAAATGAGTTCACCCAGCGGGACGCGTTTCTCGGCGTGACTCTTCTCGTCGTAGAGATAGCGGCTCTGCGGGGAGGCGTGCGCCATGGTTAGGTTTTGCAACGGACACTCACCGCCTTTGTCACAGACCGGGCAGTCCAGCGGATGCGAGGTCAGCAAGAACTCGAGGATTTCTTTTTGCGAGGCTTTGGCCTTCTCAGACTGGGAAAGAACGATCATGCCCTCGGATACAGGCGTGGTACAAGCAGTTTCGAGCTTCGCACCGAATTGGATCTTCGGCTTATCGCCTTCCATCACAACCTGACCCGTGGCGCGATCCACAACCGGGCGGCCGACCTCCACCATGCACTGGCGGCACATGCCGACCGGCTCCATCTTCGGGTGATAGCAAAAGACCGGGATGTCAATGCCGATTTTCTTGGCGGCATTGACAATTAGCGTGCCTTCGGGGACGGTGATCTGTTTTCCATCAATCGTCAATGTTACCTGTTTGGCCATTCAGCACTCCAACATTGTTCGCGGGTTTACAAGTTTGCAGGTTGCAGGTTATACCCTGCAAACTTATTACCTTGCAACTTTCCAACCTTCCAGCTTTCAAACTTCCAACGCAAATTCCTGTGGGAAGCGTTCGATCGCTGTCGTTACCGCCATCGTCGAGAACTCGCCCAGCGGACACAGGCATTTATTCTGCATCTGTTTTGCGACCGTATGCAACAGTTCCACGTTTTCCTTCGCCTTTTCGCCACGTTCGATGCGCTCGATCAGGTGCAGCATCCAGTAACAGCCTTCGCGGCACGGCGTGCATTTGCCGCACGACTCGTGCTTGAAGAAATGGATGGTCTTGTTGATGACCCAATCCAGGCTGACGGTGTCATCCAGCACGATAACGGAAGCGGACCCCAGGTCCGCGCCGAGTGTCCGCACGGAGGCATAATCCATCGGCGTATCGAGCGCCTTGTCATCGGCCACGATGAATGAGGACGAGGCGCCTGCCGGCATGATCGCCTTGATTGGGCGGCCGTCTATCACACCGCCGCCGTAGTTGTAAATGAGATCGCGGAAGGTTGTGCCGAAGGGCAATTCGTAGTTGCCCGGCTTGTTGACACGCCCCGAAAGGCTAAAGATTTTCACCCCGGCGCTGTCGGCAGTGCCCAGCGACTTATACCAATCCGCGCCTTTTTCAATGATAAGCGGGAGGTTGGTCAGCGTCTCGACGTTGTTGACCACCGTCGGCTTGCCGTAGAGGCCGTAGACCGCCGGGAAAGGCGGGCGGATGCGCGGCTGGCCGCGCTTGCCTTCCATGGATTCGAGCAGGGCGGTCTCTTCGCCACAGATGTAGGCCCCCGCGCCGAGATGGGTGTGGATGCGCAGGGAATAATCCGTGCCGAAGAGCTTATCGCCAAGAAGACCCGCCTTCTCCATCACCTCGATGCGCTCGTCCAGTCCAGCCGCCACCGGCCAGAACTCGCCGCGTAGGTAAACGTAAGCCGCGTTCGCCCCGACCGCATAGGCCGAGATAGCGACGCCTTCCAAAAACTGGAAGGGATTGCTCTCCATGATCTCGCGATCCTTGAACGTGCCAGGCTCGGATTCGTCGGCGTTGGCGACCACGTAGTGCGGCCAGATGTCCTTCGGGATGAATGACCACTTGACGCCGGTCGGGAAGCCCGCGCCGCCGCGCCCGCGCAGCCCGGAGGCCTTGACAGCGTCGGTCACTTCCTGCGGCTTCATTTTCGTCACGGCCTTCTTGAAGGCCTCGAAGCCACCATGCTTTTTGTAAACATTTAACTTGCCAATGTCTGGAGTTTCACGATGACGCAGAAGGATATATTTACTCATGGCCTACTCTGCGAGAGGAATAATCTGCCCTTCACGTCGGGCGATCTCGATGATGGCATTATCATCATTTTCCTTGAATTGTTTTTCGCCAACCGGGATCGGTTCGATACGACTGTCGGTGCGACCAGCGAATACCCAGAGTAATTCGTAATCATCTATCGTGCGTTTTCCATCAAACTTGGGCGACACGACCAGCAAATCAATATCGCTCCACCTATGCTCTTTCCCTGTAACATGCGAGCCATACAACACCCCATAACTGACCGGGATGCCTTGTTGAGCGAGGTAACGGAGATAATTCTGAACAGTCTTCACAACAGTTGTATCAGCCATTCGACAATCTCCTTGGCTTGCCCGAGATACTGTTGCGCTCTTTCCAGAGAAGGAACAGGAAAAGCTGTATCCGGGTAGCGCCCTTCGAGGTTGTACAAATTAATCTTCTCCAGAAAGTCCCTTTGCTCAGACGACAATGCTATCTTGCCAAGCTCTGCCAATCGAAGCAAATTATGAATTCTTGGAGCAAGATCTTTCGTTGTTTTGCAGACATGCGCCTTGAGCAATTTCTCGAGAGCCAAATGTACGAAGAATAATCCCTGGGGAATTTCCTTTTCCGCGATCAACTTTTGGGCGACTCGCCAATCGTCAGAGGCTATCGCCCGCCAGTAATCTACCTGCTTTTGGATATTAAACATGGCTACTGTCGTCCTGCCTTCCTCAAAGCCTCAACCAGTTCCATCGTTCTGTCAATAGTCATATTCTCGTGATACTCTATTCCATCTGCGCTCTGCAATTGGAACATCGGCGCCTTGTCGCAGGCGGCCAGGCACATTACCGCCTCGACCGTCACCAGCCCATCGGGGGTGGTCTCGCCGACTTTGACGCCCAGGTTGCCGCACAGCTCCTCGAGGAACTTATCCGCACCGCGCAAAGCACAGGGCAAGTCGGTGCATACCTGCATCCGGTATTTGCCAGCCTTCTCGTCGTGGAGCAGCGTGTAAAAACCAATGATCGAAGCCACCTCGGTAGTGGTGATTTCGAGCAACGCGGCGATTTCTCCCATCGCCTCTTTCGTAATGTAACCGCCCTCACGCTGAGCGAGATAGAGCAGCGGCATGACCGCCGAGCGCTTCTGCGCCGACGGATACTTTGCCAAAATTTTCTTCACTTCCTCTGGATACTTTTCAGCAAGCATAGAACCTCACACCTGTCACCGGAACACTTGATACTGGAACACGTGACACGTGGCACTTACCTATCCACATCTCCCAGCACAATATCCACCGAGCCGATGATGGCCACCAGGTCAGCGACCAGCACGCCTTTGGACATCAGGGGCATCGCCTGCAAATTATCGAACGACGGCGTGCGCCAGTGGACGCGATACGGCTTCGGGCCGCCGTCCGACTCCAGGTAGACGCCCAGCTCACCGCGCGGCGATTCGACCGCCGAATAGACCGAGCCTTTGGGGGCATTAAAGCCCTCTGTCCACAGCTTGAAGTGGTGGATGAGCGCCTCCATGCTGACGCCGATCTCCGAGCGCGGCGGCGGAACGAACTTGTAATTGCTGCTACGCACCGGCCCCAGCGGCAACTTATCCAGCGCCTGCTCGACGATCTTGAGCGCCTCGCGCATCTCCTGGACGCGGACAAGGTAGCGCGCGTACACGTCGCCTTCAGGGCGGGTCGGGACCTGGAACTCGTATTGCTCGTACCCGGAATATGGCTGCGCCTTGCGCAGGTCCCAGGCCAGGCCGGTGGCACGCAGACCAGGCCCGGTCATGCCAAAGTTCAGGGCGTCCTCGGTGGTAATTTTGCCGATGCCCAGCGTCCGGTCGAGGAAGAGCGGGTTACGGGTCAGGAGCGCCTCGTATTGGTCAACCCGCTTAGGAAAAATCTTGATGAAGTTGCGGACGGCCTGTTCGAACTCCACCGGCACATCCCGCCATAGACCGCCAGGACGGATGTAAGTGGTCATCATGCGCTGGCCGGAGCACATTTCGAGGATGTCCAGAATCATCTCGCGCTCGCGGAAGCAATATAGAAAGGCAGACATGGCCGCCACGTCCAGGGCTGCCGTCCCTAGCCAGATCAGGTGCGAGGCGATGCGCTGCAGCTCGGCCAGGATGACGCGGATGACCTGGGCGCGCACCGGCACGTCTAGGTCAACCAGCTTTTCCACTGCCAACGAATAGGCCAGGGTGTTTCCGACCGTGTTCAGGTAATCCAGGCGGTCGGTCATTACCTCGGCCTTTTGGTAGGTTTTGGCCTCCATGTTCTTCTCGATGCCAGTGTGCAGGAAGCCAATGTCAGGAATGCAGTTGACGACGATCTCGCCGTCCAGTTCGAGCAGCAGACGCAGCACGCCGTGGGTCGAGGGGTGCTGCGGCCCCATATTCAGCAGCACGGTCTCGCCCTGGATGGCGCGCTCGGAGACGAGATGCTTCAGGTCGTCAACAGTTACTTCTTGAATATCAGGCATATTACCTCGTAGTAGCGACTTCAGTCGCTCTTTGGACGGCTGCCTGCCCTGGCGGGCTAGGCCAGGGAAGCCGCCACTACAATTTGTTATTCTTTTGCGTACGGCTTGCGCAAATCAATCTCTTCGAAATTGAAGGTGAACTGCGGCTCCTCGTAGCCGAGGGGATAATCCTTGCGCAGCGGGTGGCCTTCCCAGTCGGCGGGCATCAGGATGCGGCGCAGGTCGGGGTGTCCCTCGAAGCAGATGCCGAACATGTCCCATAGCTCGCGCTCGCGCCAGTTTGCGTTGCGGTAGATGCCGGAGACGGTCGGCAGGGACGGGTTCACTCCCGGCACAGGGACGCGCATTTCCAGGCGCAGGTTCTGGGAAACCGAGGTGAACTCGTAGACGACGTGGAAGCGCGGGTTTTCTTGGGGCCAATAGTCCACAGCCGTCATGGTGGAAAGCAATTCGAAGCCGTGACCCTGAACCTGCCGGCACGCGGCGACAATCTTCTCCGCCGGGATGACCAGGCTTACCTCGTCGCGAGTTTCGCTGGCGGTCGCGCCAAATTCCTTTTCCAGTTTTTGGACGATAATTTGCAGTTTCTTGTCCATAAAGGCTCTTTCTGCCACGAAGTACACGAAAGATTTCCTTCTTTTCCTTCGTGACCCTTTGTGTTCCTTCGTGGTTAGCTTTTCTTCTCCGGAGCAAACTTCATGCCGCGCACTTTCTCGTATAACGTAACGATGCCGTGAATAAGCGCCTCGGGTCGCGGCGGGCAGCCGGCTACGTAGACATCCACCGGCACCACCTCGTCCACTCCCTGCAGGATGGCATAGTTATTGAAAACGCCGCCGCACGAAGCGCAATCACCCATCGAAATGACCCACTTGGGTTCAGGCATCTGGTCGTACAGGCGGCGCAGCACGGGCGCCATTTTGCGCGAGACGCGCCCGGCAACGATCATCAGGTCGGATTGGCGCGGCGAGGGGCGCATCAACTCCATCCCGAAGCGGCTCATGTCGTAATGAGACGCCTGGGCGGCCATCATCTCGATTGCACAGCAGGCCAGTCCGAAGAGCATCGGCCACATGGCATTGGTGCGGCTCCAGTTGACCGCTTGCTCCAGCGTAGTGGTGACCACCCCCATATTGCCAAGTTTCTGCTCTACTCCCATTCCAAGGCTCCCTTCTTCCAGGCGTAAAAGTAACCTACCAGTAAAATGGCGATAAAGATAAGCATTTCGACCAAGCCGAAAAGCCCCAACTGGCGAAAGACGATTGCCCAGGGCAGGAAAAAGACCACTTCGATGTCGAATAGAATGAAAAGCACGGCGACGAGGTAGAAGCGTACTGGCATCCGCCGCGTGCCAGGCCCGATCGGATTCATGCCGGATTCATACGGCATTGCCTTGCGGCCGGTCGGACGCTTCGGCCCGAACAGCATCCCCAGTCCAATGGCAATAAATCCAACTAAGGCTGTTACGAGGATAAAAGCGGCAATCGCAGCATATTCGAGCAGCATAGGTTCTCCTCTGAAGAGGTTCCCGAAAACGCACTGGCACGGAATTATATCATAAGATACTTTGAGCGTGGATTTTCACAAATGATTGGGTAGAAGAAAGTAATGTAATACGTGGAACATGTGATTTTTATCACCCGCTTCTTATCAGCAGAGAACGATAGAAGGCGTTCTATCCCAAATAATCCCTCAAGTGCCTGCTTCTCGTCGGATGCCTGAGTTTCCTCAGCGCCTTGGCCTCAATCTGGCGAATGCGCTCGCTCGTCACGTTGAAGTAGCGGCTGACCTCCTCCAGCGTGTGGTCTTTGCCGTCCACCAGGCCGAAGCGCAGCTCCAGCACCTGGCGCTCCCGCTCGGAGAGGGCAGCCAAAGCGTGCTGCACCTGCTCGCGCAGCATCTCGCGCGAGGCGGCATCCAGTGGCTCCAGCGCGTCCACATCTTCGATGAAATCGCCCAGTTGACTGGAATCCTCGTCCCCCACCGGCCCCTCCAGCGAGACCGGTTCCTCCGACGAGCGCAGGACTCGGTCTATCTTCAGGGAAGCAAGATCCCAATGACGCTGCACCACCGGGTCGAGCGGCGTCTCCTCAGCTTTGGAACGCAGGATGGCCTGCACATCCGCCGGAGGAAGATAACCCACCTCCAAGGCTAGCTCCTCGTTGGTCGGCTCGCGACCCAGTTGCTGGGTCAAGGCGCGCTGGATGCGCAGGATGCGGGTGATAGATTCGAACAAATGCACCGGAATGCGGATGGTGCGCGCTTGTTCGGCAATCGAGCGGTTGATAGACTGGCGAATCCACCAGGTGGCATAGGTGCTGAATTTATAGCCCCGGCGCGGGTCGAATTTGTTGACCGCCCGCAGCAAGCCCAGATTGCCCTCCTGAATCAGGTCGAGGAAGGAAATGCCGCGCCCCAGGTAACGCTTGGCCACGCTGACCACCAGCCGCAGGTTGGCACGGATAATAGCCGCGCTGGCTTCCTCGGCGCGCAGACGCATGTTCTCGATCTCGCGCCTGAGTTCGGCCTCGCCAGGCAGGTTGCAGTATAGGGTCCGCTGGGCAGGCAAGGAATCATGGCTGTACAGGTGGTTCAACAGCCACTGGCCAAATCCCTCTGGCAAAGTATAGAAAGACAGGTAGACATTGAATGTATGGCCAACCAGGCTGTCCCACAAGGGGTCCTTGCCCCACATCTCGCTCGCCAGGTAGGAGCGCAGGTAGGATGGAGATTCAGTCTCCCACGTCTGGTGGAGCATCTGGGCCTCGGCCAGCATCAGAGTTGCGTCGGGCAGGCTGGTGCCCAGGCGTCTAGCATCCTCCTGCATACGCCCCCAGGCAGTGCGCAACTCGCCCAGCACGCCATGATAGATCATCCCCTCGTGGGATTCAGCGCGACGGCCGGTTGCGCGGCGGCGGCCAATGGTAAGGATCAAGCGGCGGGCCTCGATCACCGTCGCCAGGCGAAATTCGCTGTCCGCATCCAGCAGTTTCACCTGGCCGATCTCGCGCAGGTACAGGCGCACCGGGTCTTCTGACAACTCGGCAGCCAGTGCCGGGATGCTCAAGTCGAGCGGCTCTTCGACGCTTAAGTCGGCAACTTCTTCACCATTGGGGAGAAGTTCACCCACCTCCGGCTCAGTTTCTTCCTCCAACTCCTCGCCTAGGTCCGCTTCGGCCTCAGGCATGGAAACAGCCTGCCTGCCCGGCTTGGCTTCAAGTTCGGGCAGCGAGCCGCCGTGCGGATAGCGCGGGATGCGAGGCTTTGGCTTCGTTTTGCGAGGCATAAATCACTCTCGACGGCGTTCGTCCAGCTTCAAGCTGGCATGATCCAGTGCATTGCGGGAACGGCGGTATTGTGCCACCATTTCCAGATAAGAAGCGGCGCGCAAGTCGCCTTGTTGCTGGGCATCCTCCTGCAAGAAACGCAGTTGGTTGATGCCCTCATCTAACCCGAGGCGGCGGATCTTGATCACGCCGCGGAAAAGGTCCTCCAGCAATCGGTCATCCACTGGGTCAAGTGAGGAAGAACTCGCCAGCAGGTTCTCGGTCAGGTCGGCCAGCGCAGGCGGCAGGTTCTGGTGCAGGTACTGGTCGGCGTCGTCGGCATCCTGTTCGAGCGACTGGCGCACCAGGTGAAAGAGCACTTGGTAATCAGTATACTCGAAATCTTCCGGCAGGAGACGGCTCAGGGCGGATTCCTGCAAGGCGCGGTCGAGGCGATAGAGCAGGCCGGGGCGGCGCAGCAGGACGCCCAAGATGTGAGCCTCGATCCGGTGAGACGGTGAGCGGGGCGGCGCGGCGACGACAGCCTGCTCCGCAGCCGGGGTCTCGGCGCGCAGCCTGGGCCGTTTCGTTCTCTGACCCTTCGACAGGCCCAGGGCGGCGCCCGCCACCTGGCGACCCATCAAGGCGCGTTCATCCACCCGCAAGAAACGCGCCAATCGCTGGCGGTAAGCATCGCGCTCGACCGGGTTGGGAAGATCCTCGATCAGTGGTAACACCTGGGCAGCAATCTCGGATTTGACCTTGGCGTCATCCAAATCGCGCCCGGCGGCCAGCGTCTCCATCACATGGACGACGACTGGCTGGGCATTTTCGATCAAGCTTTTCCATTTCTCCGGGTCGCGTTGGACGATTTCATCCGGATCGAGTTCGTCGGGCATGGTCGCCACACGCAGGTCAGCCTGCAGACGCGATTCGTGACGCAGCAGGCCGCGCGCGTCAAATCGGATTTCATTTTCCCGGTCGAGTGACTGACGGGCGGCATCCAGCCCGCGCAGCACGGCGGCCTGACCGGCGGCGTCCGGGTCGAGGGCCAGCACGATGCGGCGGCTGAAACGCTTGAGCAGGCGCAACTGGTCTTCGGTCAGCGCAGTGCCCATCGGCGAAATGACGTTCTCAAAGCCGGCCTGGTGCAGGGCAATCACGTCCATATAGCCCTCGACGATGACCGCTTGGTCGGCAGCGCGGATGGGTTTGCGCGCCCGATCCAGGCCATAGAGCAGGCGGCTCTTGCTGAAAAGCACCGTATCCGGCGAATTTAGAAATTTAGGCACATCAGTGGGATCGAGGATGCGCGCCCCAAAGCCGGCCATTTTGCCGTTCTCGTCGCGGATCGGGATCATGATACGGTTGCGGAATCTGTCGTAGGTGCGCTTGGCAATGGAAGGTGTGCCGTCGGCCTCGCGCACGGTGAGTAGGCCGGCATCAATCAGTTCCTGTTCACGGTAGCCCTTAGCAGTGAAGTGAAACAAGGCTGCGTCCCAGGAGTCGGGCGCGTAGCCCAGGCCAAAGGTCTCGAGAGTTGCAGCGCTCAGGCCGCGCTTCTCGTGCAGGTAGTCGAGGGCGTCCTTTCCAGCGGGCGTGTTGACCAGTTGATGGTGGTAGAAAGTCGCCGCCTCCTCCAGCAGGCCGCGCAGCCGCTCGTGCTCTTCTTTCTCCTCCGGCTTTTGCCCCCGGAAGGGTTCCAGCTTGACCCCGGCGCGCTCCGCCAGGTAACGCAGGGCCTCGACGAAATCCCAGCCTTCCTTCTTCATCACGAAGGAAATGACATCGCCGCCCTCGGCGCACTGCCCGAAGCAGCGCCAAGTCTGGCGGTCAGGCGAGACGATGAAGGAGGGCGTCTTCTCGGCGTGGAAGGGGCACAGGCCCGAAAAGTTCTTACCGGCGCGGCGCAACTTGACCGTCTCGGAAATCAGGTCAACGATGTCAATGCGGGATTTGATTTCGTCTATCTGGGACATTTCGAATAAAACGTGATACGCAAAACGTAATGCGGGAGAAAAGCGTACGGTTGAATTACGGTTGCCAACTACGCAACCATTATAGACTCACTTGGAGACAGACGCAAGTTGCATAACACAAGAACCCGTTTTCTGTGAGAGAACGGGGTCGTGTAAACCAAGCGAACGAATGGACGGCACTTGGCGGAGCGCGCCCCACTCATCCCAACTGCTGGCCCCGACTTGGCCTGGGCGCTGACCACTCGCCGCCGGATGATTCACTCGCTGCGGCTGGTAGCGCGACATATCCAGTCCATGCCTGCATTACAGGATGTTCAAGCAGTAGGCGGGATCACCGCCCACGTGACCCTGACGGGGGAGGATGGCGGCAAGGCCATGCTGGAACACCTGGGGTTCACCGTGTTCCCATATTATCGCCCTTTTGGGGCATTTGGCGAATTTTGGGAGAATTTCTACACCTGGTGGCTGATGTGGACCTTCAATCCTGCCAGCGTGAGACATCGCACGATCTGGGGATTGCAGCGGACAGAATTCTGGATATCCACCCAAAAATTTCTCGAAAAGTTCGGAAAGACATAGGGCCGTCCCAAAGGGGACTGTCTCCTTTTTTGTCACCACCCATTTTCGGGCTTTCTTTCCTTTTTCCTATTTCCTTTTTTGCCTACCTTTTAGACAACCCATTATTCTAAGATTTCCAGCCATTGGGCCGCGCACCAGCCACCATCCACCAGACGCGCCCAACCATCCTTGATCTCCACGATCTCGACGACCGTGTCAAAAGGCAGGGCTCGCAAGATCTGTGCCTGTAAATTTGGCGCGGCGCGCACCCTCAAGCCGATCTTCACAGTGACACGAGCCTGCTGGGTTGCTGAGGGCGTGACCGGAGGCTCAGAAGTCTCTGGAAGCAATTCAAGCCATTGCGCAGCGCTCCAGCCACCTCCCGAGAGGCACGCCCAATCACCCCTGATCTCTACCACCTCGACTTGCGTGCCATAGGGCATTGTGCGCAGGATTTGCGCCTGTAGATCCGGTGCAGCGCGCACCCTCAAGCCTGCCCCGGCTGTGACGCGCGCCTTCCTGGGCTGCGAAAGCGACGCCGTCTTCGCGATTGCCGATGGGCTATTCGACAAACCTCCCAGGTTGGGGATCTCATCCTGGGCGCGCACCGCAAAATAATACAACGTGCCGGGCGTCAGCCCGCTCACGGTCATCCGTTCCGATTGTCCGGCTGGTTTGGGCGCTGGCACACCAATTGTCACCGGCGTAGCCGCCTCCCAACCTGCCGGGCTGTTGATCGCGCTCATACTGTAGCGCACCAGGTAACTGGCAACCGTCCCAACATGGATATCGTCTCCGGGAGCGGTCCAAGAAATGTCAACGCAGCCGGGCGCCGTCCCCGTTTCTGCCGTCAAATCCATGATGGCGGCTGGCGCGGTAATATCTTCTTGGGGAACAGGCACATCTGGAAGCAATTGCAGCCATTGCTGTGCACACCAGCCGCCATCCGCCAGTTGCGCCCAACCTTCGCGGATCTCTACAACCACGATTTGTGCACCATATGACATAACGCGTAGAATCTGCGCCTGTAGATCGGGGGTAGCACGTACTCGCAGGCCTGCCCCAGCAGTGACACGCGCCACGCAAGGAAGCACTACTTCCGGCATCTTGGCGATTGCCGAGGGACTATTGGATAACGCGCTCAGGTTGGAGACTTCGTCTTGAGCACGCACTGCAAAATAATACACTACTCCGGGTGTCAACACGCTCACGGTCAACCGCTCTGTCTGCCCAGCAGGTTTTGGGGGGAGAACACCGACCGTCACCGGCGTGGCCGACTCCCAGCGCGCCTGACTGTTGATCTGGTTCGTACTATAACGCACCAGATAGCTGGTAGCCGTACCGATGCCGGCATCGTCTCCAGGGGCTACCCAGGAGAGGTCAACGGAACCGGTCGCTGCCCCCTGGACTGCAGTTAAATCCAGGATGGCGGCTGGCGCAGTCGTATCGGGGGGAGGTGTCTTGGCAGTGGCTGAGGGGCTGTTGGATAACCCACTCAGGTTGGCGGCTTCGTCAAGGGCTCGAACAGCAAAGTAGTACGCCGTACCGGGCGTCAGCCCGTTCACGGTCATCTGCTCTACCTGTCCGGCGGGTTGAGGCGTGGGCACACCGACCGTAACTGGGGTAGCTGCGTCCCAGGCTGCCTGGCTGTTGATCGCGCTCGCGCTGCAGCGCACCAGATAACTGGAGGCCGCCCCGCTACGGGCATCGTCGCCTGGCGCTGTCCAGGCAAGGTCAATCGAACCGGTAGCTAACCCCGCAGCTGCCACCAAATCTATGATCACGGCTGGCGCGGTCGTATCTGGCAGCGGAGGTTCAGCTGTGTCGTCCAACAATTGCAACCATTGCGCCGCGCACCAACCGCCATCCACGAGATGCGCCCACCCGTTCTGGATTTCCACCACGTCAATAAGTGTGCCATAGGGCATCGTCCGCAATATCTGTGCTTGCAGGTCCGGGGCGGCGCGTACGCGCAGACCATTTTGCGCAATAACGCGCGCCTTACCGATTGTTCCCCCGGCGGGCGGCTCATACGGTTTCGGGAGGATGAAGAGGTTGTTATATACCCCCTCGAAGGCAATAGCATCCAGATCCAAATTCGGAAGGCCTGTAATCGGTATGGAGGCAGAGAACTGCCAGACATCCCAACGGTCGATTCCAGTAGGAAAGACCGGCGTTCCCAAATCACCCACGATCTTCAGAAAGTCTTCCCAGCCAACGGCCTCGGTCGGGGACGAAATATAGCCTGCCAGCCAGAGGTAACTTTGACTCAACCAAGCCGACATTTGCGGGCAATACTTGTTCACAAACCACGCCCCAGTATAAGAAATCAACGGGATGCTCAATGCCGCTCTCATTTTTGTAAAATACTCATAGTCAATAGCGTTGATTTGATCCGGAGCCATGGTTGGAACATCGCCACCGCCCCCCAGTCTGGCTTGATTCCAGGCATCCCAATCCGTCCAATACTGCTCGAAGTCGCCGGCGACGCATTGCGGCGGGTATTGCTCGATCAGATGTAAGAAATAATCTATCTGTTTTTGTACATCCTGAGTGATATCCACCCACTGGTAAAGACCAAACGGGATGCCGTACTTATTGGCTTGTGCAATGTGCCGCTGCAAGAAAGGGTCCGTGTAGCCCGCGCCGTGGCAGGCGCGGATGATGGCGAACGACACTCCATTGTTAACCATCGCCTGCCACTGGGCATCGGTCAGATCATCATAGCGGCTGATATCCACGCCCCAGTGCATATTGCCTCCTTTGTGATGGCTCAGAGAAGTATCACCAACTCAGATTAGGGGGGGTGTGCGGGTAGCTTCGCCGCCCGCACACCCCAGTTTCCCTTTTTCTTCAAGAAGATACTGGGGAACCACCATAATCGCTCGAAGCGGTTTATGTTATTCGCTTGCGGATATTATACCAAGCCTCGGGGCGGTTTACCCGACACGCCCGATTCCGTATATGAGAAGAGCACAGGCGGGCTGTGCTCCTCTTCGTGTCAGGAAATGCCTCCATCCTTTTTATGGGCCGATGCAGACACCAGCACCCCATTTGCACCCCTCAGCCCAATGAGCGTTGCAGGATGCCTGGGTTGTATAATCCGCGCAGGTGGGCGCATGCGGCTCTGGAGGCGGAGGTTCTTCCGCACATGTGGCGGGTGCGCGCACAACAAAATCATCGAATGTCACGCAGGTTAATTCTGCGTCTCCGCTCCTTCTCAGGCAGACCTGTAATCCGCCAGCGGAGGAGGGCATGCTATCGCCCGAGCAATACAAGCGGCCGGGAGCACCCGGAAGCGGTTCGCAGCTAAAGATGACACCGCCTCCAGCGACATTATAGTCGAACGCCGCGCCTGGCACCAGCCAATCGAGGCCCGTGTCAATGACGACGTAAAGCGAATCCTCCGAGTGGCAGCCGACCTCGTTCAGCAACCAAATATCTACAGGGGGCGTGCCCTCACAAGCGGGGATGATAATCCCTCGGCTGAAACAGTTCCCATCGGCCAAACAGAAGGTGGTGGTCACCGTATCGCCCTCCGAACCGGGCACACCCGAGCACGTGTACCATCCGCTGCCCACATGCGCACAGGTCAGTCTCAAACCATTGGCATTCGCAGCAACCAGTGGTTGGTCGAAGGGCCAATATTGGATGCTAGCCCAAATCTCTTCAAACCACATGCAGAGCGGCTTGATGTTGTAGCGAATTTCTTCGGTAGGAACACCGGCACAATCCAAGACAGTGACGTCCTCTGCGACGCATGGGCCGCTGGCAAAGCAAATTTCGACGGTCAGCACAGTTCCAGGAGCGGTATCGGGCAGCCGGCAGGTGACGCCCCAGACGACCGGCGCCCAACAATCGAGGGGGACCCCGCTATCGGTTATGCTCGCAATCGTCTCACTCTCCGGGCGGAAAATGTTGATGAAAGGAGCATGGACGTCGTAGCACGCTGTCGTCACACCGTAATCCAGGAAGTCTACCGGGCAGTCCTCGAGGACCGGCGCCCAGGGCGTCCATTCATATTCCGTCCCGTCTGCGCCGAAGCCGTGCAGATAGAATTCGTAGTGGTCGCCCGTGCGCAGGTCCGGCGGCGTGCAGCGAAGCTCCCCCCCAGGAAACGGCCAACAAGGGATGTCCACGCCGCTGAGGCAGACAACATCCCAGGTGATTGGCGGATCATAGAAGAAGGAGATGGTGAACCGGCCATCCGCAGGGCAATCCAGATCCATGCTGAAACGGTCGGGCGGCGGCGCGCCACAGTCTGCTGGCTTTTCTATGTAAACATGAGCTATCCCGCCGTGCGGCAGGAAGTGGATCTGAACATGATAGATACCCGGGAACTCGGTGGTTTCCGGCGTGGGGCCCTCACAATGCAAAACACGCAGCATATCGTCATAGATACAATCGAATGGGATGCCTTCCACAGCAACCTCATATTCCACATCCTCAGAGGAATCTGCTGCGACGACGAGGAACATGCGGCCATCCGGGGTGGGGCAGGAAACATCGCCAAAACCGATGCTGTACCAGGCTTCGCTGTCAGGGTCTTCCACGTGCTCCCCTCCGCCATCCAGCGGGTCAGGCGGGATGATCTCGCGCCGGTCGAGCGCCGGTTCGTATCCCTCCGGCAGGGCCAATTCGCCCATCGGCACACAGCGGAAGCCACCGTCATCGTAGGCGCGATAAGGATTCGCGTCCGCCCGCTCCGCGCCGCGCAGCTTATCGGGTTCGGAATACAGTCCGCCACCGCGCACCACTTTTTGCGGGTTGTTCGGGTCCTGGTTCACAGATGGGCCGAGCGGTTTGTCGACTGGTGAGAAGGCATAGTAGCGTGCGGCGTACCAGTCATGCACCCACTCCCACACATTGCGGCCATATCCCACACCGCGTAGGGACTGTTCCCTGCGGCGAGCGAACCAACAGCCAAGGTTTCGGGAGGCACATTACAGCCGAGCATATTGGCACGCTCACAGGTCGGGTCCTCGGCCCCCCAGGGAAAACGCAGGCTCTCGAGGCCGCGCGCCGCCAGCTCCCACTCGGCCTCGGTCGGCAGGCGACCTCCAGCCCAGGCGCAGTAGTCGCGCGCCATGTTCCAGTCCACGCCGACGACCGGGTGATCGGCATAGGCCGGGGCGCCGTAATGGGTGGTGGGGCCGCTCTCCATCACATTGACCGGCAAGCAGCTTCCCGCGGCGGCGCACCGGGCGTACATCTCGTTGGTCACCTCGTGGGTGTAGATGTAAAAACCGCCCAGTGTGACCTGGTGGCGCGGCGTCTCGTCCTCGGCGGCGACCGCGTCCGTCTCCTCGCTGCCCATCCAAAAGGCGCCGCCGGGGATCCAGATCGTCTCGGCGCCATCCGTGTTCGTGGGCGCGGGGGGCGATGGTGACTGTTCGCTGGTCGGCGCGTTCGTCGTCACAATATCCCTGGCCATGGTGCAGGCGAGAAAAACCATCAAGAGCAAAGCTGCGATGAAAAGGTATTTGAAGGTCTTGCTCATCGTGCCCTCCTTCGGTTGATCGAATGAATCTTTACGACAAGCAGGGAATGACGGAAAATATACCCCGCTTGTTATTGTTATTATACAGAAAAAATGGCCGGTAAAGCAATATGGAATTTCCCCCGAAAAAGAAAAAGCCTCTTGGCGATGACCTACTCTCCCAGGCAGTTACCCGCCAAGTACCATCGGCGCTGACGAGCTTAACTTCCGGGTTCGGGATGGGACCGGGTGTACCCTCGCCGCTCGAATCACCAAGAGACTTATTCACTATTGGATTATCTTCTCAAAAAGTGAAGAAAGACAGGGGTGTGCGGGCAGCGCAGCCGCTCGCATATCCCCTGCTCCACTGTTTTATCGAGATGATAACGAATCGGGATGAATAGTAACTGTCGCTTCCGAAAAGTATCAAGTTCTCCGTACCACGCAGATCAGCCCTCGACCATTAGTACAGCTTAGCTTACACATTACTGCGCTTACACACGCTGCCTATTAAGCAGGTAGTCTACCTGCGGTCTTACTCCCTTAAGGGAATACAGGGATCTCATCTTGAGGCGAGTTTCCCACTTAGATGCTTTCAGCGGTTATCTCTGCCAGACGTAGCTACCCAGCGATGCCGTTGGCACGACAACTGGCACACCAGAGGTCTGTCCACTCCGGTCCTCTCGTACTAGGAGCAGCTCCTCTCAAATCCCTTACGCCCACAGTGGATAGAGACCGACCTGTCTCACGACGGTCTGAACCCAGCTCGCGTACCGCTTTAACGGGCGAACAGCCCGACCCTTGGGACCTTATCCAGCCCCAGGATGCGATGAGCCGACATCGAGGTGCCGAGCGAAGTCGTCGATGTGAACTCTTGGACTTCACCAGCCTGTTATCCCCGGGGTAGCTTTTATCCGGTAAGCCACGGCCCTTCCACTCGGTACCGTGGGATCACTAAGCCCGTCTTTCGACTCTGCTCGACGCGTTGGTCTTGCAGTCAAGCTCCCTTATGCCTTTACACTCTTTGGGTGGTTTCCATTCACCCTGAGGGAACCTTTGGGCGCCTCCGTTACATTTTAGGAGGCGACCGCCCCAGTCAAACTGCCCACCTGGCACGGTCCCCCGCCCGGGTGACGGTGCGGGGTTAGGGTCTAAGCATAATCAGGGTGGTATTTCACTGATGGCTCCACCGAGGCTAGCGCCCCAGCTTCAAAGCCTCCCACCTATGCTACACAAATCATACCCAAACTCAATGCCAAGATGCAGTAAAGCTCCACGGGGTCTTTTTGTCCTACTGCGGGTAGGCCGCATCTTCACAGCCATTTCAATTTCACCGGGTCCCTCGTTGAGACACTGTTCTAGTTGTTACACCGTTCGTGCGGGTCGGAACTTACCCGACAAGGAATTTCGCTACCTTAGGACCGTTATAGTTACGGCCGCCGTTCACCGGGGCTTCAGTTCAAAGCTTTGTCCTCTTGCGAGGACTAACCTCTCCCTTTAACCTTCCGGCACTGGGCAGGTGTCAGCCCCTATACATCGCCTTACGGCTTTGCAGAGACCTGTGGTTTTGATAACCAGTCACTAGAACCATTTCACTGCGGCCCTCCAACGCTTTGGTAAACCGGACGTCAGAAGGCACCCCTTATCCCGAAGTTACGGGGTCAAATTGCCGAGTTCCTTAACGAGGGTTCTCCCGTTCGCCTTGGTATACTCTACCCATCTACCGGTGTCGGATTGCGGTACGGGCATCTGAAATTCAATGCTTAGGGGCTTTTCTCGGCAGCAAGGCTCAACCACTTCCGCCTCAAGGACTCGCATTCACGCTTCAGCTCAGTCTGCGGATTTGCCTACAAACCTCAACGCTTGGACGTTTTGCACCTGCACAACCAATCGCAGGCTGGCCTACCTCGCTGCGTCCCCCCATCGCTCCTTCCAGATGGTTCCGGAATGTTGACCGGATGTCCATCGCCTACGCCTTTCGGCCTCGGCTAAGGGCCGACTAACCCGACGCGGAATGACCTGGCGTCGGAAACCTTAGATTTACGGCGAACACGGTTCTCACGTGTTTGTACGCTACTCATGCCTGCATTCTCACTTCCGCCCGCTCCAGCTGTCTTCACAGTCAACCTTCACCGCTGGCGGAACGCTCCCCTACTGCCCTGTCTTGCGACAAGACCCATGGCTTCGGTACCAAGCTTAGCCCCGTTAAGTTTTCCGCGCAAGGCCACTAGACCAGTGAGCTATTACGCACTCTTTAAAGGGTGGCTGCTTCTGAGCCAACCTCCTGGTTGTTCCAGTAACCTCACCTCGTTTCCCACTTAGCTTGGATTTGAGGACCTTAGCCGATGATCTGGGCTGTTTCCCTTTCGACCCCGAAACTCATCTCCCGGAGTCCGACTGCCATGCTATGGAGTACCGGCATTCGGAGTTTGGTTGAGTTCAGTAAGCGGTAAGCCCCTTAGCTCATCCAGTGCTCTACCTCCGGCACTAAACACATGACGCTAGCCCTAAAGCTATTTCGGGGAGAACAAGCTATCTCCGAGTTCGATTGGCATATCACCTCTACCCACAGCTCATCCCCTAACTTTGCAACGTTAGTAGGTTCGGGCCTCCACGAGCGGTTAGACTCGCTTCACCCTGGCCATGGGTAGCTCACCCGGTTTCGTGTCTAATCCCAGCGACTATACGCCCTATTCAGACTCGCTTTCGCTACGGCTACGGGTGTCACTCCCTTAACCTCGCCACTGAGATTAACTCGCAGGCTCATTCTCCAAGAGGCACGCCGTCAGGCATAGCGCCGCGCACATGCTTTCGCAATAGCACCGACACGCCATTAGCCCTCCGACTGCTTGTAAGCTTACGGTTTCAGGTTCTATTTCACTCCCCTAACAGGGGGACTTTTCACCTTTCCCTCACGGTACTTGTTCACTATCGGTCGCCAAGTGTATTTAGCCTTGGGGAGTGGACTCCCCAGATTCCGGCCGGATTAGCGTGCCCGGCCGTACTCAGGTATCCAGCGGAAGTCAATCCACTTTCGCATACGGGACTATTACCCTCTTTGGTAGGCTTTCCCATACCATTCTGCTAGCAGATTGATTTGTAACCTCCATGTGCCGGACCCTACAACCCCACCCAGGCAAGCCAGGGTGGTTTGGGCTGGTTCCCGTTCGCTCGCCACTACTAGGGAAATAATCTCTTTTCCTCTGGGTACTTAGATGTTTCAGTTCCCCAGGTGCCCCCCGGCAGGCCTATATATTCAGCCGCCGGTGCTGTGGGATCGCCACAGCGGATTTCTCCATTCGGACATCCCCGGATCAAAGCCTGTACACGGCTACCCGAGGCTTATCGCAGTGTCCCGCGTCCTTCATCGGCACTTAGCGCCAAGGCATCCACCGTAAGCCCTTAGTAGCTTCTCCACGTGATACGGAGAAATTGATACTTTTCGGCCTACATCAATTTCATTACTTTCAGTTACTATTCAATTGGTAAGGTGCTGCTCGCCGTTGACCGGCGACACATGCGTCTCACTCGCGTGCGCCGCATGTATCGGCGTTCAACTTTTCTGACTTTCGACAAAGCGACCCGGCTCATCGCCGGGCCGCATACTATCAGCCGCGCGATAGAGTCCAACGTTCATTACTTCAACGCCGGGTTCGCCAACTTCAAACCGTTCGTCATCCTTTCTCACACGAGCCCAGTGGAGATGACGGGATTCGAACCCGTGGCCTTCGCCTTGCAAAGGCGCTGCTCTCCCGCTGAGCTACATCCCCGTGTGAGCGTCAGGTGCTTTCGTGTCACGTATCATGTTCTTGGCACTGGAGCTCTTGACACTCGAACACAGATAAGTGGGCCTGACTGGATTCGAACCAGTGACCCCAGTCTTATCAGGACTGTGCTCTAACCAACTGAGCTACAGGCCCGCCCGAATGGGCCTCAACAACTGAGGAGTGACAGGAAGTTCCTCTTCCCTACCGACTCTCGCCACCGCGGCGAGAGATTTGAAAGTAGAGCGCCGGTCTGCCCATGAAGGCTAGACCCTTGCTCAGTACTCTAGAAAGGAGGTGATCCAGGCGCACTTTCCAGTACGCCTACCTTGTTACGACTTCGTCCCAGTCACCGACCCCACCTTCGACAGCGCCCTCCTTGCGGTTAGGCTACCGGCTTCAGGTGTTGCCAGCTCCCATGACGTGACGGGCGGTGTGTACAATTCCCGGGAACGTATTCAACGCACTATGGCTGACGCGCGTTTACTAGCAACTCCGACTTCACGCAGGCGGGTTTCAGCCTGCGATCTGAACTGAGGCCGGCTTTGGGGATTGGCTCTACCTCGCGGCTTAGCGACCCATTGTACCGGCCATTGTAGCGTGTGTGTAGCCCCGGATATAAAGGCCATGCTGACTTGACCTCATCCCCACCTTCCTCCGGCTTGATACCGGCGGTCTCGTATGACACTTGTAACATACGACGAGGGCGGCGCTCGTTGGCGGACTTAACCGAACATCTCACGACACGAGCTGACGACAGCCATGCAACACCTGTTCAGGCTCCCCGAAGGGTCGTTCTGCTTTCGCTTCACTACCACCTGAATGTCAAACCCGGGTAAGGTTCTTCGTGTAACATCGAATTGAACCACACGCTCCGCTGCTTGTGCGGGAACCCGTCAATTCCTTTGAGTTTTAACCTTGCGGCCGTAGTCCCCAGGCGGTGAACTTATCGCGTTGGCTTCGGCACCGACGGCTTTGAACCCGCCGACGCCAAGTTCACATCGTTTACAGCTAGGACTACCGGGGTCTCTAATCCCGTTTGCTACCCTAGCTTTCGCGTCTGAGCGTCAGAAACGGTCCAGGAGGCCGCTTTCGCCACTGGTGTTCCTCCCGATATCTACGCATTTCACCACTACACCGGGAATTCCACCTCCCTCTACCGCTCTCTAGCCTGGTAGTATTGAACGACCTCTCCCAGTTGAGCCGGGAGCTTTCACATCCAACTTACCAAACCGCCTGCACGCGCTTTACGCCCAGTAAATCCGGATAACGCTTGCCTCCTACGTTTTACCGCGGCTGCTGGCACGTAGTTAGCCGAGACTTATTCCGGGGATACTGTCCTTTCTCATCTCCCCGAAAAGTGCTTTACGATCCGAAGACCTTCATCGCACACGCGGCGTTGCTGGGTCAGGCTTTCGCCCATTGCCCAATATTCCCTACTGCTGCCACCCGTAGGTGTTTGGCCCGTGTTTCAGTGCCAATGTGGGGGACCACCCTCTCAGGTCCCCTACCCGTCGAAGCCTTGGTAGGCCATTACCTTACCAACTAGCTGATGGGACGCAGGTCCCTCCCGAAGCGCATTTCTGCTTTAGTCATGAAGCCTCTAACCTCCATGACCACATGGGGTATTAGCAGTCCTTTCGAACTGTTATCCCCCTCTTCGGGGCAGGTCACCAACGCGTTACGCACCCGTTCGCCACTAAGACCTCGTATTGCTACAAAGTCTCCGTTCGACTTGCATGTATTAAGCACGCCGCCAGCGTTCATCCTGAGCCAGGATCAAACTCTCCGCAAAAATCACCTCTGACGAGGTGTGAATTACGGACTTGCATAACGACAGGGTTGATTTACTTCCTATCACTCTTCAGTTGTTAAGGTCCCGATAACGAAGCGGGCTGTATTCTACCCGCGAGGTGTGCCTCTGTCAAGCCTTAGACAGACAAAAGAACCGATGTTTCTCTTTCAACACCGGCTCGTCAGACTGCAAAACCTTCTGGCTTGTGTCTCTGACGCGAGACGACTTGTTACGTTGTCAACGATCTGTCCCGTGCTCGGACAAGATCTGATTCAAAGGCATTTGTGTTTATATTATCCCACCAGGCCGAGGGCTTGTCAAGAACCAATCGCAAAAATTTAAGACTCCTCAGGGCATCTCCTGACGTCCAGTCAGCGCGCGCAGCAGGGTATTCTGGTCGGCGTATTCCAGATCCCCGCCGACGGGCAGGCCGCGCGCCAGCCGTGTCAGATGGACGTTGAGCGGCTGCAACTGCTGGCGCAAGTACAGCGCGGTGGCATCCCCCTCCATGCTAGGATTGGTCGCCAGGATCACCTCCTTCACCTCCCCACGCCGCACCCGTTCGATCAAAGGTCTGATCTTCAAATCGTCCGGACCGATGCCCTCGATAGGAGAAAGCACGCCATGCAGCACGTGATACTTGCCGCGATACGCGCCCGTGCGCTCCAAAGCCAGCACGTCCAGCGGCTCCTCGACCACGCACAGCACCGAACCATCTCGCTGCGGATTCTCGCACACCTCGCAGCGCTCGCGCCCGGCTTCAGTGATGTTGAAGCACTCCTGGCAAAAGCCGGTTTTGACCTTCAACGCGGCCAGGGCTTCGGCCAATTGGCTCGACAATTCCTGCGGGGCGCGCAGCAGGAAGAAAGCCAATCGGGAGGCTGTCTTCGGACCAATGCCGGGGAGACGCTCGAGGGCGAAGATCAAGTTTTGGAGAGGGTCAGGTAACATGTTTTCGTTTCAGGTTAGCAAGTTTGCAGGTTGACACGTAGCCTGCCGACATATGAACGCTCAAGCACTTAAAATGGGAGGCCCCCCGCCAGCGGGCCGAGTCGCTCAGCCTGCAATTCGCGGGATCTGTCCAGCGCCAGGTTGACAGCCGACAGCACCAAATCTTGCAGCATCTCGGCGTCGGCGTCCTTGAGCAGTTCGGGGGCAATCACTACCGCCGTGCAGCGCTGATTGCCGGTCATCGTGACCTCGACCGCGCCACCCCCCACCGTCGCGGTGACGCTCTCCTCGGCCAGCCGTTCCTGCGCTTCAGCCAATTGCTGCTGCATTCGCTGGATTTGCTGCATCATGCCAGATTGACCGCCCATTAGGCGGTTGTAACCTTTGGCCATCGTTCACTCCTGTAATTTCGCGCTGTCCGCCCTGCCTGCACCTGACGCCCTGTCCTGGCCGCCAGGACAGGCAGGCGCAGGTGGCGGACTGGGCCACAAGGAGCGGAGGGCTAAGCCTACAATCGAAGTGCCTTTCATCTGTACTACCCTTACAAGGTGCCAAGCGACACTCCACTCGAGCGCGTCATTCTTGAATATCCACAATCTCGCCGCCGGCTTCCAGGGCCGCCGCCACCATGCCGTCTGGCTTAACATCCGGCGGAGCCGACTGCCTGGCATTCGAAACCACACAGCGCACAGGAAGCTCGACGCCCAGCACCTCGCCGACCACTTTGCGCGTGAGGTCCAACTGCTCAGCCGTGTCCATCTTGGAGCGTAAAAGTTCGCTAGCAAAACCAAGAACCAGCACGCCATCTTTGATCTCGAGCAGCTTGCATGAGTTCAGCAAAGCTTCCAGGGCCGGATTGAGTGGACGGATGGCCGTTCGCACCTGCCGCCAGGCCTTGACAACCTGGTCGAGGCCGACGGCACCTGTGGCCGGCTTAGTTGCTGCAATGGAGGCTGGGGGAGGCGTAGGATTCGGAGGTGAGACTTCCACCGATCTCGCCTGGAGACCTTGTTCTGCGCTTCGGGGCGAAGCCTCGGGCCGACTGCGCCTTTCCGGGGGCTTTTCACCATCTGCAGCGGACAGCTTCCCAACAGGTCGCGGCCCTTCCAATACCTCAGCCAGCGCCAGCTCTAGCGAAAGGGAAGGCTGCCAGCCGCCGCGCAGGTCGGTGGCCGCCGCGTTGAAGAGACGGGTCATGCGCAGGATCTCCGGCGCAGACATTGTGTCAGAGTGGCGTTTGACTTGGGCGCGCGTGTCCGCCGCCAGGTCCACTTGCGCTTCGTTGCCCAGCTTGACCAGCAACAGTGCACGCAAATAATCCACGATCTGACGCGCCAGCACGCGGGAGTCAGTACCGGCATCCAGGGCGCGGTGGATCGTCTCGAGGCCAGCATCCGGCCGCTTGTCGAGAATAGCATCCAACAGGTCGAGGACAGTCTGGTTCGTGGCCGTGCCGAGGACAGTTTGCGTGAGTTCGAGGTTGATCTGTTGGCCGATCGAGGCCATCTGATCGAGCAGGGAGATCGCATCCCGCAGGCTGCCGGTGGCCTGGCGGGCGATGAGCGTGAGGGCCTCGGATTCGGCCTGAATATCCTCGGCCTGGGAGATTTGGCTCAGTTGCTTGACGATGTTGTCCACCGACACGCGGCGGAACTCGTGTCGTTGGCAGCGCGAAAGTACGGTAGCCGGTATCTTGTGCATCTCGGTGGTAGCCAGCACGAAGATGGCATGCGGCGGCGGCTCCTCGAGGGTCTTGAGCAAAGCGTTAAAGGCCGCCGTCGAGAGCATGTGAACTTCGTCAATGATGTAGACCTTGTACCGCCCCTGGTTGGGTGAGAAGTTGATCTTATCCCGCAGGTCACGCACGTCATCCACGCTGGTGTTGGAGGCGGCATCAATCTCGATCAGATCCAGAAAGCGTCCCTCGTTGACCGCGATGCAATGCTCGCACTGGTTGCAGGGACGGGCGGAGAGGTCATCCGCCAGGCAGTTGACGGCTTTCGCCAGCAGGCGCGCTACAGTGGTCTTGCCAGTGCCACGCGGACCCGAGAACAGGTAAGCGTGAACAACGCGCTCACCCGTCACCGCGTTGCGCAAGGTCTGGACGATGTGCTGTTGTCCGACGACTTCGTCCCATTTCTGGGGACGCCATTTACGATAGAGGGCTTGGGTCATGTCAGTTGTTAGTGGTCAGTGGGTAGTGGTCAGTGAGCGGCGATTGGCTGCTACTGCTCGAATGATAGCACAAAATTACAGTTGCACGTTTACACGTTGACGTGTTCACACGTTTGCATGTTTACAGGTTAAGGCCACCCAATCTTCGATCTGTTTTTCCTCCACCAGCTCCATGCCATGCACGCGGGCAGCGGAGAGCACTGCTTTGGCTTGCTCTTCCAAGATGCCGGAGAGGATCAGCGCGCCGCCCGGCGCGACCAGATCAGCCAGACCATCGTCGAACAGGCGGATGATGACTGGTGCCAGGATATTCGCCAGCACCAGCGGAGCATTCCGGACCGGAAACCTGCCTGCCAAAACCTCCGCCACCGATCCCACACCGAGCGTGAGCTGCTCCACTGCAATGCCGTTGACTGCCGCATTCTCGCGCGCGGCTCTTACCGCTGCCTCGTCAATGTCTACGCCGAGGGCGAAGTTCGCGCCGAGCTTCAGCGCCGCGATGGAGAGGATGCCGGAGCCGCAGCCGATGTCAATGAATGACGAGTGACAGGTGACGAGTGACGATTTGATATCGAGGAGATTTTCGATGAGTTCGAGGCAGAGTTGAGTGGTAGGATGTGTACCGGTGCCGAACGCCATGCCGGGGTCTATTTTGATAGCGATGCGGCAGGGATCGGGCGAGTCCAGCCAGACCGGGACGATGATGAGCCGCTTGCCAATCGGGATGGGTTGGTAGTGTTCCTTCCAAGCTTCCATCCAATTCTGGTCGGGGATCGGTGTGAAGACCGGCGCGGGCAGCGGCTGGATCATGCCGAGGTAGTAAAGCGCCTCTTCCAGCTTCTGGCGCATCCCTTCGAGGTGTTCGTCAGCCGGCAGGTAGGCGCGCACCGTTATCGCTTCGAGCGGTGTCCCTTCATCCTCCGGGCCAGTAAATCTTACCCCGCGCTCGGTCGCCACGCCGCCTGGCGCGAAGCGGGCAAGAACCTCGGCGACAGCTTCCGCGAGTTCGCCGTTGGCGGTCAGAGCGACTTGGAGCCAGGAGCTTACTTCAGCCACTCTATCTCGACTTCGCCTTCCAGTTGCTCGAATTCCTTATCGCCTGTCACCACTGAATAACCACGCAATTTTGCCAGTGCAGCCGCGAACGTGTCAGCATAAGCGATATTCCCATGCGCCTTGTAAACCGCCGCCTGCCGGGTTATGCTCCAATCCGCATCAACGATTTCAACGCCCAGCGCCAGGAGTTCTTGCGTGTAATGGTCGGCCATGTCAGGAGAGTTTCCGCGAGAAATCCAATACCAAACCTCCCCTAAGTTCACCGTACACATCACCAGGCGCACATTCCCTTCGCCAGCGTCGAACATCAGGCTTTGTACAGCCTCGGCGCCCGGCTCGTCGTAAAATAAGGCCATCACGGCATAAGCATCAAGCACCTTTGTAGGGAGCATCCTCTTTCTCCTTGTCCTTTCGGTGCTCATCTAGCAGCATTTGAAGCGTGCCCGTCCCCTTCAAAGAGCCGCGCAACTTTGAAATTCGCTCACGTGTCATTGGGCGCAATATGATCTCATCCTCATTATCTACAACGATGATTTTTGTCCCCTTTATAATGCCATATTTACGCCGCAGAGGAGCAGGAATGACAATCTGACCTTTGGTAGTTGCGTAAGTCTCCATTTTTGTAGCCTCCTTTCTTTCGGCGTATATTACATCAAAACTGAAAGTGTGTCAATAGGCAATATGTAGTACTTATCATAAGAAGTAGCATAAATTAAAAACCCGCCTCGCACCGTGACGGGTTTACTGATAACTGGCTCTATCCTCCCAGCGCCTCATTCAGCCAATCCAAAAATCCCTTCTCCTTCGGCTTGACCGCCGCCCCCAGAGTGGCGGCCAGTTGCTCGAACAGGGTGCGCTGCTCCTTCGTCAGCTTGGTCGGGATTTCCACGTTGACGATCACGCGCTGGTTGCCGCGCCCGTTCTTGCGCAGATACGGCACGCCCTTGCCTTTGAGCGTGAAAACCTTGCCCGGCTGGGTGCCAGCCGGGACGTTCAGTTTTTCCTTACCGTCCACTGTGGGGACCTCGATCTGCGCGCCAAGCACAGCCTGCGCCACGTTGATATCCAGATTCAAGAGAATATCGTTTTCGCGCCGCTTGAAGAACTTATGCGGCTGGACCGTGACAACCAGATACAAGTTGCCTTGCGGCCCGCCATTTACCCCGGGCTCGCCCTCGCCAGCCAGGCGAATCTGCGTACCCGCATCCACGCCCGCCGGGATCGGCACGACCTTCTTGACCGTTTTACGCTCCAGCCCTCCGCCCCGACAGGTATGACACGGTGAAGTGATCACCTCGCCGCGCCCGTTGCAGGCCGGACAGGTGGAGGATTGCATCATCGAACCGAAGATGGTCTGGCGCACTTGGCGGACTTCGCCCCGTCCGCCGCAGGTGGGGCAGCGCTGCGGACTGCTGCCCGGCTCCGCGCCGGAGCCTCGGCAGGTGCTGCACACCTCGTTGCGAGTAACCTCCACTTCCTTCTCGACGCCAAAGATGGCTTCCTCGAAAGTCAAAGCGACCTGATATTGCAAGTCACGCCCGCGCCGCGGCCTCCGTGAGCGACCGCCGCCTCCCATGCCGAACCCGAAACTACCGAACAGCTCTTCGAAGATGTCGCCGAAGTCCATGGTGGCGTAGTCAGGCATGCCGTTCATATTACCCAGCCCGGCGCGGCCGAATTGATCGTAACGAGCACGTTTATCCGCGTCGGAGAGCACGCCATAGGCCTCGTTGATTTCCTTGAATTTCTCCTCCGCGTCAGGCTCTTTGCTCACGTCCGGGTGGTACTGACGCGCCAGCTTGCGGAAAGCCGCCTTGATCTCGTCGAGCGAGGCACTGCGGGGAACGCCGAGAATGTCGTAGTAATCGCGTTGGGTCATAATCACTTTTAGAGAGTAGAGAAAAGATGATTAGAGAGTAGTCTGCTGCATGGACTATTCGCTACTCCCTGTTCTCTATTCTCTAACTTCTCCGTCCACCACGTCGGGACCGGCATCCGGCCCTGGCTGACCGGGACCGGCCTCAGGTCCGGGCGGAGGCGCTTGCTGCTGATAAGCCGCCACGCCGACTTGTTGTACTGCCTGGCTGAGAGCATTCACCGCATTGCGGATGGCCGCCTCGTCCTCGCCATCCTTCACCTTCTTGACCCCGTCCACGGCAGCGCGCACATTGGCTTTTATCTCGTCTGGAACCTTATCGCCCAATTCGCTCAGGGCTTTTTCCGCACCATAGATGGATGAGTCGGCGGTATTCTTGGCCTCGATGAGGTCGCGCTTCTTTTTATCCTCAGCCGCGTGCGCTTCGGCCTCCTTGCGCATCCTTTCCACCTCTTCTTTCGCCAAACCGGATGAAGCGGTGATGGTGATATGCTGGCTGCGCGCGGTGGCCTTATCCTGCGCGGTGACTTTCAGAATGCCGTTGACGTCAATATCGAAAGTGACTTCGATCTGTGGGATGCCACGTGGGGCGGGCGGAATGCCGTCCAGGATGAACTTGCCCAGCGACTTGTTGTCCACTGCCATCGGGCGTTCACCCTGTAAGACGTGGATCTCGACTTGCGTCTGGCTGTCGCTGGCAGTGGAGAAGATTTGGCTCTTGCGGGTCGGGATGGTGGTGTTGCGCTCGATCTGCGGCGTAGCCACCCCGCCCAGCGTCTCGATGGAGAGCGTCAGCGGCGTAACGTCGAGCAGCAGAATATCTTTGACTTCCCCGCCCAGCACGCCCGCCTGGATCGCCGCGCCGACCGCCACCACCTCGTCCGGGTTGACGCCCTTGTGCGGCTCCTTGGCGAACATGCGACGCACTGCCTCTTGCACCGTTGGCATGCGCGTCATACCGCCGACCATGACCACCTCGTTCACGTCACCCGGATTCAGGCCCGCGTCCGCCAATGCCTGGCGGACCGGTCCCAGCGTCCGTTCGACCAGGTCACCAGTTAATTGCTCGAGCTTGGCGCGCGTCAGAGTTGTGACCAAGTGCTTTGGGCCGGAGGCGTCCGCTGTGAGATACGGCAGGTTGATCTCGGTCTGCAGCATGGTGGAGAGTTCGATCTTGGCTTTCTCAGCCGCCTCTTTTAGGCGCTGAAGAGATTGCTTATCCTGGCGCAGGTCAATGCCGTTTTCCTTCTTAAATTCGCCCACCAGGTAATCTATGATGCGCTGATCGAAGTCGTCGCCGCCCAGGAAGGTATCACCGCTGGTGGCGCGCACCTGGAAGACGCCTTCTCCAACGTCTAGGATAGAAATATCAAACGTGCCGCCGCCCAGGTCATAGACAGCGATGATCTCGTTCGTTTTCTTGTCCAGGCCGTAGGCCAGCGAGGAGGCGGTTGGCTCGTTGATGATGCGCAGCACGTCCAGCCCGGCGATCCTGCCGGCGTCCTTGGTGGCATTGCGCTGTGCGTCGTTGAAATAAGCCGGCACGGTGATGACCGCCTGCGTGATCGTCTCACCGAGGTATGCCTCGGCGTCGCGCTTGATCTTGGCCAGGATCATGGCCGAGACCTCAGGCGGGGAGTATTCTTTGCCATCCAGCATGACGCGCATATCGCCATTCTCGGCCGGCATGGCCGTATAAGGGATGCGCGGCAGGGTACGCTGCACTTCTGGATCCTCATATTTGCGCCCCATGAAGCGCTTGATCGAAAAGATCGTGTTTATCGAATTAATAATTGCTTGGTTACGCGCCACCCGTCCCACCAGCCGTTCGTGGTTCTTGTTGACTGCTACCACCGAGGGCACCAGCCGCTCCCCCTCCGCAGAAGGGATGACGACCGGCTCGGCTCCCATCATCACCGCGCCGACGGAGTTGGTTGTACCTAAATCAATGCCGATTATTCTTGACATTTACAAGTGCTCCTCGTGGAGTCAAATGTCAAAGGTCAAGCGTCAGACATTCGACTTTTGACGTTTGACGTTATTGTGCAACTCTCACCATCGCCGGACGGATGACCCGCTCGCCGAGCATGTACCCATTTTGAACGACGGCGATTACTTTCCCGTTCTCGTGACCTTCGGCCGGCTCCTGCGAAATGGCCTCGTGCAGATTCGGGTCGAACACCTGACCCTCGGCCTCGATCCGTTTCACACCCTCGGCTTCCAGGATAGCCTGGAGCTTGCGATAGATCAATTCGATGCCTTCCACCCAGGCTAGGTCAGGGGGACGGGACCGCAGCGCCCGCTCGAGGTCGTCCAAGATTGGCAGGTAACGCTTGATGATGATCGCCAAGGCATTTTGGTACACCTCGCCGTTCTCGCGTTCGATGCGTTTCCGGTAGTTCTGGAAATCGGCCACGGCGCGCTGCCAGCCATCTTTATACTCAGCAGTCTGAGCCTGCAATTCTTCAAGCTGCTCTTTCAGCGCCTCGGACTCCTCCAGCGAAACAGCCTGGACAGTCTCTGCTGCTGGGAAAGGTTCAGCAGGGACTTCCGCTGGCGCCTCTAGGGATTCCTGGCTTTCAGGTTCGATATGCTTTTGTGCCTTTTTACTGCTCATTGCTGTGTTTCATCTCCAACCATAGTTTCAGAGACCAGTCCGCTCAACAAGTCAGCCATGAAGCGGACAGTGGGAATGGTGCGCGTATATGGCATACGCATCGGGCCGAAGACGCCCAGCGCGCCGGTCGCAGTCCCAGGGATGCCATAACGGGCCAGGACAACCGAACACTGTTTCAACTCTTCCCATTCGCCTTCGCCGCCGATCAGCACCTGCACCCCGCCCACGTGACTGTTGACCATCGTGCGCGCCAACAAATCCTGGAGCAGGGAACGCTCCTCGAACAGTCGGATGGCACGTCGGGCGTCGTCCGATTCGATGAATTCTGGCTCGGAGAGGACATTAGTCAAGCCATCCAGGTAAATCTCACCGGAGACACGCTGCTCGCCGCGATTCATATCTTGCAAGACCAGGGTCAGGATATCCTTCTCCAACGCGTCGCCGCTCAAGGTGAGGCTGGTCAATTCCTCCACCGTTCGCCCCTGGGAACCCTCATTGAGGCGGTTGGCGGCGCTGCTGAGTCGCTCCTGCGAGACCGGTTCGGCTAGGGTCAGGATTTGCTGGCTCACTTCACCGCCGACCAGCACCAGCACCATCAGCACCTGGCGGCCTTGCGTGGAGATTAATTCGAGGTGCTTGTAACGCGCCTTCGAAGCGTGCGGCGCGGTGATGAGCGAGGCGGCGCGCGACTGATGCGCCAGGATGGAGGCCGCCAGGTGCATCCATTGCTCCACGTCCTGGCGCACCTGATAGAACTGATGCGTGATCGTGTCCCTTGTGGCGCTGGGCAAGTCAGTCTGATAGACGAAGTGGGTGACAAAATAACGGTAGCCTTCCTCGGTCGGGACGCGCCCAGCAGAGATGTGCGGCTGGCGCAGGTAGCCGGCCTCGGTCAGCGCGGCCATCTCGTTTCGGATGGTGGCTGAGCTCATGTCCAGCTTGTAATGCTCAATGAGAATCTTCGAACCGACCGGCTTTGCGGTCTCGATATAGTCGCGCACCACCAGGGTGAGGATCAGTTTTTGGCGTTCGGTCAGTTCGTCCATCTCATCTCGTAAATTTAGCACTCCATGAGCGAGAGTGCTAAATTACAACGCATAATCATATCATGGCTGAAAATGGGCGTCAATAAAAGATTCGTTAGAAAACCAACGCTTACCCTCTATTCCTCACTGCTAGTCAAGAATGGCTTTACCGCCGCCAGAATTGGAATAATTGCAGCCCAAGACCGGCCAGGGTCAGCGGGATGCCCAACCCCTTAGCGATCAGAGAGACCAGCTTCCAAAACAGGTCGTTAATGAATGGCACGTACCACAGAATCAGGAAGACTATCCAGACTAGCGCACCGCGCGTCGCTGCCATTTTAAGGCGTATCTCACGGTTCAGGTAAGGCTCTATAGCCCCATAACCGTCGAAAGGTGGCAGCGGAATCAAGTTGAGTAGCGCGGCGGTGATTTGCAGCAAAGCCAGGAAAGCCAATCCAGGCCAGGCACCCCCACTCGTCACCGGTGAGAGGTGCAGGACGACTGCCAGGGTGATGCCCAATAACAGGTTAGAGAGCGGTCCGGCTAGCGAAACGGCGCTCACCCAGCGGTTGCTGCGCAGACGCCAAGTCTCGATGTAAACCGCACCACCAGGCAGGCCAATCCCACCCAACAACAGGAACAAGAGCGGCAGCAGCAACGAGTAGACCGGATGGGTATACTTCAGCGGGTTGAAAGTCAGATAGCCTTTGTCGCGTACGGTGATATCGCCGCCCAAATATGCCACCAGCGCGTGCGAAAACTCGTGCAGGCAGAGTGAGAAGACCCAGCCAATCAGAACGATCAAAAACGTCATTGATCAGCATATCCTTTCGGATGCGCGCGGTGCCATTCCCAAGCGCTGGCGACAATGTTCTCAAGATCTGGATATTGCGGCTGCCAGCCCAACTCGCGACGGATCTTTTCAGAAGAAGCTACCAGTCTCGGCGCGTCACCTGGACGACGTGAAGTTTCGACCACCGGGATCGGGCAAGCGGCCACGCGGCGCGCCGTCTCGACGACCTCACGCACGGAGTAGCCAGCTCCATTCCCAATGTTGTAAATCAATCTATCCTTCTCGCTCAGGGCATCCAACGCCAGCAAGTGGGCAGTGACCAGATCGGCGATGTGGATGTAGTCACGGATGCAGGTGCCGTCCGACGTTGGGTAATCAGTGCCGTAAATGTAAGCCGCGTCCGCCTGACCGAGGGCTACTTTCAACACCAGAGGAATGAGGTGCGATTCGGGTCTGTGTGCCTCGCCGCGCCCGGGCAGCGCTCCCGCGGCGTTGAAATAGCGCAGGGCGGCAAAGTGCAAGCCGTGAATCCGACGATACCACTCCAGCGCCTGCTCGATGGCCAGTTTGGTGAAACCATAAACGTTCGCCGGATCGAGGGGGGAAGCCTCAGTCAGCGGCTCGTCGCTGGAAGCGTAGACTGCCGCGCTCGAGGAAAGCACGAAGCGGCCTATGCCAGCCCGCCTCGCGGCTTCGATCAGGCGTAACGAGTTGGCCAGGTTATTATGAAAAAAATTGCCCGGCTCTTTCATGCTCTCGCCAGCTTCGATGAAAGCGGCAAAGTGCATCACGGCGTCGTATTTTTTGCCGGAAAGCGCAGCGGCCAGCGCGGCTTCATCCGCTAGGTCGGCTTGGATGAAGCACGCCGCTTCGGGCACGGCTTGCCGGTAACCGGTCACGAGCGAATCGTACACGGTGACAGTATGCCCAGCTTCGAGCAAAGCTTCTGCCGCCGCTGAGCCAATATATCCTGCCCCACCAGTGACAAAGACGTTCATGAAGTTACTCCTATTTGGACATGGACACTCAAAGAACGAGTTCGGGCAAGCACCGATAAACGCGGATTTTTCTGCGCCACTCCGCGTTCACCCGCGTCCTATAAATTCGGTTCCCACGTGTGCCAATCCGTGACCTGCTGGTAGGCGTACGCCATGCGCAGCAGCACATCCTCGCGGAAGTGTTTGCCCATCAACTGCATCCCGACCGGCAGGCCAGTGCCATCGAACCCGACCGGGAAGGCTAGGCCGGGCACACCCGCCAGGTTCGCGGGCAGCGTGAACACATCCTCCAAATACATCGCCAGCGGGTCGTCGCCGTGCGCGCCGATGGGGAATGCCGTGGTCGGGGCGACCGGCGCAGCGATAGCGTCTACCTGCTCGAAGGCCTGCTCGAAGTCGCGCTGGATGAGCGTGCGCACCTTCTGTGCCTTGCCGTAATAGGCATCGTAGTAACCCGCCGAGAGGGCGTACGTGCCGAGCATGATGCGCCGCTCCACTTCCGCACCAAACTTGCGTCCCCGTGTGCGATAATAGATGTCCCACATGCTCTCGGCTTCCAGGCGCGGCCCGTAGCGGATGCCGTCGTAGCGCGCCAGGTTGGCCGAGGCCTCCGCCGGGGCGATGATGTAATAGACCGGCAGGGCGTACTCGGTGTGCGACAGGCTAATTTCACAAATCTCCGCGCCCAGGCCTTCCAGCACGCGAATAGCTTCTCGGACGCCAGCCTCGACTTCAGCCTGCATCCCGCGCACGAAGTATTCCTGTGGGACGCCGATGTTCAAACCGCGTAGGGACGGACAGCTGTCCGTCCCTACACCGAAATCAATTTTGGGGACTGGTGCCTCCACGGTTGTCGCATCCAGCAGATCGCGGCCGGCCATGATCTGGAACAGGATTGCCACATCCTCTGCTGTGCGCGCCAGCGCCCCCACACAATCCAGCGAGGAGCCGTAGGCTACCAGCCCGTAGCGCGAGACACGTCCGTAGCTGGGCTTGAGGCCAGTCACCCCACAGAATGAGGCCGGCTGGCGGACGCTGCCGCCCGTATCCGTGCCCAGCGCGGCCGGGACAAGTCGCGCTGCCACTGCCGCCGCGCTTCCTCCAGAGGAGCCGCCCGGCACGCGCGATTCGTCCCATGGATTGTGCGTCACGCCATAGGCCGAATTTTCGGTGGACGAGCCCATGGCGAACTCATCGGTATTGGTCTTGCCAATGACTATTGCCCCGGCCTTTTGCAGACACTTAACCGACGTCGCAGTAAACGGCGGAACAAAACCCTCCAGAATTTTCGAGCCAGCCGTGCAGGGCAGACCTTCGACAGCCAAAACATCTTTGACCGCGATAGGGATGCCAAGCAAAGGCTTGGTAGACCAGAGATCGGTAAATTGGGGATCAGTCCGGCGGAGAGCAACCCTCTCGCGATCGGCAGCCTCGGCTTGCGCCAATGCCGAGGCGGCCGCAAGGTGTAGAAAGGCATGCAAGGATGGCTCCCGCCGCTCGATGCGCTCAAGGCAGGCGCGGGTCAGTTCGCGGCTGGAAGTCTCGCCGTGAAAAAGGGCGGAAATGGCTTGCATGAGGGAAAATTCAGTAAGTTCCATTCACGCGTCACTCGTCACACGCCACTTGTCACTCAAACACAGGCGGTATCTTGAACTGCTTCCCCTCCGTCTCCGGCGCGTTCCCGAACAAAGCCTCGCAGCTCAAACCGGGACGCGGCTCGTCGGTGCGCAGATGGCCTTCCGCAGCCAACACACTGGCCGTAGGCGAGATATTGGCAGTATCCAATTCTTGCAGCCTGTCAACATAGTCAAGAATGGCCGAAAGCTGTTCGCGGTAGCGGGCTTTTTCCTCGGCGCTCAATTCCAACCGAGCAAGAGTAGCAATGTGTTCGACTTCTTCAAGGGAGAGGGGCATGAGTCAAATTATACGTTAAAACCCGCACTGCTCCAACACAGGGAGACGTTGGACTCCATTATCTAACTTTTCAACGCCACCCCGCCGCATACCAGCGCAGGTACTCCTCCACATGGGCCTGCCAGTAAGCTTCCTCGTGGTAGCCATGGAAAAGATGCCATTCGTGGGGAATGCTCTGCCGGTTGAGAATATCTTCCAGTTCGAGCGCAGTTTGTAACTCGTGGTCGTTATCGCCGATGTCGAGATAAATGCGCGGCAGGGATTCGGGTGAGATGGCCTTCAGCCAATCGCCGAGATGCGGGCTGTCGGTCCAAAAGACGACCGGCGAGTGCGCCCCCAACGCCCCGAACAGGTCTGGACGGGTGAGGCCAAAATGGATAGCCCAGCCTGCGCCGCGCGAAAGCCCGCCGATGGCGCGGTGGTCGCGGTCGGCAAGGGTGCGGTAGTGTGCATCCACATATGGAATCAGTTCACCCGTCAAGGCCCCAGCGAAACCATACTCGGTGGGCTGCTTCCAGGAGGGATCGTGCGGCATGACAATGATGAACGGCGGCGCCTCACCCGCGGCGCTCAACCGATCAGCGGCTGCAGGCGCGCCGATGCGTACCCACTGGTCATCGCCATAGTATTGACCGTGTAACAGATACAACGCGGAATAACGCTGGCTTATCTGCTCATCGTAACAAGGCGGCAGGTAGATGAGAAATTCCAACGCACCTGCCAAGTACTGGCTGGACAAGCTATCAGCCTCGATCTGGCCGGGGATGGCAAGGCAATCGGTTATGGAGGATGGGGTGAGGAGGGGCGTGGGCGCGGATGTAGGAGAAACCGGCGTGACAATTGGGGAAGGTGAAAAGGCAACGGGAAGAGTCGGCGTCAGAGGGGGCACGCAGGCTGAAAGTCCGGCAAGAACCGCTGAAATAAGCACCAGAGCTGCTTGACTTACACGCATGGTTCGCATTATACTCACCTCTGCCGGGGTGTAGCGCAGTTGGTAGCGCACCGCGTTTGGGACGCGGTGGTCGGCGGTTCGAGTCCGCCCACCCCGACTGAGGCCGCCGAGACTGCACAAGCTCTCGGCGGCAGTGCTAAATTAGACAAAGCGCAGTAAAATTGTAGCGGAGGAATCAGTGATATGCCACATCCGAAATTCGATGCGGTGATCGAGGCCGTGCACTATGCGCCGGATGGAAAGATTGCTCTGGCGCGCATCTATGAACGGCGCGGTGCAACCTGGTCGGATCATATCCTGCTTGACCGGCAAGATGTGATCGAACGGCTACGACAAGGTAAGCACTTCGTCATTGGCAGGCGAAAGGAATATTGGGCCAGCACTTTCGAGGTCGGCGAGACGGTGCAATACCTGGCACGCGGTGACAAAGGCGTGATTACCACCAATGGCCAAGCTGGTGAGAAGGACTGGCTGGCGGGCGTACCCGTGTTCTAGGCAAGAAGGATGAGACAGCGTCCTGTCCATCTGCAGTGAGAGTATCCACGTGAAAATTATTGACCAAACCCCATTTCTGTCCGAAAACGGTGAGATCAGCACGCTTGACCAAATCAAGGTCACGTTAAAATTTGGGGCGGATTGGCTTCAGGAGGTCAATGCTCAGAAAACGGTCATGGCCTGTTTGGGAAAGGTGCTGGATGATAGCTTTACCCTGCTTCGCAACGCAAGGCTGGCCGGCGCGGACATTAGCATTCCCCTTATCCTGGTCGGTCCGACAGGCATTTACGTGCTGTACGTTACACCGCTGCGAGGCATGTTCCGGGCAAAGGGGGATTCATGGGGAACCCTCGAAGGCTATATTTTCAAGCCGGCGCGCGTCAATTTAATCGTCCGTACGGCGAACATGGGACGCGCTTTGCAGACATACTTGGAGCGGCAAGGATACCCACCAACTTCGACTCCGATTGATGCCGTGCTACTCGCCACCGAGCCCGGCCTGCACATTGACAGTGTCCGCCCCGTTGTCCGCGTGGTCATGAGAGATGCGCTGGAAAACTTCGCCGCTTCGATAGCTCAGGGACACGTTCTCTTCAGCCCCAAGACAGTCCGTGATATCCTCAGGCGCATTTTGAACCCGCCCTCCGCTTTATCGGAGCAGGCTAAAGTACAAGCCGCCCAAGGCGATTCAGCCCAGCCATTTGCCCAAGAGATAAATGCCTTCGGCCTGGATTCCACACAAGAATCCACCCTCGGGCTGACCCCGGTCGGCGACAGTGCACAATTCCCCGAGTCGGGCGCATTCGCCAAGTCTATGGTGTTCTCCCAGCCCGAAACAGCAGCCCCAAGGAAAAGGCTATCGTTCTCGACCAAACAGTGGGCCTTTCTGATCGGCTTCTCTGTCATCGAGATCATCATCCTGATCATATTTGCCATCCTGATGATATCCAACTTATAAGCCAAGCGCGGGCCTTTCCTTGAAGTTACCTTTCCTTTCGATCATTATCCCAGCATACAACGAAGAAAAACGCCTGCCCCACGCCTTGGGGCAGGTATTTGCCTTCCTGGAGAAACAAGCTTATCCTGGCGAAGTGCTCGTGATCGAAAACGGCAGCACCGATGGCACTCTTCAACTGGCGCAGCAATATGCCAGGGAGCACCCTGGCCTGCGCGTCATCCACGAAGCTGGGCGCGGCAAGGGACTTGCAGTCCGCCGCGGAATGGCAGAAGCGCGCGGCGAGTATCGCTTCGTCTGCGACGTGGACCTCTCTATGCCAGTGGAGGAGATCAGCCACTTCCTGCCTCCGGCGCTGGCTGACTTCGATATCGCTATCGCCTCGCGCGAGGCTCCCGGCGCGGTGCGCTACGACGAGCCTTACTACCGCCACCTGACCGGGCGCGTTTTCAACCACCTCATCCGCCTGCTCGTTTTGCCAGGCATACAAGACACTCAGTGCGGGTTCAAATGCTTCCACGCCGCCGCGGCCGAAGATATCTTCCGCTATCAAACGCTCACCGGCTGGTCATTCGATGTCGAGATCCTGCACATCGCCCGCCAGCGCGGCTGCCGCATCATCGAAGTCCCCATTCGCTGGTACTACAGCCCCGAAAGCAAGATCCACATCCTGCGTGATTCCTGGCGCATGTTCCTCGACCTGTTGGCCATCCGCCGCAACGCGCGGCGAGGGATCTATGATACGCAGTGACGACTTCCCTGGCCTGGCCCGCCACCGTTCGTGCCGCGAGCACGGCGGCACGCCGGTGCGACACCTGCCCCGAACCGCAGGTGCGGGGGACGGCAGGGCAGGCAGTCGTCGAACGGCTGAAGCCGTTATTACACTTTTCCCCACGCTGGTAGTCTCCCTCTTGAGAGCAGAGGCCAAATAGAGTAAACTTGAGGCAAACTGAACCCGAGGGAGAGCGATGGAACAATTTACCAAACCTGGAGATTT
>Ga0209609_10000045_pt1 | contig 62809 bp, 48 predicted proteins | sample LakKivw325mmetaG_FD_184136 | JGI IMG/M metagenome (GOLD analysis project Ga0209609, IMG submission 184136) | Anoxic lake water microbial communities from Lake Kivu, Rwanda to study Microbial Dark Matter (Phase II) - Lake Kivu water 325m metaG... | ecosystem: Environmental > Aquatic > Freshwater... | reverse complement strand
TTCTGCGGAACACTTCCCACCGGCTGAGCAGGACTGGTCCGATAAACAGGTCTCCCAGCAAAGCCGTTGCAATCGCTACCCCGGACAGGATCCCGAAATCGCGCAGAATGCGTGTTTGCGACAGCAGGTTGACCGCAAATCCGAGCACAAGCACCCCGGACGTGAAAATCAGGGCGGGGCCGACTTCCAGGAGCGCACTACGCATCGCGACCTGACGTGCGCCGCTCACCACAAAGTCGGTTTTGAAGTGCGAAAAGTAGTGGATCGTATCATCGACGACCATGCCGATTGCAATGGAGGCAATGATCGCCGTTGCCATGTTCAGATGAAAGTTGCCATAACCCATTAAACCCAAAGTCATGACGATCGGAAAGATATTGGGCAGAACACTGATAAGTCCACCCCGCCAGCCGAATTGCGCTATCATCAGTGCCAGGATGACAATCAAGGCCATTGCTAAACTCTCGATCTGCGTACGGATAATCTGGTGAGTGACAGCGTTGACTAAAAAATCCACGCCCGTCACTTCATATTTGATGTCTGGCGCGTATTTTCGCATCAAATGCTCAATGCGGTTCAGCAAACCCTGGCGCAGGTTGGCGTTCATCTGGCGGGTGCGAATCGAAAGGCGTGCCGTGGCATAGTCGGCCGTCACGAAGTCGGCGGTTTCTTCGCCGCCGGAAATTTCATAGAGCAGGAACGCCTGCGCCACCGCTGAGCGTGAATCAGGGATGCGATATGCTTCCGGGTGATCGGCGTTCAGCGCCCGGTTGATCAGTTTCAGATAATCCACAACGGAGTAAGTGGCGGCAACCGCCGGATCAGGAGCCAGCGCCTGTTGAATGGAATCGATTTGTCGGAGAACTGCCGGTTCCTTGAAAGTGTCTTCAGCGCCGGACAAGACGATTTCGAGGCTGGAAGCGCCGGTCAGCCATTGATCCAAAAAGCGTGTATCCTGATACAGTCGGTTGGATTTTTTCAGGTATTCCAGCATTGAGGCCTCGGTCTGAATACGCGGCAGGCCCATCGCCATCAGCACCGTCAAAACAGTCGCACTCAACAGGATCAGCCGTGGAAAACGTAGATTCCAGTTGGCAATTCGGTCAAGCACTTTTTGCATGGATGTCATGTTGCTCTGCTTTTTACCGGTCAGATTTAAGTGCGTGCTCATTAGAAGCGTCGGAACCAATATTAAGGCCAACAGATAGGCGACCATGATGCCAAAACCGGCAAACAGACCAAGATTTTTAATCGCCGGGATGCGACTGATCGCCAGCGACCCAAATCCCACCGCCGTCGTGAAGGAAGTAAAAAAGCAGGGGCGACCGGCTTTGACCAAGGCTTGCAGAATTGCCCCGCGTCTCTCGGTATGCCGCGTCATTTCTATCCGGAACTGGCTGATGAGATGGATCGAGTTTGCCAGACCGATAATATTGATCAGGGCAAACAGGGTCGAGGACACCGGCGAAATGGGGATATCGGCAAAGCCTTTCAGTCCCAAAGTCCAGAGGAGCGCCACCACTACTGTTGCCAGCGCCGTCACGACGACCCGCCAGTTGCGAAACAGCAGAAAAACAACCGCGCCCGAAATTAACAGTGATAGCGGAAAAAACACGGCAATATCATGTTCGATGATGGCATTCAGCTCACCATCCAAAATCTGTTCCCCGCTGAAATGAAATTGCCGTCCGGTACGCCGGGTTTCCGTATCCAAGAGCGTTTTTAGGGTGCGGCTGAGCTCAATGTAGCGCGCAACGTTGGTTTGGGTCGAATCTTCGGGCAAATCAATTTCCAGCAACAGCGCCAACACCTCACCGTGGTGCGCAAGCAGGTTGCCGCTGATGAAAGGATTGCGGGCGATGCGTTGTTGAATCATCAGCCGGTCACTTTCCGTCAAATTGGTCTGGCCGATGAGCGGTTCGACAGACAGGCCTTCCGGTGAACCGACAATATCCTCGACCGTCAACAGACTGAGCACCTGCGTTACAAAAGGCGCGGCCTGCAGTTTTCCCCCTAACTGGTTCAGGTAAATCAGCTCCGCAGAATCCAGCGGCGTGGAGCAACGATAGGCGACGATCACATTACCGGTATGGGGAAAATTTTCCCGAAAGCGTTTGAAGGTCGCCAGCACGGGATCCTGTTGTGTAAACCAGGTATTCTCGTCGTCTTCGGTGCGCAGTTTGGGTAACTGGGTAAGCGCCAACAGCGTCACCAGCCCGATCAGGAGACTGAGCCAGAAACGCCATTTTAAGATCCATTCACCGAGACGAAGCATAGGTTTGCCTCCACGTGCCGTTCATAATTGGACTGGTAATTTAAAGCAATCGGGGCGTTATGCGAACAGGCATTTAGAGCAGGTTATGACTTACTTTTTTTTACGATCAGGGAATCAAATCCGATTTCTTTAGCGGGTCAGCAGGGTGATCACTTCAATATGCGGTGTCTGCGGAAAAAGGTCTACGGGTTGTACGCGTCGGATAATATAACCGGATGCGATCAAGGTTTTCAGATCGCGCACCTGGGTCGCCGGATTGCAGGAAACGTAAATCAGACGCTCGGCGGCTACCTTCGCCAGAACTGGCAGGAGTTGCGGATGCAGACCATCGCGGGGCGGATCGAGGATTACCAGGTCAGGCGCCGGCAGTTGAGCCAGTAATTGGGGATCATCAGTAAACAGCGTATTCAGGTCGCCCTCAATGAAACGTACGTTGTTTATTTTGTTCAGGTCCACGTTTTCCCGGGCATCGGCCACAGCGGCGGGCGAGATTTCGAAACCAATTACCTCCTCGGCCTGGCGTGCCAGGTAAAGCGCGATACTGCCGGTTCCGCAGTACAGATCCCAGATCACCCGGCGGGAACCTTCAGCGACGTACTCCTCCACAATCTGGTACAGCCGTTCCGCCATCAGGGTATTGGTCTGGAAAAAGGAAGCTGGAGAAATTTTGAAGGTTAACTCACCGAGTCGCTCGTAGATGTGGGTTTCGCCATAAAGCGCATTTATTTTTCGCCCGCTGGCCAATCCCGAAACGTTATCGGTTACGGCATTGACCACCGCGACGATATGCGGAACCACGGCGAGCAACGGCTCCATTAAATCCCGCAGCATTTCCGGCTCATCTGCATTGGTCACGATATTGATCAGGTACTGATCCGAACGAATGCTGTGCCGAATCACCAAATGCCTCAGGAAGCCGGTGTGTTTTTTAGCGTCGTAGGGGGCGAGCGCCTGGGCCGTGGCAAAATTGCGCACCGTATCGAGGATTGATCGGGTGGCCGGCGGGGCGATCAGGCAATCGGCGAGGTCGAGGGCTTTGTAAAAATTACCGGGCACCCGTAACCCCAACGCGAAATCGGGGCGCTGGTCGGCAGGATCAGCGGGAGTGCGCCAGCACCTATTGGAAAACGCAAATTCCATTTTGTTGCGATAGTGCCAGAGCTGCACTGCGGGGATAATCGGTTCGATTACTACCTTAGCAAAGCCGCCTAAATGATGATACAGATCGCGCACCTGCCGCTGAAAATATTCCAGTTGGAGAGTGTAGGGCAAATTCTGATGACGACAGCCGCCGCAATGCGCAAAATACGGGCAGGGAGCGGGGATTTCCTGCGGACTGCGCTCCAGGATACTTCTCGTTTTCACCTCAGCCCAGGCAGTGCGGGCTTTGGTCACCTGCGCCAAAATCCGGCGTCCCGGCACCGGGCAATCAGGGGCAAATAACAAATAATCACCCAGACGGGCGAGTCCCTTGCCCCCGTAAGCCAGATCGGTGATGGTCAGCTCGACTACGGCATTTCTTTTCACAGGAGGCATGAGAGAAGGTTTTCCTGCAAAATGGGAGTTTTCAGACTGGCAGATTGACTTCGTCTATCTGGGCGGGATCCATGTATTTCCGGGCATATTCAAGGTAGATTTTTTCCTGCACAAACACCTTGAAGATTTCCGGATCAATGTGTTTGTCCTTCGCCATAAAGCCCATGATTTTCATGGATTCCGCCAGCGATTTGGCTTTTTTGTAAGGGCGATCCCTGGCCGTCAGCGCCTCGAAAATATCCGCCAAAGCCAAAATCCGCGCCTGCACCGAAAGCTGCTCTTCATTCAGGCCGTTGGGATAACCGGTGCCATCCAATTTTTCATGGTGTCCGCCAGCGAATTCCGGCACCCGGCGCAGTTTTTTGGGATAGGGCAGTTTTTCCAACATTTTAATCGTTACGACGACGTGGTTATTGATGATCTGGCGTTCCTCATCACTCAGCGTTCCGCGGGCAATACAGAGATTTTTAACCTCCTCTTCCGAAAGGAGTGACTGATCCTGACCGTTAAGTTGGTAAGAATGGGCGGCAATTTGACGTATCCGTTCCTGTTTTTCCGGCGCCATGAATTCGCCCCCGACATTCGCGACCCTGACGAATTCCCAATCGTCGTCAATCTGCCGGGCGACGCGCTCATATTCCTCGTTGACGGTATCATTTAACGGTGCGGCTCCCGGCCGGCAGTATTGCTCCAAAAGGCGCAGTTTTGTTTCGCGCTTGAGGATTTCAAACCGGGCCTGAACGGTATTGATCCGGTCGTATATCGTTGCCAGCTTGGTCGATTTGTCAACGACATATTCGGGAGTGGTAATTTTGCCAATATCGTGCATCCAGGCGGCAATCCGTAATTCCTTCAACTGGTCTTCCGTCAGCAGAAAGTCCGCGTATTTACCGTAGTTTACGTCGTTTAGTTTGTGAGCAATGAGCATCGTCAGCTCCGCCACCCGTTCGATATGGCCACCGGTGTAGGGCGATTTTTCGTCTATCGCCGAGGCAATCACCTGGATGAACGATTCAAATAAATTTTCCAGATCGTGGATCAGCTTGGTATTGGTAATCGCGACCGCCGCCTGCGACGCTAGTGAGATTATCAGGTTCTGGTCAGACTGCGAAAAAGGCACTACCTCACGGGTTACCGGATCCTGGGAGTTGATGAGCTGCACCACGCCGATGATTTCGTCTTCGTGGTTACGCATGGGTACGACCAACATTGATTTGGATCGGTAGCCGGTTTTGTTGTCAAAGGCGCGGGTGCCGGTGAAATCGAAACCCTCGACATCATAAACGTCGGGAATATTGATTACCTCACCCGTCAAGCCGACATGCGCCGAAACCATGGCATGATTGGGCTGGCCATCCTGTAAGTAAAGTCGCACAGGATACCAGTTGATGGGATTACCTGAAGTCCCCCCCATTCGAATATTGAGTGAATCTGTCTGGACAATCTCGAACTTCAGCGCGTGTCCATCTTCGTCCATCATATACAATGTTCCGCCGTCGGCATTGGTGAAATAGCGGGCTTCTTCCAAAATCATCTGTAAAAGCTTGGGCAAATTGTGCTCGGCGGACAGCGCGGCACCGATTTTGGCTAAATCCCGCACCCGCTTACATAAATTGGCAATATACTGCTGGATCTCGGGCACTGCGGATGCAATCTTGGCCCGCAGTTGCGGATCATCTACGAACTCGCAGGGATTTTCGCTGACCGGTTCTTTGCTTGGTTGTACCATGAATCGTCTTCCGGGTTGAAATTTAACGGATGAGACCGCGATTTAAAATAGTCTTGTCAAATTTTTAGAGCTTCGCGCCGGTGAGCGGTCACATACCAAGCCAGGGCAACCATGAGCACCCCGAACACAATTGCCATCTGGTAATAGCCGCCAGGCGTCCTGGCAGCAAATAAATTCAATCCGCTATTTAAAATCAGGTAAAAGGTGACGGCCAACAGATAGGCGAGTAAATTGCGCCGCAGAAAGTACACGACCCCGATGGCGCCCCATCCGAGATAGACCGCATTGATTAGCCACCCGAACCAAAAATCTGTCCCGAATCCGTTCGGGTAGGTCTGAAAAAGCGCCGCTACCAGAGTCAGAACCGCAAGCTGGCGCCAGCGTTGGTGCAAAACTGCGGACAGCAGGAATAAGAAAAGCCCGATGACGGCAAGGTAGAGAAGAGCGCGCAGAGCAGTAGAAACAAAGATATTTAGCCACGGCCAGACGGCCGCAAGTTCAGTTTCCACCGAATATATTTCGGCCAATAGAGGTGGGCGATAGCGCAGAATGGCCAGCGTCACCAATTTATGGAGAGCCAATATCCCGCAACTGACCGTCAGGGCGCCAACGATCGCATCGCGGCTATAGCCTCGCCGACCGATCGGTGAAAAGAACGCCGGTAAATTCGGATACAGATAAACCAGACCGGCGGTCATCATCAAACTCAGTCCCGCCGCGGCCAAGGTTTTCAGGATCACTAAAAAAAACCAAAAGGCTGTCCAGGCACTCAGGTTCCAGCTGGTGGCATAGTCCCAGCGCGCTTCTCGATAGGCACTCAGAGCGTTGATCAAATATAGCAGTCCGATAAAAAAGGCGACCCTGACCGGAATGGACCAGTTGAAGGCCATTCCCGGCGGATGCCTTAGCAGGTATCGGACAATTAAAAAAATCCCGCTGACTAACAGCGCAATCTGCGAAAATTCCCAGATGGTCTGGTAGGTTGTACGAGCAGTCTCATTGGTAATCCATTCCTCGGGCAACTTGTAATAGACTCGGTATTCGCTGATCTCTTTGCCCCGCACAATAACGCGATGGCGCAGACGCCCCTGACCGATACTGGCCTGATCCTGCGGCGAACTTTCCCACACGAAAATGTGATCGGTGCGATGCTTCAAATGGTTAGTTTTCGAATCAATCAACCTCAATTTCTGAAGATCAATCTGCCGCTGTTGCAGAAATTTCTCCGCCAATCGGCGAGCCTGCCGAGGGGTCAGTTTGGCGCCGGGATTTTCTTCCGGTACTATATGCGAGAAGGAAGAGACCGCCCCGCTCAGCGGGTTGACCGTAATCTGGTATTCGGTGGGTGATAGGGGTTCAAAAAACCGGACCTGCCAGCCACGCCCACCGTCTAAATAATTTTCTATCAGATAATTCAAACTATCGAGCGAGGAGTGTTGCAGGATATAGCGGACGAATTGTGGCTCGATATCGCTGGTAAATCTGACGGAGGTCATGAATTTTGCGGAACCGGTGTCTCGCTCCGCCACAAAACTGCGGGCAATAGTCATCGCGGCGCGGCGCGTGAGGTTCATCCGCCGATTCCCAATGGACTGACCCGGCGAAAGACCAATCACAATTGTTCCGGTGATGATGATTAATGCCAGCCTGATCCGACGGGGATGCAGGCGCAGGTACTCTTCCCGGAGCAAAGCTGGCTGGGGGGCGATTTGCGGTTGTACATCCTGGATAATCTCGGGAATCGCCGCTACGGTTGCTGTATCGTCGTGCGTAAAATGACCGTACTTCAAACGGTGAAACAGATTATAGAGCAACGGCAGGAGCATCAATCCAGCTACCAGACCACCACTGATGATCAGGAGCCAGTCTCCACTTTTAAACAGCACCAGACCGGCATACAGCGCATCTACGGTATAGTGCCAGATCAGTAAAGTCACAACGCCTGTCTTCAGGAAAACAATCCCGATTAATATTCCGAACAGGCTGACTTCCATACCCCTGATCCAGAAAGGTTGGTTGGGATAATTCGCGTGGGCGAATCCCCAGATAAGCGCCGGCACGATGACCGCGATGGCTTTACTGCGCGTGATTTTTAACAGGAACGGAATGGTAAACAACCGGAAAAGAAACTCCTCTGTCACGGCCGGAATAAATCCTGTCATCAGCACAAAAAGCGCCGGACAGGCGGCATTGAGGACATTCGAATACGACACATCCGCAGGTGACCAGGCCCCCCAGCGTTTGGCAATCAGGTAAAATCCAGTTTGAAAAGCCAGGAAAATAAACGCCAGGGCCAGTCCGAGACCTGCCTCTATCAGAAACTGCTTCGAACGCAGATGGTTGCGTGAAAAGGACTGCGAGAGTGAAATGTGGGGGAAGATATTCGTCGTGCGTATCAAGTTTTCGCCAGCGGCCGTTACCAGGAATACCAAAAGTCCGTAAAGCAAGGCCATCATCACCGCTGCTAACGTAAATTGCCCAAAATAATCCACCAGCGATTGGTTACTATCAATCTGAAAAATGCTGATCGGAATCAAATTGAGCATGGCGATCAATTGAATTACAATGGTCAGGACTCCGAACCAGATGGCGGCTTTGAGGCGCAGATTCCGGCGCTTCAGATTGCGGAAAAAAACAACTCCGGCTGCAATTATCATTGCAATCGCCCCGATATCGGCCGCCAGGGCAGTGGTGAGATTCGCAGAACGCAGACGTTGATAGGCTCTTTGCCAGGTCTCGGGCAATTTGAGGTAGCGCCGGTATTTGCCGACTGCATCGCCCTGGATGGTCACTTCGATGCGGTACTCGGCATTCGCCACAGAGCTTTTGTGATTCCGAAAAGTTAAGAAATGATCTGTACGCTCGGGCTTGGCTTCACTCCGGGTTTCAACCAGCTGCCACTCATCTGCATCAATCTTCTGGGCAAGCATAAAGTTACGGGCGATTTGCCGGGCTTCGTGACGACTAACCCGGCTGTGCAGGGTGGCTGCTTCTTCAGGTAAAATATGTTCGAATTCTACGATCTGCCCGGCCGGTGAAAGGGCAACTCTGAATTCCTCTCGATTGAGCGGTTGGAACCAGCGGGTGCTCCAGTACCAGATGGGCATCTCGTTCTGGAAAAGACGCGCGCTTGAATCGAACCCGATTGTCCTTTCCAAAAAAGTCTTGGCGGGTTCGTCGATGTCGAAAATGATTGCGTGTCGGAAACCGGAGACGTTGAGCTTGCGGGATTCGAGAAAATTCCGGGATGCCTGATAAGCCTGAGAGCGGTTTAACTTAAAGTCAATCTGGTGTTCAGGAAAGGCTTGCGTGAAATAAGAACTTAGGAAAATAATTGCGCCGGCAGTGAACAAGGTCCCCAATACCCAGCCCAGGCATTCCTTGATATTCAATTTCGACGTCGTATACCTCATGGTTGTCGAACAGGATTTAAGAAAAAAAAGACTCCGTCAACAACGGAGTCTTTTAATGTGCGAAAAATTGGCGGATGACCGCGTTATTTTCTGCCGCGAGCCATTTTGGCGCGAGCCACATCACCGTTCTTGTCGATGAAGTAGAGATAGCCTTCTTCGCGCTTGACGCCGCATTTCTTAATAACTTTCGCGTTGCCGCCCTTTTGACCACCACGAGCCATCTTGGAGCAAGCTACGTCACCGTTCTTGTCCAGATAGTAGAGATAGCCTTTTTCTTTCTTGATGCCACATGCAACAACTTTTTGTGCCATTGTAAATCCTCCTTTTTGAGTTAATAGATTTTATGGGTAAATGTTAAGTGACAATTTTTTAAATGTCAAGACTTTCTTCCGTCGGAAGCCACTTTTTTAAAAAAAACAGGTGAAAATGGCCATTTATATCTGCGATTCAGGCTTTGTTAACGATTTTTTCGGTCTCCCGCGCGATGACCAGCTCCTCATTGGTGGGAATTACCAGCACTCTAATCGGAGACTCCGGAGTGCTGATAGTGCTTTCCGTGGCCCGGACAGTTTGGTTCTTGAGGCTGTCGAGATGAATCCCTAAGGCTGTCAGATTGCTCATTGACTGTTCCCGCACCAGAACTGAATTTTCTCCGATTCCTCCCGTAAAGACGATGGCGTCCGCCCCGTTGAGCACACCGATGTAAGCCGCCACGTATTTCTTGACTCGGTAACAAAAAACATCCAGGGCTAATTTGGCCTGTTGGTTGCCTGCTTGGGCGGCAGTTTCAATCTCACGCATGTCATTACTCAGCCCGGATATTCCCTTAACACCGCATTTCTTATTAAAAAAGGAACTGGCATCGTCCAGCGACAAATTTTCCCGGGCGGCAATCATAAAAATCAGACCCGGATCAATGTCGCCACAGCGGGTGCCCATGACCAGTCCTTCCAGCGGCGTAAAACCCATCGAAGTATCCACGGAAATCCCGCCATTAATAGCCGTGATACTACTGCCATTACCCAGATGGCAAGTGATGATCCGCAGGTCGCTGATGGGGCGCGCCAAAATCGCGGCCGCACGATGGGCGACATAATAGTGGGACGTTCCGTGAAAACCATAGCGACGGATACCATATTTCTTGCTGATGCTGTGGGGAATGGCATAGGTACTGGCATATTCGGGCATATTGATATGAAAGGTAGTGTCGAAGACCCCTACATTGGGAGTACACGGTAGCTTCTTCAGGCTGGCTTCCACGCCCTTAATATTGGGTGGATTGTGCAATGGCGCAAATTCGATGCATTCGTGCAGTTTGGCGAGCACCTCGTCATCAATCAAGATCGACTGGGTAAATTTGTCGCCCGCATGCACCAACCTGTGCCCGACGGCTTTAATTTGCGCAAGATTTTCAATTACGCCGTATTCAGGATGAATCAAGGTCTCCAATATTCGATCAATCGCAGACTGATGATCATTAATATTATCGGTCAGCGTAACCTGCCGGCCGTCGGGTAACTTATGAGTCAGATTGGTGCCCTGGGTCCCAATCCGATCTACCAATCCTTTACATAGTACTGCGGATCGAGCCGTATCAATTAGTTGGTATTTGACAGATGAACTGCCGGAATTGATGGTCAGAACTAACATTAATATCCCCTACAATTTCTGATTATCAAGGGTAATGGTAACGGTCGCGATGCTTTTGCCTGAGAGGCGCTATGGATTATTTTCTTCACAAAACGGTATCAAATTTTACAAATTTTATTGCAGCTTTCAAAACATTATTGATATGAAAACGGGGAAAATCTGCTTTTCTCCCGTTCCATCATATCTTTGAGTTTGCATTCCGGCTGGCGTTGAATTGCAGGTATCTGATTGGCGACGAGTGGTTTTTTCAAGATGATGGGGTTAGGTAACAGAACACCTCAATATCTGGCCTAATTTTCATGAATCACGTTTATTAAATTTTAATGGATTGCTTTAAATGCGTCCTGTAAGATGCAATCTTTCAGAAGGATTTAGTAATCAAAATATGGCCGGAATCAACTTTTTTGCTTGATTTTTTGAGGAGCGGCGAATATATTCAAGGTGATTATGCAACTGAAGGGGTAAATTTTTCGGAAGCGCCTTATGAAGTCAAAGAATTCCACAACCAAGCTCGGGTTGGCAATCGGCTGGCTGGTTTTGTCATTCAGCCTGTATGGGCAGATTCGCGAACCGGTAATATTTCCGTTCAAGCAGAGCAATACCATACTGTTGAAGACTGCTGGTGGTTTCAATTTCGATAACGATGAGTTTTTAGATGTTGTCGGCATTGCCGCTCAGGTGGATGGTCGGGGCAACATCATCCCGCGATCGACCTATTTAGTCCATTTAGAGGAATCGCCGGGGGGCGATTTTAATGTGCAGTGGCGATTCAATGTGCCTGCCGGATTGAAAGGTGATTTCGTTGATGTATTAGTCACCGACCTCGATCAAAACGGTACTTGGGAAGTAATCGGCGCGCTAAATATCAGTGAAACGGAAACATCCGGTGATCCGGCGTGGCTCTACTTGTTTTCTTGGAATGAACGTTTTAGCGCCGAACCGCTAATCAAGATCGGCTCCGAATTCGGATTCAATGTCCGACCTCGCCCTGTTTTCTTGGCTTTGGGCGACGTTAACAATGATGAGCGTGATGAGATCATCATTTCCTCGGTCGGTCCTGAGAGAAGTGTCATTGTCCTCGGGGTGAACGGTAGCCTGGCCTCCGGAAATCTTAAACTGATCTCCCATTCCTCAAAACTGAAAGGTCTTTCCGGCATCCAGCCTTTCCGAGCATTAGGGGTAAATATGCATGCCAATCCAGGGGCAGAAATTGTCATTGTGGGTGGTATGCAGGAGCTGGAGATTGCCATTTATCCATTTGAGTTGAAGGGCGCCCCGCTTACAAGTCTAACCATTGCTGGCTCGAGCCGCAGCGAATTCGATCTGGAGGGCATGAGCGCTGGTGATTTGGATGGCGATGGATTAAGCGAACTCATCCTGCCTGAAAAAGCCGGCGGAGCGCAATTAATTAGGCAGGAGAATAAAATCTTAAAAGCAATCCCCTTTCTGCCCAAGGCGCTCAAAATAAATTGCCTGACTGCCTTTGATCTCAATAACAACACCCTTAGCGATCTCCTTTTAAACCTACAAGGGAGCAGTGACATTCAACATCTTGAATACACTCTGACAGGGTCTTTCACCAATCCTGATGTGTATGCCAGAACCGCCTATCCCAATCCCGTACTGAAGAACGTGCGCTATCTGACCTTTAATATGGTTCAGTCCTCGACAGGCGATCCAACCGGGGCGATTGTTGCACCTTTTATCATGCAAAATTTTAACCAGCACGGATTGTGCTACTGGCAATTGGTGGAAGGGGCTGACCTGAGTAGCGCCGGCCTGATGGATACATTGCTCGGACCGGTAGACTCAGCCCTGGCTCTGCAACAACCAGCACCTCAGGCCACACCGCGCGCGATATCGGAAGCAGATTATCTGAGAAGCGAGCTGGTCGGCCTGGAGGGGGAGGAAATTGGCCTTTCGCCCCTGCCGGAAGGTGAAGGCAAGACGGCGACTGCCGCCAAAGGCCGCAAAATCATCAAACCGGATATTCTTACCCATCCTGGGCAGACTGTTCAACAACCTTTGAATGTGCCGGATTTGTCCCTGGCTGACACAAAAAATCTGAACGTCAACGTCGAGACTCCCCCGGGAATGCGCTTTGACTTGGCCAATAAACTTTTCACGTGGGTTCCCACCGACACAGCTCTGGGACTGCACAAAGTAACCGCCACGCTGTCCTGGGGTGGAAAAAAAGAGGTGCGGACTTTTACGATCTATGTTAACAGTATGCCAAAAATTACCTCGACTATTCCATTCCGCGATATCATTCAAATCGGCGAAACCTTCCGTTTCCGGGTCGAGGTGCGCGATGAAAATCCCGATGCCCTGATTACCTATAACCTGCTCAATTGCCCGGCAGGTGCGACGATCAATCCCGCCGGTGAAATCCTCTGGAAACCGACCTTTGAACAAACCGACTGGTACGACTTCATCGTCGAGGCGACTGATGGGTACGATTCCGACAAAATCGAATTCGCCCTGTTCGTTAACCATCCTGTGACCATCGAATCAACCGCTCCGAGTAAAACCAGCGTCGGGAAGAACTACACCTACGAGCCCGTCACGGCTGACAATAACAAAGGCGCTTTCCTGGGGCGTTACACCGCAGCTCCGCGGATCGAAAACTGGCGCCAAACCGGCGTCATGGAAGCCCGTATCCTTGATGACCCCATTCGCAACAACCTCGGGAAATTCATCGAACGCTACATTAAAACCTTCCAGCCCACGGTGACCCCGGCCACAATGACCGGTGTCCCGAAAAACCTTTTCCAGGAGGTCTTTGAGGATAGCGGTAAGCTCGTTCTGGTTTACAACTTGGCGGCGGCGCGTGGTCTTAGTGCATATCAAATTGTCGAATCGTTTTTTAAAAATCTGAATATGAGTACCCCCCGTCTATCTACCCCGGAGCAGATTTATTTGTACACTTTCCTCCTGAAAGATCCGCCCACCGGATTAAAAATGGATGGCTACGGAAAAATTGAATGGACTCCGACAGCCGAGCAGTTCGACTATCAGTCAGTCGCCTATACCGTCTCTGATGGCTATTTTTCAGCCGAGGAACATGCGCAGGTGTATGTGAATTATCCGCCCAACATCACCTCCTCACCGGATACCAACGCCTATGTCAACACGCTCTGGCAGTATGAATTAAATGTGACCGATCTGAATACCGACAGCAAACTCAGCTATGAAATCCTGAAAGGGCCGGAAGGCATGGTAATTTCTCCCCAAGGCGTCATTACCTGGCGTCCAACTGACTTGCAGCTGAATGGTCACAGTTTCATTGTGCGCGTCACAGACGGAATGGCAAGCGACACCCAGAAAGGACGGGTGTTCGTCAACGTCAAACCCAAGATATTATCCGTTCCCAAGCCGGTTGCGCTGACAAACCTGAAATACGAATATCAGCTCGAAGCTGAAGATCCCAATGGCGACGCGATGACTTACAAGGTAATTCGCCTGCCTAAATACGCCAGTTTTGATCCCGAAAGCGGTTTATTGACCTGGAATCCGCGCAAGGTTCAAAAAGGCGTCAATGACGTCGTCCTCGAGGTGGTTGACTCACACGGCTGGAGCACCATGCAGGAATTTCAGGTGCACGTTTTTCATAATCCGGCTACCAAACGCCTATCTTTCATCAGGGATACCATTTCCTTATTAGCCCTGGTGGGTGTCATCTATCTGGTAGCGCGCTGATCATCCGGCGGCAGGTGAATCCGACTCGGCCTGAATAATAGCGCCGATGGCCGATTCCAGCGTGGGTGGCAAGGCCATCCGAATATTGATGACTATCAAGTTAGATGGAGCTAAGTGAGGGGGCAAATTGATGGCGTCTTTGGCGGTTGTTGCGATATAGGCCGCCCCACCACGGCGCGCCGCGGACTTTATCCGATCTATATCACGGTGGTCGTAACGATGGTGATCGGGAAAAACTATAGTATGCAATTTTGCCGGCGCCAGTTGCTCAAGCAGGCGAAAGAATTGCCGGGGATTCCCTAATCCGCAAAAAGCAAGCATCGGTTGGCCGGCAAGTGCACCGGCGACATCGAGTCCGGTTGCGGTCTCAATGACCGAATCCATAACCAGCGGTACATTAAAAAACCTTAGCCCGGGATGATAGCGCTCGAAAAAGAGTCTTTGCTCGACAGGCATTACATCCGAACGGGTGAAGATCAGAAAGTCGGCTCTTTTCATTCCGGTCAATGGTTCACGCAGTCTGCCAACCGGCAGGATATGCGCGCTTTCCGGATTGTTTTCAGTATCCCACAGTACAATGTTCAGCGTTCGTGACAGACGACGATGCTGAAAAGCATCATCGGCGATTAAAAGGTTGCATCCATAACGGGCGACCGCGGTCTGTGCGGCGCGTACGCGGTTCCGGTCGGCAATCACGACCACGCCGGGAGCACTCCGGGCAATCAGCAACGGTTCGTCGCCCGTCGCACGAGCATTCGGAAATACATTCCTGCCGTCGGAGACGACCACCAGTCCCCGCGACTTCCGCCGATAACCCCGACTCAGCACGCCCACCCGAAAGCCTCGCTTTCCAAAAGCATTACTCAAAGCGATGACAAACGGCGTTTTGCCTGTTCCTCCAAGGGTAATATTGCCAACCGCGATGACCGGAACATCTATCGCGGGAATGGGTAACCAGCCTCGGTCGAAAAGAAAGTTGCGTAGCCTGACAAGCAGCAGATAAATCCCCGCCAGCGGATAGAGTAATAACTGCAAGACTGTCAGGGGTCTGGTTGGCATGGCCACCTTAGTCCTTCAGGTACCGCAGGGCAATGCGGGCGGCGCGCGCGGAAGCCCCGCTTTTACCCATCTGTCTCTGGATGTCGTGCAGGAAATGGCGCAGGGACTGGTTATAGGATTTGTTTCGGAGGATTTTTCGGGTTTCGCGAGTGATATTTTCGACAGTAGCCGATTGCTGAATCAACTCCGCCACGCCGGCATAGCCCGCCACTAAATTGGCCAGGCTGATGAAGCGCACTTTAATGAGCACTCGTCCGAGGAGATAGGTGAGAAATGCCACCCGATAAATCACGACATATGGCGTGCCTATCAAAGTGGCTTCCAGGGTAGCGGTTCCCGAAGCCATGATCAGTACGTCGGCGTTGGCCATGATGGCGTAATTACTACCCTCCAGCCAGGTCAGCCAGGCCTGCGGAAACCGTTTCTGCAGGTGTACAGCTGCAATTCCCGGCGCCCCCGCGACAACGGCCTGCAGTTCAGGAAAATCGGCTCGCAGTCTGTCGACGCAGTGTACCAAAAGGTTGATATGGCGCTCGACTTCTTCCGGACGACTGCCGGGGAATAACCCTACCAGCGGCTGACCGGCCTTGGCCAGGGCAAGACGCGGCGGAACGTATCCGGTTTGAAAAACCGGCTGGTCCAATAGCGGATTCCCGACATATGTAGCGTGTACATGTCGCTTCCTGAGCCAGGGAACTTCGAACGGCAAAATACAAATTACTTCCTTGGTGTAGTGCTGTAATTGCCGCACCCGTGCCTGATGCCAGGCCCAGACTTTGGGACAAATATAATACACGACCGGAATTCCCCGCTGGGTTAGTGCCCGCGCCAGTCTGAGATTAAACCCGGGATAGTCAATCAATATGACGAGCTGCGGTCGGTATTCTTCAATAAAACGCAACGTCTGGCGCCACATGCGCCGGAGAAAAGGCAGATGTTTGAGTACTTCAGTGAGACCCATGAACGACGTGTCCCGGATATGGAAAATCAAACGCGCTCCGGCGTGGTGCATATTGTCGCCACCGATAGCCGCGAACTCCAGATCGTCACGTTCCGCCCGTAAAGCGCGGATGAGGTGGCCGCCATGGATGTCGCCGGATAGTTCCCCGGCAGATAGAAATATTCTTTTACCGGGCATGCAGGATCAGCACCTTGATGAGGATTGCCAGGATAAAGAATCCGAAAGTCAGCAGGGTGGATTTTTCTGTGTGGAATACCTTGCCCCAGGACAGAAAATGCGGTTCATCGGATTTCGCCCAGGGCTTTAGCCGGGGCCACAGTCGCGGGACATGAGCTTTATATTCCTCATACTGTGCCCCGAATAAACGGGTCAGCGTTTCTTCTTCTAAAGAAATGATCATTCCGTATTGAAAAACAAAATAGACCAACGCCACCAGCATCAAGGGTAAAAACCAACGCCCGCCGGCAAACACTACCAGACCAAAATAAATCAGGGCATTGCCGATATAGAGCGGATTACGGACATGCGCAAATAAACCCCAGGTGCACAGTTCCTTAGCGCCGACCTGGCGCGTTCGCGTGCGTCCGCCGGCCGCCCGGACTCCCTGCAGGCGGACAATTTCCCCACTCAACGCCATCGTCAGCCCGATCAGGGCGCCTAACCAATGCGGCTGCGCCTGATAAATGATGATCAAAACGATGGGCAGAGGGGTAAAACCACGAGCTTTGAATAACAGGTTTCGGATGTCCATTAGTTTACTCTTTTTAGTTTGGCGAGGATTTGTTTTTCAATACGATTGGCAACTGCCAAAGCCTGACGCCCATCTTCACCGCTGACGGTGGCAACATGGCGCCCCTGGACGGAGCTGATGAAGTTGCGCAGTTCCTCCCGCAGGGCATCGACCGGTTCAGCCGCAAGCTCCTGCCGTACCAGACCGCGGAACCATTGTTCTTCACGGTAATGGTTTTGCTGCGCCGGATGGATAGAGGAACCCTCCGGCTCATCAACCAACCTGACCAGCTCTGTTTTTTTCATTAGAAAATCCAGGTTGTAACAAGCATCCGGTTGAAAGATACGCAGGCGACGCACGCTCTTGGTCGCCACCCGGCTGGCAGTAAGGTTGGCTATGCAACCATTGGCAAATTTTAAACGGGCGTTGGCCAGGTCAATATTCTGGGTCAGGATATTGGCCCCGACTGCCTCCACCTGGCGTATCGGAGCCTTGACCAAATTCAAAACGAGATCAATATCGTGAATCATCAGCTCCAAGATCACTGACACATCAGTCCCGCGAGCGCCGAAAGGAGCCACCCGGTGCGCTTCGATGAACCGGGGATTAACAGCTTCTGCTCGCAGACTCGTGAAGGCTGGATTGAACCGTTCAATGTGGCCTACCTGAAGGGTGATTTTACTCGAGCGTGCCAATTGCACGATGGCATCTGCCTGACGAGTCGTCAGCATAAACGGCTTTTCGCAAAACACATGGCGGCGATGCCGAATAACATCGCGGACGACCGGGAAATGGGCGGCGGTCGGCACTACCACCGAGACGGCGGAGCACTGGGCCAGGAGTTCCTCGGAGCAAGAGAAAGCCCTAACCTTGAGCTCCCGGGCGATCTGCTCCGAACGACCTTGGTCAATATCGAAAAACCCCACCAGATCAGCTTCGGGTAGGGTCAGTAGTTTCATTATATGATAACGACCGAAGTGCCCGGCTCCGATCACACCGATTTTTACCTTCAATCCATTTGGCCTTTCCGCATTTTATTCAAGCTAAAAATCTTGTATTTTCTCGTCAATATAATGAAATTCGGTCATAAATTGAAAGCAATATTCGGGGCGGTAAACGCATGAAATGCAAAAAACATTGGGTTTGGGTTATCTTGTTCATTTACCTCGGCTGGCCGGGGGAGAGCTCGGCTCAAAAAGAAGCCGTTATTCTGCACTGGAATGATTTTCACAGCGCCAATCTGTCTTTCCAGCCCAGCTATGGGCGTGGCGAAGGCTGGGTGGGAGGCTCGGCGACCCTGGCCGGTTATCTCGACTCATTGCGCAGGCTACATCCGCAGGCCATCAGCCTGAATGCTGGTGATGATTTCCAGGGCTCGCCGCTTTCCAGCCTGACCCGCGGCTGGTCACAAATTATTATCCTCAATCAGATCCGCCCAACCGCCTTCACGATCGGCAATCACGAATTCGATTACGGAGTAGACAACCTAAAAAAATGTCTGTCCCGGGCAAATTTTGAGATTGTCTCCTGCAACCTTTACGATTCCAGCCGGCAAGCCCTGCTGGCCAAGCCATATATCCTGAAACGCGCCGGTGAACTGACTATCGCTATCATCGGAGTGGCTGGTGACGACATGAAAAGCAGTTGCCTGCCGGAAAACGTCCGCGGCATCGGTGTCCTGCCGTCGCTGACCCAACTCCGGAAATGTATCCGGGAAGTCAATCCGCAAGCCGACCTCATCGTCATTCTTAGTCACAGCGGCTTTGACGAGGACTCCCTGCTCGCTTTGCAATTGAGCGAAGCCGATGTCATTATCGGGGGCCATTCTCACTCCGTGCTCCGCCAGCCAAAAGTCGTCAACAATATCCTGATCTGTCAGGCTGGAGCCAACGGGCGTTCCCTGGGTTATCTCAAAGCGCAGGTAGACTCTCCCCTGAAAAAAATCAACAGCTTTGAATATCAGCTGCTCGAAACCAGCGTGAATAAGATCAGCCCGAATACACGCGTGCGGCAGATCGTGGACTCGCTCGAGGCGACCATTGCCCCTACCATGAACCGGGTCATTGGTCAGCTGATCTCCGATTGGACACGGAACAGTGACGGCGAGTCCAACATCGGCAACTGGATTTGCGATGCCACGCGGAGCTATTTCAACGCGGACCTTGCCTTCATGAACAGCGGCGGGATTCGCAAAGGGCTGAAGGCCGGACCGATCCGGGTACGTGACATCTGGGAAATATCGCCCTTCGACAACACCATTGACCTGATTACTTTGAGTGGAGCCCAGCTCTGGCAGATGCTCGAATACCGTCTGCGTAATCCCCGTGATTTCCTGCAGGTTTCCGGCATACAGTACGCTTACCAGAAAAATCCTCTGCGATTGCGCGAAGTGACTGTCCTGGGACAGCCCCTCAATCCCGAAAAGTCGTACACTCTGGCAACGAACAACTTCGTGGTCGGTCAATTCGAACGCTTCTTCGGTTTCAACTTGACGGAGGTCAGGATCAAATCTACCGGGATTGTCGGGCGGGATATCTTAATCGCCGCAGTCGAAAAAGAAAAGACCATCAATAGCCAGATCGAAAACCGTATTCGGGTACTGACCGAAAAATAAGGTGGAGCATAACATGGCATCGAATAATCGTATTCTCATTGGACATGGCATTTTAGGTTTGGCAATTCTAATTTTTTGCGTAGCGCTTCTGTTCGGCTCGTTTTATTACGGGGCGATTGGCTTGTTGATCGGGCTCTGTGCATGGTTCATAATATTTTTCAACGGACAGACCGAGAACCTCGCCGCTATGAGTACGACCGTCATGAGTGTTTTCGCGGTTGTAACCGGGCTCGGTACTTTTATCGGCCTGGGAGTACGTCCGGATATTTTCGGCGGGAGCGAGTTGAAAGCCGAGGGCATTGCTTTAGCGTTGCTGGTCGGCCTGCTTTTCCTGATTCTGGGCCTGATATTCCGCATGATTGTCAATCTGGAAAAGAAAATCGAATTTCTGCGCAGTGAAATGATCAAGTTCTATAAGTTGAACACCCCGGGAGAATGACCTTGCCGTTGGTACGGGGACTGACCCTGCTCGCAGTCATGTTTGGGCTGGGGTTGGGTCAGAATCTGCAACTGCATTATGATTTATTGCGCCGCCATCTGACCTCGACGCTGGAAATATACAAAACCGACGCCTGGGGCGCCACCTTTGGATTCATTGATTTTGATTACAATCAGCGGCTCCCGGACAAGGTCAGGAACGTCTCCGGGGCTTATGGAGAAATCGCCCGGTACGTCACCCTCCGGCGCCTGCCGCGCTGCGCTCTGACCCTCCAGTATAACGACGGCCTGACCAATGCCGGATCGTTCAATCCGGTATGGTTAGGTGGCCTGCAGTACGGGTTCAAATGCGGCAAAATCGATTGGCCGGTGGACTGCCTCCTGCGCCGGGAAATGAATACTCGCGGACTGACCTGGCAAATTACTTCCGTCTGGCTGATTGATCGTAAAAAATACGAAATCAGTGGTTACCTTGACATCTGGAACACCAGCCGGGATGCTTTTCCCGCCCGGAAAATTGTGGTTCAGGCTGAGCCGCAGTTCTGGTACAAGATCAACGCACACTGCCTGATGGGCGGCGAGATTGAGGTGGCATGGAATTTCAACGGCGCCTGGAGTCGCCGCCAAGTTTTCGCAACCGACAGGCTTTTTGTCCTGCCGACCGTCGGGATCAAATGGTACTTGTGATTAGTGCCAGTAGTAGCTAAAATCCTCGACGGTTTTAATCGTATTTGCCGGTTAAAGGGCGCTTGATAATCCAACCTAAACCTCTTAAATTCACCGGTCGTGAATCAATGAATAACCGAGCACCGCTAACCCTGAATCCAGCTATGCAGTTCTCCACAGACGGGAGAGACTGTTTGACTGCGCCGACTGGCGGTGCAGGCAGAAATGAGAAGCTTTTAAGCTATGAGGAGTGGTTATGGAAATAAAACTCGACAACCTGATCGAGAAATTAAAACAGGATGGCATCGCCGCAGGTCAACGCGCGGCGGACGAAATTGTAAAAAAAGCCGAATCTAATGCGACGGAAATTGTCGCTACTGCCCAACAGGAAGCCCAGAAAATCATCGAGGACGCCCGGCAAGCCGCCACTCGTCTGCAGACCAATGCCGAAACCGCTATCCGGCAGGCGGCGCGGGACACTGTCCTGACCACCAAAGAGCAACTGCAGAAGTTATTAGACCGTGTTTTAAAGAAAGAGATCGCCCAGACTCTGACCCCTGACTTTCTGAAAGAGCTGATCCTCACGGTAATTAAAGCAAACGCGGGGGGCGAGCTGCAGTTCTCACTCTCCGAGAAAGATGCCGCCAAATTGCAGGACTTCCTGCTGAAAGCCACGCGCGACAGCCTGCGAGAACCGGTCGCCTTCAGGGTTGAGCGTGGTCTGGCCAGCGGCTTTCGGGTCAGCCGGAAAGGCACCGATGTCTGCTACGATTTCACCGATCAGAGCATTGCGGACTTACTTAAGGAATTCCTGAACCCGGGACTCAGAGCCATCCTGGACCACAATGGATAAATATTTTTATCTGATTGCGCAACTTCCGACGCTGTATTTTGAGCGTGAACCACTTATCACCGAATCCCAATTTTTGGAAGAAGCGCGCAAGTGGCTGTCACCCGCCGCTTATGAATTGCTCACGCGTGTGGATCTAAGCGAGACCACCGTCCAATCCGGCGACCCGGCACTCATTCGTCAGTACAAAAGGTTTGAAGGGGAATTGCGATCAGAGCTGGCCGAATGGCGGGCCGCCCGGCGCCGCAATCAGGATTTCAAACTGACCTGCCTCCCGACCGCTCTGGTCAAGGAAGGCGATCCCCTGACGGTTGAAAAAAATCTGCTGTACTGGCGCTGGCAATATTTGGAGGAAGCCGAACCCGGACATCATTTTGACTTCGGTTTCCTGCTGATTTATTGTCTCAAATTGCAGATCCTGCGCCGGCTGTTCACTTTTAACAAACCCACCGGCATGCAAAAGTATCAACAATACACAGAAACGAGTTTATGAAAAAAGACGGCAAAATCATCGGCATCAACGGTAATATGCTTACGGTCGCCTGCGAGAATGATATCATGCAGAATGAGGTCGGCTATGCAATTACCGGTGAGGAGCAACTGAAGGCGGAGGTCATTCGTATCCGCGGCAACCTGGCCTTCATGCAGGTTTTTGAAAGCACCAAGGGCTTGAAAGTCGGCGACAAAGTCGAATTTACCGGACACCTGCTTTCCGTTCAGTTAGGGCCAGGTCTGCTGGGTATGGTTTATGATGGACTGCAGAACCCTTTGCACAAATTAGCCGCGGCGCATGGTTTTTTCCTGAAACGGGGCGTGGCCATTGAAGCTCTGGATTCCCAGAAAAAATGGAACTTCACTCCCCGCGCCAAGGTCGGGGATATTGTCCACGCCGGTTTTACACTGGGCACGGTCAGTGAAGGTATTTTCGAACATAAGATATTTGTGCCTTTCTATCTGAACGGTGAATATACCGTACAGGCAATCGCCGCCGCAGGCAACTACACGGTACGGGAAAAAATCGCCTCTGTCCTGGATGAAAAGGGCCAGCAGTTTGACCTGCAAATGTGTTTCGATTGGCCGGTCAAACTGCCCATCAGCATTTATCGGGAAAAACTGGTTCCCCGTCAGCCTCTCATCACGCAAACCCGCATCATCGATACCTTTTTCCCTATCGCTCGCGGGGGCACCTATTGCATTCCGGGCCCGTTCGGCGCCGGTAAAACGGTCTTACAACAGGTCACGAGTCGCTTTGCCGAAGCCGATGTCGTGATCATCGCCGCCTGTGGTGAACGAGCCGGCGAGGTTGTGGAAACTCTGCGGGAGTTCCCCGAGCTGACCGACCCGCGTACCGGCAAATCTTTAATGGATCGAACAATCATTATCTGCAATACCAGCTCAATGCCGGTCGCGGCCCGCGAAGCCTCGGTGTACACGGCGGCGACCTTGGGCGAATATTACCGCCAGATGGGACTTAACGTTCTGCTCCTGGCCGATTCCACCTCGCGCTGGGCGCAGGCCATGCGGGAGTTGTCCGGACGATTAGAGGAGATTCCGGGTGAAGAAGCATTCCCCGCCTATCTGGAATCGCGCATCGCCCAATTCTATGAGCGGGCCGGCATTGTCGAACTTTTGGATGGACAAACCGGCAGTCTGACTATCGGCGGAACCGTCAGCCCGGCGGGTGGCAACTTTGAGGAGCCGGTGACTCAGTCTACTTTAAAAGTAGTGGGTGCTTTTCACGGACTGTCCCGCGATCGGGCCAACGCGCGCCGCTTTCCTTCAATTCATCCCCTCGAAAGCTGGTCGAAGTATGCGAGTTTCATTGACGCCCGGCAAATCGAAGAGGCGCGGGAGATTCTCTTCAAGGGGCATGAGATCCACCAGATGATGTTGGTCGTCGGAGAGGAAGGCACCTCGTTAGACGATTTCCAGACTTATCTGAAGGCCGAGTTCCTGGACGCCGTTTACCTGCAACAGAATTCGTTCGACCACGTTGACGGGGCCAGCAATCCGGAGCGGCAAAAATATGCCTTTCGCAAGGTGCACCGCATCTTGATGACGAAATTTGCGCTCGCCGACAAACCCGACGCCCGGGCGTTCTTTAACAAGTTGCGCCAGACCTTTATTGACTGGAATTACCTTGATATGGGCGACGAAAAATTCAAACACCAGGAAGCTTTAATTGACCAAATGATTGAGGGCCAAACGCAAAATGCAAAAAGTCTACAATAAAATACTGAGCGTCACCGGGAATGTTATCACCGTCAAGGCCTCCGACGTGAACTACGAGGAATTGGCGGAAATTGCCACTCAGCGGGGGAAGTCGTTAGCCCAGGTCATCAAGCTGGATAACGACATCGTCTCCCTGCAGGTTTTTGCCGGAAGCCAGGGCATCGCGACCAATGACGAGGTGCGCTTCCTCGGCCACCCGATGCAGGTAACCTTCTGCGATGACATGTTAGGTCGGATCTTCAATGGCAGTGGCGTCCCGCGTGACAAAGGACCTGCCCTCACCGAAAACCTGATTCAGGTCGCCGGTCCTTCGGTCAATCCCGCCAAAAGAATTATTCCACGGCGCATGGTCCGCACCAATATTCCCATGATTGACGTTTTCAACTCGCTGGTCATCTCCCAGAAGCTACCCATTTTCTCCGTTTCCGGCGAACCCTATAATGAATTACTGGCGCGCATCGCCCTGCAGGCGGAAGTGGACATGATCATTTTAGGGGGCATCGGTCTGAAATACGACCAGTATATGTTTTTCAAAAATACTCTGGAGGAAGGCGGCGCGCTCAGTCGCTCGATCTTCTTTATGCACACCGCCTCCGATCCGATCGTGGAAGGCTTGATGGTGCCGGACCTCAGTTTGGCTGTCGCGGAACGCTTCGCACTCAAGGGGCGTGATGTGCTGGTTTTGCTGACCGATATGACCAACTTCGCCGACGCCCTGAAGGAAATCGCCATCACCATGGAGCAGGTTCCGTCGAATCGCGGCTACCCGGGCGACCTTTACAGTCAGCTGGCGGCACGTTATGAAAAAGCCGTGGACTTCGAGGAAGCCGGTTCGGTAACGGTTCTGGCGGTCACCACCATGCCGGGCGATGATGTGACCCATCCCGTGCCGGACAACACCGGCTATATCACCGAAGGACAATTCTACCTGCGCAACGGCCGCATCGAACCATTTGGTTCGCTCAGCCGTCTCAAGCAACAGGTCAATAAAAGCACCCGCGAAGATCATCGGGCGATTATGGATGGCATGATCCAGCTCTACGCCCAGTTCAAGGAAACCGAGGAAAAACGCGCCATGGGTTTCCGCATGAGCGACTGGGACCGCAAGCTCTTGAAATACGGCGCCCTGTTCGAATCTTCCATGATGGATCTGAAGGTCAATATCCCACTCGAAGCCGCGCTCGACCGCGGCTGGCAGATCCTGGCCACCTGTTTCCTGCCCGAAGAAACCGGTATGAAATCCGAACTGATTAACAAATTCTGGCCTAAATCAGAGGCTCAGCCGGCTTAACTGACCTTCAAATGGGCAAGATTAAGCATACCAAGAATGAACTCAAAAGCCAGCGTGAGGCGCTGTCCCGCTACCAGCGCTTTCTACCGACACTGGAGCTCAAGAAAAGCCAGCTGGTCACCGAAATCCGCCGCATCGGGCAGGAAATCGAAACCCTTGAAAACGCCTTGCGCCAGACTGGCGACGAACTGCGCAAGTGGGTGGATGTTCTGGCGGAAGATTTCGACCTGCGACCATTACTGAAGGTCAGTGAAGTCTTATCTGGTGAGGGGAATATTGCCGGTATTGATATTCGCATTTTCCGGGATGTACATTTCGAAGATGTCGAATATGATCTCTACACCACCCCGCTTTGGGTTGACCGGGCTCTGATCGTTCTTCGGGAACAGATCGCCCGTCGGATTCACATCCAGGTTTTACAGGAGCAGGCTGAAATCCTGCGCCAGGAATTGCGGGTCACCATCCAGCGCATCAATTTGTTCGAAAAAGTCAAAATCCCCGAGACCCGTGAAAACATCCGTATCATCCAAATCTTCTTAGGCGATGCCATGACCGCTGAAGTAGTGCGCGGCAAAATCGCCAAAGCCAAAATCCAGAGCCGGAAGGAAATGGTCAGTCGATGATCGTTGCCATGCAAAAAGTGACCGTTTTCCTCAGCGCAAGCAACCGCGATGCGGCCCTCCGGCGTCTGCGGCAACTTGGCATTCTGCACGTGAAGCCGACCGTCCCGGTTGCGGGAGATAACTTACTCCAGCTCGAAAATCAGATTAGCGCCGTCGAACGGGCCCTCCACCAGCTTGATATATCCCGGACGACCTCCGGCGCAACCAGTCCGGAGCCAGTTGACCCGGGGCAATTGGTCAGTGAAATCCTGAGCCTCAGCGAAAAGAAAGCCAAACTGGCCGGAGAGCTGGAAAAAGATCGCGAAAAACAAAACTGGTACCGGGTGTGGGGGCGAACCTGCCAGGCCGAGCTCGCTGAACTCGCTTCCCATGGAGTCTTTCTCCGCCTCTACAGCATTGATAAGGCCCAGCAGAAACGCCTGCCGGCTGATAAATTGATCCTGAGCCTCAAAGAAGAAAAAGGCCGGATTCTGATTGCCCTCCTGACCGGCGCCAACGGTGAGCTTCTTGATCTGAAGGAAGAAGCGGTCCCCGCAGAAGATTTCCTGACCGTGAGTGACCGCATCGCCGCCGCCGAAAAGGAAATTATGGGCATCGACGAACGTCTCCTGCGGTTGGTGGATTATCAGCCTATTCTCAAGCGCCATCTCGTTGATTTGCAGCGGCAACACCGTTTCGTCAGTGTGCGCGCCGGCATGGGTGTGGCCGAGGACATCGTCTTCTTAGAGGGATATTGCCCCACCGATACTCTCGAACAATTTAAAAAGGCGGCGGAACAGGAAGCCTGGGGCTACATAACCGAAGATCCCAGCGAGCCGGACGATGTCCCGACTTTATTGCGGCGCCCAAGATGGCTGAATATGGTTGAACCTATTTTTAATTTCATGGGCACGCTGCCGGGTTATCACGAATACGATATCAGTTTCTGGTTCTTATGCTTCTTCAGCCTGTTCTTCGCGATTTTGGTAGGCGACGCCGGCTATGGACTGGTCTTTTTGATAGGGACTCTGCTCTTCCGCCGCAAACATCGGCAAGCCGCCCGCGAGCCTTTTTTCCTAATGTACGTACTGAGCGGCGCTCTGATAGTCTGGGGCGCCATCACGGGTATGTGGTTCGGTCAGGAAACCATTGCCCGTTTACCGCTTTTCGACCGCTTAATCATTGACCGGATTTACAGTTTCAGTAAGAAACCGGATGAAGTTACTCGTTTTCTGATGTACTTCACCTTCCTGATCGGCGCCCTGCATCTGACGGTCGGCCATCTATTGAACGGCCTGAAGAAAATCAATTCCCTGCAAGCCTTGGCGCAGGTGGGTTGGATCGGGGTCGTGTGGGGCATGTTCTTCCTGGCGGGGCGCTTAGTGCTGTCTAACCCCCTGCCGTCGGTGACGCCTTATCTGATCGGCGGCGGGGCGCTGTTGATTGGCAGTTTCGATAACTACCTGAAAGGGCATTTTTGGAAAGGGGTGGGCGCAACGGTCGGCAACCTGCCGCTTAGCATCATTGGCTCTTTTGGGGATGTTGTCTCCTACCTGCGTTTATTTGCCGTCGGATTAGCCGGCTCGGTGGTCGAAGTCAGTTTCAACAACATGGCCCTGGGCGGGGAAGGCGGTCTGGTTAAAGTCATAGTCGCAGGCCTGATCCTGATTTTTGGACATGGTCTGAATATGATCCTGTGCCTGATGTCGGTCATCGTGCATGGCATCCGGCTGAATATGTTGGAGTTCAGCGGTCATCTCGGCATGCAGTGGACCGGCAAAAAATATCTACCCTTCCGCGAAGAGTAAATTCATGAAAAATTCTAAATGCCTATTATCTGAGGAGAAAAAATATGCAAGGTTTAGGTGATTTAAATCTGTCGCTCGTCCTGGCGGCTATCGGATCGGGACTGGGAGCCGGTGTGGCGGGACTTTCTGCCATCGGAGCCTGGAAGAAAGCATACGCCCTGAACAAAGCCGCGCCTTTCATCCTGGTCGCATTTGTGGGGGCGCCCCTGTCGCAGACAATTTACGGCATGATTCTGCGCAACGCCATTATCGGAGCAAATATTGTTGACGCTACCGGCAAAGCTCAGATGCTCTTAGGGGCTTTCGCCGGATTCGCCATGGGTTTATCGGCTTTCATGCAGGGCAAGGCCTCGGCCAAAGCCTGTGACGCTTTGACTGAGACCGGCAAGGGCTTTGGCAATTATATCATGGTCATCGGCATCATCGAAACCGTGGCACTGTTCATCATGGTTTTCTGTCTGACCGCTTTGCCCAAAGCCGTTTAGCGTTCGATACCGAACCGGTCATTTAACAGTTAACAGCGGGGTAAAAATGGCGACGATATCCTTTTTAGGAGCGACCGGCACGGTCACCGGTTCGCGTTATTTGCTCGAGACCGGGCAGACGAGATTACTGATTGACTGCGGGCTGTTTCAGGGTTTGAAGGAACTGCGTCTGCGCAACTGGGAGCCTTTTCCGATCCCCGCCGCAGCGCTCGATGCGGTGATCCTGACCCATGCCCACATCGATCACACCGGGTTCCTGCCGCGCTTGGTCAAAGAAGGTTTTCGGGGTAAGGTTTACGCCACCAGCGCTACGGCCGATCTGTGTGCGGTAATGCTCCCGGATTCCGCCCACCTGCAGGAAGAAGATGCCCTGTATGCCAACCAAAAACACTTTACCAAGCATGCGCCCGCCCTGCCACTCTATAATATTGATGATGTCAGGCAGACTCTGAATCTTTTTCAACCGGTGCCTTATGGACAGACGGTGTCTTTAGGTGACAATGCGACCCTGACTTTCCGCGACGCCGGACATATTCTCGGCAGTGCTTTCGTAGACATCCGGCTCAATCAAAACGGTGCCACCCGCCGTATCCTGTTTTCCGGCGATTTGGGGCGCCCCGCTCAGCCGATCTTACGCGATCCCCACACCGTGCATGGAACCGATTACCTGCTAATCGAATCCACCTACGGTGATCGCCTGCACGGTACCGGCAACAATAAAGCTGATTTGGCGCGGGTAATCAATCATAGTTTAGGGCGCGGCGGTGTACTGGTTGTGCCTTCTTTCGCGGTAGGGCGCACGCAGGAACTGCTCTTTACCATCCGCGAACTGGAAGAGGAAAGGGTAATCCCTGAAATTCCGGTTTATGTGGATTCGCCCATGGCCGTCTCTGCCACAGACATTTTCATGCGCCACCGGCAGGATCACGATCTGGAATCAAAGGTACTGGGTATGCGCGGCACGGACATTTTGCGCACCGCCCGTCTCCAGTTTGCCCAGACTCCCGCGCAGTCGAAGGCCATCAATGAGGTGAAAAACCGGGCAGTCATCATTTCCGCCAGCGGGATGGCTACTGGAGGTCGCATCCTGCACCATCTGGCCCATCGTCTGCCGGACCCACGCAACACTTTATTATTCATCGGCTATCAGGCCGCAGGAACCCGCGGGCGGACAATTTTAGAAGGCGCCCCGGATGTGAAAATCCATGGCGAGTACATTCCGGTCCGCGCTCATGTGGAGAACATCACCGGATTTTCAGCGCACGCTGATTATAATGAGACTTTGGCCTGGCTGTCCAGTTTCAACTACGCACCCCGGAAAATCTTTATTGTCCACGGTGAACCGCCTCAATCGAGTGGTCTGGCAGAGCGGATCAAAGCGCATTTCGGTTGGGTGGCGGAAATTCCGCAATATTTGAACCGCTACGAACTGGACTAAACCGGTGGATTTATTCGAGAGTAAGGAAGAAATACAATCCTTATTGCCCCCGCTGGCGGAGCGAATGCGACCCCGGCGGATCGAGGATTTCATCGGTCAGGAAGCCCTGGTCGGGGCGGGCAAAATAATCAGCAAAGCGCTGGCTAACCAGCAGATTTTTTCCATGATCCTCTGGGGTCCGCCGGGCAGTGGCAAAACGACCCTGGCGCGGCTGATCTCTAACTCAATCGCGGCGGATTTTTTTCAGATTAGCGCCGTTGATACCGGAGTGAAAGAAATCCGCGAGGTAATCGCCCGCGCTGAATTTAACCGGCAAAACGGACGCACTACGGTACTGTTTATCGACGAAATTCACCGCTTCAACAAAGGACAGCAGGACGCGCTCCTGCATGCGGTCGAGAATGGTTCGATTGTGCTGATCGGAGCAACCACGGAAAATCCCTCCTTTGAAGTCATCGCACCATTATTGTCACGTTGCCGGGTGCTACGCTTGGCGGCCTTGAGCGAGACGGCCTTGGACCAGATCCTGACCGGGGCTCTGAACCGCGACATTCTTTTGACCAAGTACCCAATTCAATTCGAACCAAACGCGCGCGATTTCCTGCTCAAGCAGGTCAACGGAGACGCCCGTAAACTGCTGAACGCCCTGGAAATCGTCCTGCAATTAGGCGCTCCTGCCGAAAACAGCCCATTCCGTATCACAGTCGAATTGATTCAGGAAGCCTTGCAACAGCGTCACCAGCTTTATGATAAAAAGGGCGATTACCATTACGATATCATCTCGGCATTCATTAAAAGCGTACGCGGCAGTGATCCCGATGCGGCGGTTTACTGGTTAGCGGTGATGCTGGAGGGAGGCGAAGATCCGCTGTTCATCGCTCGCCGGTTAGTAATCCTTGCCAGCGAGGACATCGGCAACGCCGACCCGGCGGCTCTGCCGCTGGCGACAGCCGGATTCCAGGCGGTGGACAGCATTGGTTTGCCCGAAGGTGCCATCGTTTTAGCTCAGGTCACGACCTACCTGGCTTCCACTGTTAAAAGCAACGCCGCCTATATGGCCCTCGAAGCCGCGCGGGCGGCGGTTCAGGAGGGTGAACCACCTGATGTACCCTTGCATCTGCGCAACGCTCCCACCCGCCTGATGAAAAAAATGGGTTATCACAAGGGATACAAATACCCGCACCACTACGAAGGGCACTTCCTGAAAGAGCATTATTTCCCACAGCACATGCCGGCAGTAGCGTTTTACGAACCGACGCTGATCGGGCGCGAAAAATTCATTAGCGAGCGCCTGACCGCACTGTGGCCCGAAAGATATCGCAAACCGCCGAAAAAAGCTTGAAAGGTCTGCCTCGTCCTTGTGGGTGAAGGACTCACTTCATTTGAAAATCTGAATCGGCAGGGCGGTTTCGCAACGCTGGTTGAGTGGCACCTCGGCCAATCCGCGCTGGAAGCGCGTAAAACTTTCGTCACCGGCACTAAAAATAGTGTGCCCTTTTTGCAGGGCTTGAAAGCGGTCAAACTCAGCAATAGGCGTGGTACAAAATACGCCGAAAATCGCTTCCGCCGTGACGGTACGTTTAGGATCAGCCTGCACCTTGTAGACCACCCCCTGTTTCTGTTCCGCCAGAGTGGGAATGGTCAGCGGCTGACGGGCCTTGACGGAATTATCCATTGAAATATGGTTGGGAAACATCATCAGTACCGAATTGTCGGCTAAAAAATTGAAAAGATAGAGATAGCCTTCCTGGGTGCTCGTTGCCGTAATCACCAAGCGGTCGCCGCTTTTAAAAACATTATTATTGATTTTCAGGTCTAATTTGAGGGCCGGATTGCGCTGACCAATGATCGGTGCCACCTGCGCTTGCAGGCGGACCCGGTACCTGATCAGATCCTCCAGAATTTCCGGCTTGGCGATCAGGATCTTTTCCTCGGTGATTACCCCTGCCTGCGTGGAAATGGCGAAAATATTGATTGCGGTCTGTTCCTGAGCCTGCTGACCAGACTCGGCGCGCAGATCCGAAAACACCGAACTGGTGAGCACCTCCTCGGGAATAGCTTTTTTAATCGCACATTCACGCGCCAGGGTCAGGGTCTTGTGGCGGGCTTCCGCTGGTGTCGTATTGCTGTCGAAAACCCTGACAGTGTCAACTTCTACCCAGATTGCCTGGGACTTTTGGGCCAATAAACCCGCGGTAAGCAGACCAAGCAGGCAAATAATTATCCTAAGGCCGTACTTGAATTGATCCTGGCCGCTCATTGCCATGCGCTATTGACCATATCTGACAAGTACCCGGTCCGCACGGTCGGGTGTTACCCCGGGAGTTTGCTGGCGGTTGTTCAGACGCCGGGCTTCATACGGCACCTTACTATCTAAATATTTTGCCAGTTCGCCGACCGTCAAAACCAGATCTTTGTTTTCATCGGCTTCACCCTGCAGGCCGCGCAGGAAGTAATAGGTGTACAAGCTGTGTTTTTTCTCGGGATACCAGGAACTGACTTCATCCGCGGAGGACGAAGTGAATTCGACGATATGATCGGAAAGCGTGTGCCCCTTTTCGATCTCGATCATGACCGGACTGACGTTCTTGATCAACATGCCCTCGTTGCTACTGCCCGAGAAGCAGGCATCAATCATGACGGTAGTGGCCGCCGTTTTGATATTATTGAGTTGTTCATAGAAGTAATCCAGAGCGATGCCGCCCACGCTGACATAGTTAGGGTCGCAATCCACAGGTACGAAATAGCCACGTTTGCTCTCGGGATCAGGAGCCCCGTGCCCGACGTAATAGAAGAAAATTTCGGCGGTGTCTTTGGCGGTATTGGCCAATTTCTGGAGAGCGGTCTTGAATTGAGACTGGGTGGCGTCATTGTAGACCAGGATATTGCCTTCCCGAAAACCTAAAGTTTTTAGCAGGTATTGTTTGACAAATTCGCCATCGCGGTGGGCGAAGCTAACCTCCGGAATGTCGCTGTTCTGGTACTTGCGGTTGGCAATGATCAGGGCGACAGCATCATTTTTAACGCCCTGTCCGGCAGGAATATTCAGCTCCACGTCTATCGAGAATCCGTCGGTCACATACTTACTGCCGTCCTCCTTGCCCTTGACCACAAATTGCTGCATCGTGGCTAAGCGCTGATTGAAACTCAGCTCGACCGGGAGGTTGACGACGCCCCATTCCCGATAGTACTCCGAGACCGTCAGGAAAACCGGAACCGCCGTCGCCACGTTGTTGGTGTAGACCTTGATCGTCAAATCCCGAAAGTCGCCCGCCGGCAAATCGCCGATCGGAGTTTGCTGAACCCGCTCTTTGGTGTCCTTGCCGACAAAGAAGACATTATCGCCCAGTCGCAGAGCGGCGCGTACATCGCGTGCTACACTGGTACCCTGATTCTGCAACCTGACCGTTACTTCGACAATTTCCTCCGGCTCAATCATGCCGTTACCGCTCTGGTCAGTGACCTGGATGCCGGCATTGACCAAGTTGACAAAATAGGGACGAGTCTCGAATTGGATCTGCATGGGATCGAGATTAAAACCGTTGGCCTCGATGATGTTACAGTTGAGGGCAATGGAATCGGCGGACATTTTATAGCGCGCTTTAAGCGCAATTTCCACGGTCTTGCTCTCTCCGGGGTTGATATCGCCGATCAAAGTGCGCGGAGGATAATCCAGCTCCGGGTTCTGAGTACCGGACAGTACCGCCGAGACGGCAAAACCCGGCCCCTGCCCGTTATTGATTACGGTGATTTTCAGGAGCCCGGTTTCGTTGGCATCCAGAAAGTTGTTGCCCGAGGGTTCGCTGAAATTGATTTCAGCCCGCAGTTTCGGTGGCAGGCCGTTTGCCGCCCCGGCAATGGTCCGTACCACGTCGCTGGCGCCCGCCAGCTCCGCCATTTCATCATAAACGATTTCCCATAACCTAACCGTGCGGTCCTCGCTGGCAGTCGCCAGGAGCTTCCCTTGCACATCGTAGGCGGCGGATTTCACCGTGCCACTGTGTTCTTTGTTGCTGAACAGCGTGGTTCCATCGGCCACCCGCTTGAACAATAACGTGTTGTCTTCGAGCCCGCAAGCAATTGTCAAACCGTCCGGATTGCTGAACGCCAATGCGATGACACCGGCAGGCAGATCGCTGAAAGTTTTTTGCGGAGAAAGATCCTTGGCGTTCCATATCTTGACAATTTTATCATCACCGGCACTGGCAATTTGTTCGCCATCCGGGCTATAGGCGATGGCATTAATCCATAAAGGATGCGCCTTGGTAATGGTTTTGATATTACTGCCATCCTTCACGCTCCACAGGCGGATGGACTGGTCATAGCCGGTGCTCACCAAACAGAGATTGTCCGGGCTGAAGGTCAGGGCGTGGATTTCATCGGTATGTCCACTCAAAGTCTGCAAACAGGTCGCATCGCTTACCTGATAGAGATAGATCTTGTAGTCCGCCGCGGCGGTGGCAACGATCTTTCCGTCGGGACTGAAAGCCAGAGATTTGATGCCTTCCGGATGGACCATGATCTTCTGCAAAATTTTCTGACCGTCAATTTGCCAGATGATCAGCAAGCCATCCGAACCGCCACTGGCCAATACCGGTTCACTGGGATGAAATGCCAAAGCCGTAACGTACTTGGTATGCCCGGTCAGGTTGTAAAGCAGGGTCTGCTTCTTCACGTCCCAGATTTTAACCGTCTTGTCGTCACTGCCGGTAGCCAGTAAACTTCCGTCCGGATTAAAAACCACCGCATTGACCGAGCGGCTATGGTTTTTAAAGGTCGCTAAATTCTTGATACTCTGCATCCGCCGGTCGGTGCGGGCTGTGTAGGGTTGACCATTGAACTCGACCACCACGTAGATGAGGCGGGTTTCGCCGTCGCGTGACAGTTGAAAATAGCCAATGGGTTTGAGATTGGCAAAGCCTTCCTTAAACTGCTGGGCGATGGATTTGGGAATCAGCAAACTGCCCTTTTTCTGGTATTTGGGCACGGTAAAGGGAAAGCGCTCCAACTCTGGCCGGTAATAACCCAGCTCCAGTTGAATCGGCGTGGGATAAGCTTTGCTGGTCAGCAATTCCAGTTCCTTGTCCAATATTGCCCGGCGTTCCGTCTTTTGTTCCTCGTAGCGCGCCGCAATTTCCTGCCGCCGGGTTTCATTTTGGCAAAGTCGTTCATCGTACTCGGCCGTAGACTCAAATTCGCCCTTGGGACGGAGATCCAGCTCGGCGGTCAGCGCCTTTTCGATTTCCTGCTGGATTTCAGTATCCAAATTACCCAGACTGGCCAGCAGTTGAGCGAGTTTGGTCTGGGCGGTTTCAAAGCTAACCTCCTGCCCCTGCACCGGCAGTGTGAGCATCAGACCTACAAGCAGACCCAGCGCCATCAGCCGGGATAGCCGACCCCGGCGCGAACGACTTTTGGAAAAAATTGGGCACTTCATACCAACCTCCACACTCTCAGCATCAGTCAATTCCCCGACTGGAGCTGATAAAAATTCTCGATGGCTTTGCGCAGGGCCAACATCGTCTCCTTGGGCATGCCCTCGAGGCGGACATTGATCTGCGCGATATCCTGACGCAGTTGCTCGTTAGCCTTCTCTAACCTATTGATGTTCGCTTCGAGCAAGGCGATATTTTCCTGCAATTTTTGGTCAGTCGTCTGCAATTGATTTATGCCATTCCAAAGATTATCCAAACTGTCGGCAACTTCTCTTTTAAACAGGTCAACCTTCTTCCGCTCCTTGGCAACAATATCCTGAATGGTAGTCACCGTCTGGTCAATTTCCTGTTTGGACTGTTTGATAAATTCCATAGTGGACGCGATATCTTTCTGCTGGCTCTCCATCGTACTTTTTAATTCATCCAACCGGGCGCGTTCTGTCGCCAATGCTTCATCCAGAATACTACGAGTCTTTTCGAGCAGCTCCTGCGTTGTTCTTTCCGCTACTGTCGTCATTTGCTTATTTACGTAATCAGTGGTTGCCAGCGTCGCCGCCGGCGGGGTGGGGATAAAAGTTAGCGACGAGCATCCGCTCAATAGAGTCAGCACCCCGATCGATAATATCAGCCATCTGTTTTTCATAAAGTCCTCTTGTTTGTTATACCTGTTTGGGTTGCGAACCGGTATCTGTGCCGGTTCTGAATTGGGATCGTATTTCCAATTGCGCCGCCATTGTTCGAAACTATCAGTTTTTCAGCTAAATTACAACCAAAAACTATCGGATTTTTCCCCATGCTGTTTGTGAGATCAGACAATCCGGATCAGGGCTCCGACCCACCCAGCAGTGAATCCCGCATTTTTTTCACCAGCAAATCGCTTACCTTGGCAATGGCTTTGGCGCCTGCGTTTTCCGGCGAATTGCCGGCACTTTTATCCTCGATCAAAAAGTTGTCAATCACCGTCTGGCGCCGGGCATTGAAGATTTTCAGCGTGCCCTTAGCCCGCATAAAGTAAAAATCTTCCTGGATTTTACTCGGCTGGTCGGCAACGATGCTGCCCAGTAAAATCAGATCGGCGCCGCTGTTTTTCGCCAGCTGCCCAATCTCTGCCGGTGACAGGTTTTCCAACCGCTGACGGTCAAACTGCGCGAAGGGATTATTTTCCAAAATCGTAAAGCCCGCGGCAGTCAGAGCCTGGGACAGGGCATTTTCTAGGTTAGACAGTGCCACAACCTTTCCCAAATTTAACTCCGTCACTTTCACAACAACCCGGTTATCCGGCAAAAGATTGAAGATTGCGCTATTGGATGATACGTCATAACCTTCCGGAAAATGCACCCGCGCGGCGATTTTCAGTGGCTGGCTGGTCCGCACTTCAGTCACCTGACAAACCGCTTCTCCCTGAGCATTGGTGCTAACCTGCGGGGTCAGAATAGCCTGACCAGCAGTGACATTAAAATCAACCGCGAGTCCGGGTAGCTCAACCCGTTTCTCGCCAATCTGGCAGGACACCATAACCACCAGTGGCTCGGGCAGACCCTCGCCCCATTTGGTGACTTGTCGCTCTCCGCGAATCTCAATCCGGAGACCGGTACGGATAGTTTCAATGCCCGCCCGCACCTGCTCCTGAAAAGCTTGGATATCACGCATTTCCGGCGCCGGCAATCCGGTAATTTCGGTCAGGGGTTGGATATTCTTTGCGACCTGACGCAGTTGATCAATCGCCAAAAAAATTTGCCCGGCGTTTGCTTGCGTTTGCGCCGCAAGAAATTGCTGATTGCCAAGCATTACCGTTTCCGCGACCAGCTGTTGCAAAAACTCCCGGTGCGCCGCCTCGTCAAAATAGACCATTACGAAAGCCAGATAGCTTTTCTGTGCGCGTCGCCCGGAGTTTTCCTGATATTCCTCGACGAAAGTCCTTTCCGGCTTGACCGCCACGATATTTTTGGCCACCACCTTCACCCGGGAGTTGGTAAAGGCATCCTGGGTTTTTACCGTTGCACCGGACTCAATAATCGAGTCAATCAGTTCGCTTTCGACTATCCCGCCCAGGGATTCAATGATCTGACGCTTGGCGTTGTTGAGCGCATCCGTCCGGGCATCGGCTTCCTCCGGGAACTTATGTGAGATACCGATATAGTAACCGGGCTGGGGATTATCAATCCAGGCCGGACGTGGTTCCTTGGTCAGGCGTTTCTGACCCGCGCCGAAGCTGGTCATTCCCCCTAACAACAGGACGGTTAGGGCAATCCATGTGCGTAACTGATTCGTATTGGTCATGGCCACTCCACGTTTATGGAAACGGCAAAATGTAGCAAGAAAACACCATTTAATCAATTGCCAAAATGGAGTCGATGATGCCGTTTTCAAGTTTGCAGCAGAATTATTATATTCCAGGCAAATATGACAAAGGCGCATTTTAGCTTTTACCTGTTAAACGGCCTTTTTGAGGAGTGTAGTTTATGAATAGCAGCGGGTTTAAGCACTGGCTGTTGATTGTATGCTATCCGATCATCTCTTTCGCCCAGTTCGTCGAAGTCAACGCCGAAATTTCCGTGGAGCGCATGCCGGAGAAGGAGCGTGCGGATTTGAAAGTGCTGGAGCGTCTGCTCCCGGCCTATTTTGAGTCCTTTCAGTGGATTGAAAACAGTTACGGCATGCAGATTCCGATTAAGATCAGCATCTTCCCCCAAAGCGTCGGCACTGCCGGAGCAGAGCGGGTTTTCACCGCTCAGATGTTTATCACCAATGAATCCGGCGACCAGCGCTTTTTCGAAAAGTCCTTCAAATTTGTCTATAATCCCAACGATCCGGTTGTACATTCAGACATGAGCCATTCGCTGACCAGTGTGCTCGATTACTATGCCTGGATGCTGATTGCCGGCGAACTGGACACCTATGAACTTTTGGGCGGCAATAATGCTTATGAAAAAGCGCGCGACATTGCCACCCGCGCCCAGATGTCGGAGCGTCCCCAAGGCTGGAAAGAACGCCTCCAGGTTCAGGACGAGATTCTGCGCCAGCGCAATTACCGAATGACCAAATATTACTTCTGGCTGGCGGTGGATTTATCCGATCAGAAAAAAACGGCTGAAGTTCCCCCGGTGCTCGATAAAGCCCTGGGCTGCATCGAGGCAACCTTTAGCGAAAACAGCCGTGAACGCAACCTGCGCGTTTTTCTCGATGCCCACGCTCGCGATTTTATGCTCGTCATCAAGGAACACGGCTCACCGGCTCAGCAACGCAAACTGCTGGCACTCGATCCCGACAACAAAGCTGTCTACGACAAAATCCTGAGCGAACGCCCGGCGACGCCTTAATTTTACGCCGCGTTTGAAAACAGGTCGTTACAGTGACGGCGCTTCAATAAATAAAAACTCAGCGCCACACTGCCATGAAATAAACGCCGGCTGACCTGGCGGTCGCTACACCGGCGCAATGCTTTGACCTGTCTTCGTCGCCGGAGAATTGTTGGCCCGTGACCCACCAACCAGAGCTGCGCGCGTAAAATCCCCGCCGCGCGGCCCCAGTCCCGACGTAAAAGCGAAAAACACACCGCCAAATAGTCCAGTCCCAGACGCAGGGGTGTCAAATAGAGGGTCAGCAGGGGACGATAATTGGTCAGAAACATCAACCAGCTGTTGCGATGATTCAAATATTTTTTCAGCGGCGCTTCGGCACCCAGGGTATAGCCACTGCGATGCCAGATGACAGCTCTCGGCTCCACCACAATTTCATAACCCATCAACTGTAAGCGCCACTGCAGGTCAATCTCTTCCATGTGGGCGAAAAATGTTTCATCAAACAGCCCCACCGCCAACAGGAATTCACGACGCGCCAAAAAGGCCGTGCCTGAAGCCCAGAAAATTTGCTCCGGCCAGGTGTCATACTGGCCGGTGTCGGTTTCGAGCGCCTCGAAGATGCGTCCGCGGGCAAAGGGGTAGGCAAAAAGGTCCATTTCACCGCCAGCCGCCCCGGAATAATCGAAAGCGGCACGAGTCTGATATGACCGGATTTTGGGCTGAACTGCGGCAATTTCCACCCTTGATTGCAGTTTCGCGACCAAAAGTTCCAGCCATCCGTTCTGATGAATCGTATCGTTATTCAGGATGAGCACCAGGGGCGCGCGGGCGGCACGAATCCCGACATTGCACCCACCGGCAAAGCCACGGTTTTGGGTCAGACTTAAAATCGTGACCTGCGGAAATTCCCGACGCACCATGGCCAGGCTGTCGTCGGTCGAAGCGTTATCAACCAGCAGGACTTCTAAATTTAAGCGAGTCGAGCCGTACAGCGACGCCAGGCAGTCACGCAGAATCGCCGTCCCGTTAAAATGGGGAATTACGACCGAAACTGCCGGAGCTTCCGTCATGGAGATAAATTATGACGCTGGTTTAAATTGCACCCGGCTAAGCGAATCCATCCGCGCCTTCTGGGCGGGTGTAAGTTGGGTGCGGTACCGGTCGCGCATCGCGGTCGCACTCTGGTCATCGGGGTGCACCGCCAACCACGCGTCCAGAATTCCCAGCGCTTTGTCATATTGCTTGGTCTCTTCATAGATCTTGACCAGATAGCCAGCAATTTCGGGGTCGAGTGGCTTTTGCAGGTTCAGGGCCTCGAGGATGGACTGCGCTTTGTCAAATCGTTTGAGGTGCTGGGCATAGATGGAAGCGTACTTCAATTTGTTTTTCACGCTCTGATTCGCCTGACTGACCAAGCTTTCGAGTCGGATTTCCAGGTCCGAGGGCTGTTCGGCGGAGCCTTGCCGCCCACCTTCAAAATATAACAGACCGACCTGCAGATAGACGTCATCATTACCAATCGGAAAAATCGTTTCCGGCATTTTCGCGGACATCGAATCGAGCGCGGCCAGCATGCCGGCGCGGTCGTTGCTGTACAACCGGTCAACCGCCAGTTGCAGGAAGGCTGAGCGGTAATTGCCGATGAGGCGGATGATATTGTCATCGTAATAGACGTCAGGATTGTTCAGATTGCGGAAAAGATAGACATTGTTGATGTTGTCGGCGATTTTCTGGGGATTGATGCGCCGGACCTTTTGCGGATGGATTCTGAAGGTCAGCCCTTCCATCTGCAGGTACTCATCCATGCCGAGTTTGTTCTCCGGCGAGACGGTGACGGCAAAATAGACCGGACGTTTCCAGCGATTGGCCTCGAGGATCTGCATGATCATGAGGTCCTGCACACGCAGGGCGCCCATCTGTCCGTAGCGCCAGGTGGGTTCCATCTCCCATTCCATTGGAGGTAATTTGCTGTCCGGTGGAGGACTGATTTTGACTTTGCGCTTTTCCCAGCGCACCAAATTGATCTGGTCAATCATCTGATCGGACAAGTCGCCGATCGCGATTTTCGGTTCGCTGTTCCGGAGTTGCTTGATATACCAGGGGGTGTTGAGCAGGCTGAGGTTGACAACTTTGACATCCTGGCGGATTTTTTCGACTTCCTGCAGGTACCAGAGCGGAAAAGTGTCATTGTCTCCGTTGGTGAACAGGATGCCATCCTGGGCGCAGGATTGCAGGAGATTATAGGAATAGTCCCAGGCGACAAAATTGCCGGTGCGGTCATGCTCCCGGTAATTGGCCTGCAACAGATTGACTGGCAGAATAATCACCAGCGCTATCGTTGCGAGCCAGGTCAAAGGTTTGCGCCAGCGGACACTCTTCAGCTGGCTGAAGTAGCTGATCAGCGTCGCCACCCCTATCCCGATCCAGATCGCAAAGGCAAAAAAGGAGCCGACATAGGAATAGTCTCGCTCACGCGGCTGGGGATCGTCCTGATTGAGATACAGGACAATCATCAGGCCGGTAAACAGGAAAAGGGCTAAAACGCCTAACGCCTTATGTTTGTCCCGCCCGAAGTGAGTCACCATGCCGTACAGCCCGATTATGAACGGCAGGGGCAGAATAAATTGAAAGGGATTAACACTGTCGCCCTTGCGACCGATGAACTGCCAGTTGAAGTAACGGATATACATATAATTGATCTGGTACTTCCAGAAATAATCCCAGGCCCCTTTGTACTTATAGGCGGCTTCGGGTTTCCATTTGGCGCGGTCGAATATATCGGTGAATGAACGTTGACCATACTGCTCGCGTTCCAAGTAGGCAACCGCCTGGTGAGTGGTCTCCGGATCGTTTTCGTCAATCGTGGGATCCTGGTTGCTCCGCACAAAAATCATGGTATAGGAAGAATAGCCTACGACAATCAGAACCAGCGCCATGGCGATGAGCGCCAACAGGTTGTACTTTTTTAAAATAAACCAGGCGGTCACCGCTAAGAGGGCAATGATGGTCACGGCCACCGCCCCAATTCCGAACGTATCGGCAATCGTCGGCAGACCGCGGATAATTCCGCTGTTGATGACGAGGTAGGCGCCGGAAGCCGCCATCGCCATGAGGACATTGCGGGCATGTTCCTGAAAGCGGGGTTTGGCGGCTTTTTTATAGATCTGGAAATAAACCAGCAGAAAAATGGCCAGGGTTAGTATCGCCTGCAGTTCGAAAGGCACTTTAAATTGCAGGAAAAAGAAGAAAATCAAACCAATCGCGGCGACACCGACGATAATATCTACAATCAACCAGCCCACCGAGGTGACGGTGTATTTCTTGAAATAAATCACCAGCGCGATGAAAAAGATCGCCAGCAGATTAAGCAGATGAATGCCGATTGCCAGACCGATGATATAGACGATCAGCAACAGATAGCGTTCGTGTCCGGGTTGATCCGACTTTTCTTCCCAAACCAAAATCAGCCAGACTACGATAGCTGTCAGGAAGGTTGAAAAGGCATATACTTCCGCCTCCACCGCATTGAACCAGTGACTGTCCGTAAATGCAAAAGTCATGGCCCCGATAAAAGCTCCGCCGTAACGGGCAATTTTGGCGAGCGTGTTCTGGCTATCAAACCAGTTCTTCAGCAATTGTCCGATTATCAGAAACAGGAACATGACCGCCAGGGCGCTCACGATGGGTGAGATCAGATTGACGCGGAAGGCAATGCTCGGATTGGTCGGTAGCATGGAAAACAGGCGTCCGATTAATAGGTACAACGGACTGCCTGGCGGGTGGGGCACACCCAGGGTATAAGAAGTGGCGATGAATTCCCCGCAGTCCCAAAACGGCACAGTCGGGGCCATTGTCGCGAGGTATACCAGGAAACTCAGGATCAGCGTCAGGAGGGCTAAGCTAGCTTCGGTCTTGTTGTTTTTTAACCAGTGCATAAAATTCCTTGTTTACAGTTAATCGGATGAGGCTTGGGGGGGTGCGGTGGACGTATCGGGTTTTTCCGGAGTGGAGGATGGTTTTTCGGACTTGACTTTTTCCTCCAGAAAATTCATCTTCAATTCGGTGATGGCATGCTCCAACAGGCGGTTTTCGTCCGCATCCAAATTGCCGTTGGTTTTTTGTTTGATCATCTCCAGGAAATCAATGGAATTGGCGGCTTCGGCCAGATTCACAGCAATTTTCTGGGTCATGGGATGCTTGACCTTGCCGAGATGAATCCAGGTGTTGGTGATAAATGATTGCACCAGCGAGACAAATAAAACTTTTGGGCGATCAGGTTGGTTAGCCATTGATTTCTCTATAATACGTTGGCGAATTCCATATACTTGCGATAGTTGTCCAAAAGGAACTGACGGGTAGGCTGATGTTCCGGTTTGCGCAGATGCGGATCGTTTTTCAAGAGATCATGCGCTGAGCGGCGTGCCAGTTTCAGCAATTCCAAATCGGTTGTCAAATCAGCCAGTTTTAACCTGGGAAAGCCATGCTGACGGGTTCCGTAGAACTCGCCAGGGCCGCGTAATTTAAGGTCGGACTCCGAGATTTCAAAGCCATTGACCGTCGATGAAATGACCTCCAGGCGTTGCCGGGCCAAGTCACTGCGCTTCCGTTCCACAAGGATACAAAGGCCGTCCTGCGTGCCCCGTCCTACCCGTCCGCGCAACTGGTGCAGTTGGGTCAGGCCGAAGCGTTCGGCATTTTCGATTAGCATGATGACTGCATTGGGATTATCAACACCGACTTCCACGACGGTTGTACTCACCAGAATGTGGACGGTTCCCTGGTTGAAAGCCTGCATGACCGCTTCCTTTTCGGTGGTTTTCATGCCGCCATGCAACAGGGCTAACCTGAACTGGGGAAATACGCTGGTCTGCAGGTATTCAAAACCCTGAATCGCGGCCTGGAGATCGAGCTTGGCCGATTCGTCAATCAGCGGATAGACGATGTAGGCCTGATGGCCTTTAGTCACCTGCTGGGCGATGAAAGCGTAGGCTTTGCCCAGCTGATCCTCGTTGATGATGCGCGTATGGAGTCGCCCTTTGCGGGCGGGCAGTTCGTCGAGCACCGAGATATCCATGTCACCGTAAATCGTCATACTCAGCGTACGCGGTATGGGTGTGGCGGTCATGATCAATACATCTGGTTGCCAGCCTTTGGCGATCAGCTGACTGCGCTGGAGTACGCCGAAGCGATGCTGTTCATCGATAATTACGAGGGCTAAGTTGCGGAACTGCACATTTTCTTCGATCAGGGCATGCGTACCGACGATCAGCTCCGCCTGCCCCTCAGCGATTTCCGTCAGGACTGCCTGCCGTTCACGCTTATTCTGGCCTCCAATCAACAGGCGTACCCGGATGCCAGCGGGTTCGCCCAACTGTCGCAGAACCCGAAAATGCTGTTCGGCCAGGATTTCTGTCGGAGCCATCAGGGCAACCTGCAAGCCATTGCTGATGGCAATGCTCGCGCTGAGAAGCGCCACGACCGTTTTGCCCGAACCCACGTCACCGTGCAGAAGTCGATTCATAACCGTCGGGGCTTTCAGGTCATCCCAGATTTCGTGCACTGCCCGTTTCTGGGCCGCGGTGAGCTGGAAAGGCAATTTAGTATAAATGGTTTTAAGCAGTGCACCAGTACCCCGGTATTGATGCGGTTTCAGCACAGTCTTGACTCCTGCCCGCCGGACCCCCAGCATCAGTTGCAGAAAAAATAATTCTTCAAACTTGAAGCGGGTCTGCGCCTGCTCGAGTGCATTGGCACTGTCCGGAAAATGGATTTGACGGACGGCTGAATCAATCCCGGCCAGCCGCAATTCACTCAGGATCGCCGGCGGTAAAACTTCCGGCAGGCTCCAGGTGCACTTTTCGAACACCGGGCGCAACAAGCGCCGGAATCCCCGGCTGTCCAATCCCACTTGTTTCAGCTCGGCGGAGGACGGGTAAAGCGCGATGATCCGGGCGGTATGCAGGGTCAAATCCCATTCGCCACTTTCCAGCCGATCATAATCGGGATGAATAAAACGCAGACCTTTGAAATATTCGACCTTGCCGCTCATGGCCACGGTTTCGCCAAGATGGAAAACGTTTTTAATATAATTGATGCCATTGAACCAGACACAGGCCAGACGTCCGGAAGCATCTTGAATATCAACCTGAAAGAATGCCCGGCGAAAAGAACGAACGGCGTTCTGAGATACTACTTTACCGACGATAGTAGCTGCACTGCCCACCTGGAGCTGGCTGATGGAAGTGATGGTACTACGGTCGAGGTAGCGCCGCGGAAAATGATAAAGCAGGTCGCGAAAAGTGTGGATCTCAAGCTGGTCAAGAGCTGCGGCACGTTTCGGCCCGACGCCCTTTACATAAGCGACGGCCATATCGGGCTGGAGCATGGTCATACTTTGCTGGGAGGACCTGGCGTTTACCAACTGCGCTGATAGGTGTAGGTGACCACAGTTTTCTGACCGGCTTCCAGCCTCAGGGGAAATACTAACAGGCGGTTACTGCGCCGTATAGATGGATGCGAGGCCGATTTCAGAAACCAGTCACCGTCCAGGTACTCGCGGATTTCGAGCTCCACCGGCACCTTACGAGCGTTGCGTACCTCGACCTCAATCGTCGCCTGCTCGCTGTTAGGTTTGATACGACTCAAATCCCTGACGATTCTTTTGCCCTTGACATCGAAAGCATTGCCGGTTTGCAGCCAGAGGGTATCATTGACGCTGGTGTGTTCCAGGCGATCCTCACCGACCAGTTGCAGAGAATTATCGGCGTCCTCCTGAAAAATCCGCACGGTGCCCAGTGGCAAGGGTAAACCCAAACCGTTGGCGACAGAGTTTTCGATTTTCAGGTAAACTGTCAATGGTTTTTCGCTCTCTGCCTGACGATAATTGTCCAACACGTAGAGCTTGCGGGCTTTGCCACGCAGTTCATCGTAGAGGGCAATTTGCTTGATTTCCCGATCACGGAGGGTGACGGGACGCTGGAGCTCATAAAGGTGGTAATCCATCAGTTCTCGTTCCTGAAAGGCACCCTTGGCGCTGACCGCATATTCCATGGTTTCTACATCGCGGGCAATGGCTGGTCGCGTCACGCGATGAACATCGCCGGCAATGACCCTGACCTTTGCATTTTCATAAGTAGCGCCGGAATTATTTTCCAGGGAAACCCACGAGTTCAGGCCGAAGTCGGTTTCGTTACGACTCAGGGCAAGGATATATTCCGCATGCCATTGCATGCCACCGGTCAGAAAAACGATTTCGGCTTCCACGGCACCCGTACTGGCGGCCTCGACCTGCCACTTCAGGGTCGGCCTGATGATCAATCCCTGCGGCAGTGCGGGAAAATCATAATTCAGGATAGTTCTGACCGCCGCGATTTGCAGGCCGCCGGTTGTGGTTTCGATCACCACAGCGTCTTGGTCAACATTAAGCAGTTTGCCACGGACCTCCCCGCCGTTTTCAAAGCGGAAGATAACCGTTTGTCCCAAATACTTTTCGAAAATCTTCTGGGAGCTCACTAAATCATAGAGATAGTTCTGCTCTAACAATTTGACCTTGCCGCTGGCTTTGGGGAAAGTCAGTTTGACACTGGTCGGATCAACCCGGGAAGGAACGCCTTCCAGATTGAGTTCCGAAACCCCGCGGGGCACGCTCCACGTCCGGTACTGGCGAATGACCGCCAGGTCTTTATTGTAGACCGTCACCTGCGGTGCGGGTTCCGCCGCCCAGCCCTGCGTCAACAACAATACACTTCCGCCAAGCAAGACCAGGGTTTTTAATTTGAACATCTTAATCCTCCTGTATGTAAGCAGGGGATATACGGGGTAGTCGCGGAGGCCCCGAAATGCCAGCATCATCACTCTGCCAGTGTTTTCAGGTTGGATTTCAGCTTGTTCAGCTGTTCTTTTAGCGCGGTTTCCTTTTCCCGCTCGCGTCGGACAATATCCCTGGGGGCCTTGTGCAGGAATTCGGCGTTGGTGAGTTTGGCGCTGGCCGCTTTTAAGAAATTGGTCAGTCGGGCAATTTCTTTGGCCAGCCGTTCGCTCTCACTGCGCACATCAATCAGTCCCTCTAAGGGAATAAAAATCTCCACGCCCTGCACAACGACGGTGGCGGCGGAATGCGGTTTCACGGCGTCTGGGGTGATTGCGACAGTTGCCACACGGGCTAAATTCCGGATGTAGTCCAGCGCTGTGGAGTCCTGAAAAAGTGCCGTAGTAGGTGTTGCGCTGGCACCGCGCACGACTAATTTGAGCGCGGTGGCGGGTGGGATATTCATTTCACTGCGGGCGGTTCGCAAAGCCACAATGACTTCCTGAATCAGGGCGAAGGTCGTTAGGGCCGCTTCGTTTCCAACATTCAAAGCGGCTTTAGGCCAGGGTGCGACCATGATATCCGGCTCGGCCGGACCCTTGAGATGTTGATAAATTTCTTCGGTAATAAACGGGGCGTACGGGTGTAAAAGTTTCAGGAAGTCCCGCATGACGTGGACCGCGACCACCAGCGCCGTCTCTTTTTCGCGCGGGGTCTTGTGATACAAACGGTCTTTGATCAGTTCGACGTACCAGTCACAGAAATCGCTCCAGATAAAGTCGTAAATGAGGCGGGCGACCTCATCAAAACGATATTTCTTCAGGTTGCGGTCGACCGCATGGATGGTCAGCTGCAGGCGGTGGAGAATCCAGCTATCAGCCAGATCCAGAGACTCCCGGACGGACTCGACTGATCGTTCCAGCAGCTCCGGTTGATTCAGATTCATCAGGATAAACCGGGCGGCGTTCCAGACCTTATTCATGAAATTGCGACCGACCTCCAAGCGTTCTTCGGAGAATAGAATATCCTGACCCTGCGGGGCGATGAGCATGACGCCGAATCGCAGGGCATCCGCCCCGTACTGATCAATCAGTTGCAGGGGATCGGGCGAGTTGCCCAGCGATTTGCTCATCTTGCGTCCCTGAATGTCGCGGATGATCCCCGTAAAGTATACATTTTTAAAAGGAATATCGCCGCGAAATTCCAAGCCGGCCATGATCATGCGCGCCACCCAGAAGAAAATGATGTCCGGCGCCGTCACGAGGTCATCGGTCGGATAAAACTTTTGCAGATCAGGGGTCGCTTCCGGCCAGCCCAGGGTCGAGAACGGCCAGAGCCAGGAGCTGAACCACGTATCCAGCACATCAGCCTCCTGACGTACTGGTGCCCCACACTTTGGACAGCCCGCCGGATCTTCTAACAGGGCGTCGCTCCAGCCGCAGGTGTCGCAATAAAAAACCGGGATGCGATGACCCCACCAGAGCTGCCGCGAGATGCACCAATCACGGACATTGGTCATCCAGTGCGTATATACCTTGACCCAGCGTTCCGGATGAAATTTGATCTTTTTATCAAGGACAACCTGCAGGGCCGGCTCCGCCAGAGGTTTCATCCGCACGAACCATTGTTCCGAAAGGTACGGCTCGACCATGACATCGGCGCGCTGACTAAATCCGACAGAGTGGCTGTAATTCTGGACTTTTTCCAACAAACCGCGGCGTTCCATTTCGGCGACCACGATTTTGCGCGCGGCAAAGCGGTCTTTACCGACAACCAAAGTCCCAGCATCGGCATTCATGGTCGCGTCGGGATTGAGAATGTTAAGCAGGGGCAGGTGGTGGCGCAGAGCGATTTCATAGTCATTCGGATCGTGAGCGGGAGTCACCTTCACTGCGCCTGTGCCGAAAGTACGATCCACAAAGTCATCTGCGATGATGGGAATCAAACGCTCGGCCAGGGGCAAGCGCACCGTTTTCCCAATATAGTCACGGTAACGATCATCCTGGGGATTGACCGCTACGGCCGTGTCGCCCAGCATGGTCTCCGGTCGGGTAGTGGCGACGGTAATGTGACCACTGCCTTCCTCAAACGGGTAACGAAAATACCAGAGGTGTCCCTGAATTTCTTTATGAATCACTTCCTCATCAGACAGCGCCGTCTGCGAACCGGGACACCAGTTGATGATCCGCTGACCGCGGTAAATCAGGCCTTTGTGGTAGAGTTCGACGAAGACCCTGCGCACCGCCCGGGACAAGCCCTCGTCCAGGGTAAATCTCTCGCGCTCCCAGTCTAACGCACAGCCGAGGCGCTGGAGTTGGCGCAGGATGATTGATTTATGCTTGAGCGCCCAATCCCAGACCAATTGGGTGAACGATTCGCGGCCGAGATCATGGCGCGTCTGTCCTTTGGCCCTTAAATTTTTCTCCACGACATTCTGGGTGGCGATCCCGGCATGGTCAGTACCGGGCAACCAGAGCGTTACAAAGCCTTTCATCCGCGCATGGCGGGTCAGGATGTCCTGGATGGTATTGTTCAGAACGTGACCCATGGTCAGAATGCCCGTCACGTTCGGCGGTGGAATGACGATGACAAAAGGTTTCCCCGGCGCATGCGGGTCGGCGTGAAAATATTTCCGTTCTGACCAGTATTTATACCACCTAGTCTCCACTTCCCGTGGATTATATATTTTTTCTAAGGCAAACGGCACTTGTTATCCTCGCTTATCTTTCTATCAGCAAACTGAAGGCTGTGGTGAGTTTAAGGACATTCTGATTGACTTGTTTCAGACGCCGGCTGAGCACCCGGGCGATATTTTGCATGACTAAGTTGCCAATCTCCGGATGCCGATTGCAGGTATCGAAGAAATCCTGTCTGTCAAGCCTTCCGATCAGGCACTTGTCGATCGCCTTGACCGTTGCCGTGCGTTTATCATCATCGCTGAACAGGCTCATTTCACCGAAGAACGGATGGGCGCCGGCCGAGAGTTTAATCAGGCTCTTTTCACGACTATCTACGCCGGAAGCGTCGGTTTTCAGAGTCAGGGCCTGACTGATTTCCACTTGGCCGTTCAGTAAAATGAGGATGGAGTTGCCGATGGCGCCCTCCTGGATGATGGCCTCGCCCGGTTCATACTCGATGACCTGAAAAAGCTTGCAGAAGGAGTTGACCTGATCGCCATTTAAGCCGGCGAATATTTCATACTCACTCAGGCTGGTGGAGTCACAGTGATTGTCGCGTAGAGTACTCATCTGAGTATAATAGCCTTTTCATTTGCCTGGACGATGTAATTGTCGTCAGGATTCAAATTGACTAAGATTTTATTTTCCTCGCCGATGCTTTTGCCGGCCTCGCGCAGTTTGCGTTCGATGAAGGCGTCAATATGCGAGGTATCCGAAGACAGAAAGTCGGTCAGCCCGATGGATTCGACCTGAGTTAGCAGGCCTATCAGCAGGGCTTTGTGCTGACTGCGGTAATGCTGAAAGAGCTCGGTGTATTTTTTTCCGACGAAGCGGGCGGGGATATTCTCGAGATTGAGGTTATTTTGAGTTTTGGGATCGAGAATTTGGTCGAAAACCTTGGGCAGACCGGGTTGGAGAATATTGCTAGCGATGAAGTAATCGGCGAAACGGTCGCTGACGATGACATCATCTGCCTTGGCGCGTTTGACGTGCACTTCATTGTCCGGATTTAAAATAAAGGCGATGACCCGCACTTTGGGGTAGCTGGATTTGATGTTCAGGGTCGCCAGTACGGTCTTTTCATCGGCATCGGTCGCATCGTACTGAACCAGATTAGGGACGAGAATGACATGCGCGGCACGTTTGATATTGGCGCGTTCCAACGGAGCTGTGCGGGTATAGTCACCGCGGATGAATTTGACCCGGCGCTTGGCGAATTTATCGAGAATGGAATTGATTTCCGCCTCGGGCAATTCATTGACCAAGACGATCTGCAGCCCCTGACGCGACAAGGTGAACATCGTGTCCATCAACGGCTCGGTACGGTTGTTCCAGCCGCAGATAATAATGTGATCTTCGTAGTCAAAGGATTCCAAACCCTGACCCTCCCTGATTTTCTTGGCGACAAATATAGAGGAAATAGTCGCGGTAATCAATGAGATCATGGAAACCCCCATGAACATGATAATGATGCCGACCAGGCGCCCCCCGGTACTGCGGGGAAAAATATCGCCGTACCCTACGGTAAAGACCGTCACTAAGGTCCACCAGATCGAATCCCAAAGATCACCATACAGACTGCTGTTCTGCGCGCGCTCGAAATACAACACGATGCTCGATGCAGTCATAATCAGAACTGCAAACAACAGCATCAGGCGCGTATTGCCTTTGCGCAACAGTGCCCCGAATTTCTTTAGCCGGCGCAAGTCATTTCCTCGTCAACTCAAATTTCCACAAAAATTTATCCCAATTTGCGCTCAGAAGCAAATCCACCGCTCTGCACCAATGGTGTTATAAGAGTTGGTCACGCCCTGAGTCTTTTCACCGCTGGAAATGCATGATGCTTGTCAAATACCTTCGCCGGTCGTAAATTCCGCCACGTTTTTCCGAAAACCAAGTTGTTTGAAAATCAATTATATCTGTTGTTTCCCAGCATATCCGGAAGCCGCCGGCGCGGTTTGTCGGGATGGAACTCGACTGTGTTGGAGGTCAGCATCAACAGAGCCTGCCGGGCCGTCCGGCACTTTTACTGCTCCACACAGTCAACGCAACAGCTAATCTTCATTCGGGGATCGTCCAACGGCAGGACTACGGCCTTTGGAGTCGTCCATCCAGGTTCGAATCCTGGTCCCCGAGCATGCAATTAACCAAAGAGATAAATATGGACATGCAAGCCAGGATCTTCACCGGACGTTCCAACCCCACCTTAGCGCACAAGATTGTGGACCTGCTCGGCACGACGCCCGGCGCTATTTCCATAAGTAATTTCAGCGATGGTGAAATCCGGGTCAAAATTGAGGAGAACATCCGTGGTAAGGACGTTTTCATCGTGCAATCCACCAATCCACCGGCGGAAAACATTCTCGAGTTACTCCTGATTTTGGATGCCGCGCGCCGCTCCTCGGCCCGCCGCATCACTGCCGTGATACCCTACTACGGTTATGCCCGGCAGGATCGCAAGGACCAGCCCCGCGTGCCGATTTCAGCGCGCCTGGTTATGGATGCGATCGTCAGTGCCGGAGCCGATCGGATCATGGCTATGGACCTGCATTCCACTCAAATCCAAGGCTTTGTAAACATTCCGTTCGACCACCTGTACGCCAAAACCATATTTGTCGAATATCTAAAAGAGCTGGTTCGGGACGACGAATACATCGTGGTGACCCCTGATGTCGGCGGGATCAAGATCGCCCGCTCCTACGCCAAAATCTTAGGTTTACCCCTGACCATCATTGATAAGCGCCGTCCGCATCCGAACAAGGCCGAGGTCATGAATATCATTGGCGATGCCACTGCTAAAAAAGCCCTGGTCATTGACGATATGATCGATACCGGCGGCAGTGTCACCGAAGCCGCCCGGCTCCTGCAAGAACGCGGTGTGGAGTCCATTATAGTGGTCGCTTCGCATGGTCTGTTCTCCGGTCAGTGCATCGAAAGGCTGACCGCCGCTCCTATTGATAAGGTCGTCGTCACTGATTCCATTCTGATTCCCGAACAGCATATTTTCCCCAAACTGGAGATCGTTTCCGCCGCACCCATGTTGGCCGAGGCGATCAAGCGTATTCATCGTGAAGAATCAATAAGTTCACTATTTGAGTTCTAAGACAAGGAGTATTTAATGTTAGAGTTCAAACTAAATTCCGAACCCCGCCCTGACCTGCAGAAAGGTGCCACCAAGCGCTTGCGCCGTGCGGGTAAAATTCCGGCCGTCTATTACTTCCATCACACCAGCCCGGTAGCCATTGTTCTGGATCAAAAAGAACTGATTACCGCACTGCATTCCAAAGCCCATGTCTACGATCTGCAAATCGGTAAAAAAAGCCATAAATGCATCCTCCGTAAAGTCCAGTACGATCCGGTCAGTGACGCGATCCTGCATGTCGATTTTATGGGCGTCTCCATGGATGAACTGATTACCGTTTCGGTACCAATTCGCGTCACGGGCACAGCGGTGGGAGTCAAAACATTCGGCGGCATACTCGAACAGCATCTCTGGGAATTGCAGGTAAAATGTAAAGCCACCGACATCCCGGATACCATTACCCTGGACGTGACTGACCTTAACCTCGGTCAGTCAATCAATGCCGGGCAGATCAAATTAGAAGGGGTTACTATCCTTACCGCACCCACCGCTTCGATAGTATCAGTAGTCCAGCCGACCGGTGCCAAGGAAGAAGAGGAGGCCAAGGTCGCCGCCGAAGCTGCCGCTGAGGAGGCGGAAGGTGAAGGCGAGCCAGCCACCGAAGAACCCGCCGAAAAAAAATCAACCCGTGCATGAGCTATCTAAATTCCCCTTTTTATGATAAAGGTCATTCTCGGCTTGGGTAATCCCGGAACAGCTTACCGTAATCACCGGCACAACATCGGCCATCTGGTCGTGGATGCCTATCTCCAGCACCAGGCCCTGACTTTTCCACCGGCCCGGAAACCTGTGCAGATCGTCCGGGATCAACACCAGGCGCTCTGGCTGGCCAAGAATAAAACCTATATGAACCAAAGCGGTTTGGCGGCTCGGGCGCTGAGGCAGAAATTGTCTGTTCAACCATCGGAAATGTTGATCGTCTATGATGACCTTGATTTGCCACTGGGGAAACTGCGTCTAAGGACGGGCGGCTCTGCCGGCGGACATCGCGGTATGCAATCGGTGATTGAATATTTGGGAGGCGCCGCCGTACCGCGTCTGCGGCTGGGCATCGGCCCGCAGACTCCCGGCGTACCCTCCGAAGATTTCGTGCTCAGCGCTTTTCGCCAGGAAGAACTACCGCTGGTCACCGCGGTCATTCAATCAGCTGTAAACTGTTTATTGACCCTGCCCGAGCATGATTTCGCCGACGTCATGAGTCAGTGTAATCGAACTGACCTGCGTCCCGCCGACAATACGCACCGCACCGCCACGCCATCCGTTGCCAACAAACAAATCTCTTAAACAAAGGAGTACGGATTTGAGGTACTACGAAAATCTCTTTATTGTCAACCCCAACATCGAACAAGACCGTCTGGCCCAATTGATTGAAGCTGTCAAGGCTGAGATCACCAGGCTGAATGGAGCGGTCTTCAATCTGGAGGACTGGGGCAAACGCCGCTTGGCCTACCAGATCAAGAAACATCGCTACGGCACCTATATTTTAGTGCAATTCGAGTCCACCGATGCCCAGATCATCCGCGAGCTGGAAGCCTGGATGCGACTGAACCAGAGCATTTTGGCCTTTATTACGGTCATCTTGGAAGAAAAACCGGTTGCCAAGCCGGTTGACGAACCGGTCAGCGCAACCAGCGCCTGAAATGGTGCAATAATTTCATCCATCAAACCCATTAGAAAGGAAACGTCATGGCATTACTGAGTAAACGCAAAATCTGCAAATTCTGCGAAAATCGTGACGAGAAAATCGATTATAAAAACTACAAGACGCTACGGCGCTTCGTAACTGAACAGGGAAAAATCATTCCCAGCCGCATCACCGGCACCTGCGCCCGGCACCAGCGTGAACTGACCCGGGCGATCAAACGCGCCCGCAATATTGCGCTGTTACCTTACAGTTACGATGTTATTCAAAGCTACAAATAACCGGCAGACAGGAGGTTTCTGTGCGCGTCATCTTAATCAAAGACCAGGAAAAATTAGGTAAAATTGGTGATACCCTAGATGTCAAAGGCGGCTTCGCCCGCAATTATTTAATTCCGCAGGGAATCGCCCTGCCCGTTAATAGTTCCAGCCTTAAACGCATCCAGGAAGAAATCCGCCTCAAGGACCTGCGCAATCAAAAAGCCTTGCGCAAATCCCAAGAACTGGCGGAAAAACTCCAGGCGCTGTCTCTGACCGTGCCGGTGCAGGTCGGCGAAGAAGACCGCGTTTTCGGGGCGGTTACCGCCCAGATGGTTGCCGATCAGCTCCAGGAAAAGGGCTATGACATCGATAGGCGCCACATTCAGCTGGAAGAACCCATCAAGGCGCTGGGAATCTTTGAAATTCCCATCCGGATTCACCCCGAGGTCACCGCGACTGTCAAACTCTGGGTCGTAAAGGCCTAAACCGCCCCCGATCGCCAGCTCCTTTTACACAAGTCCGAAACTGACATGTTTCGTCTTGTGTTTTTTCGGTTTATTGGATAATCTTAGGCGTTAGCCATGAATCCTGAAAAACGCTATATCGAGGTCGTTTTGCCGTTGACGGTACACAAAAGCTATACCTACCAACTGCCACCGGCCTACAACGGACCCGTTTTCATCGGCCAGCGGGTCATTGCTCCGCTTAAAAACAGTAAAACAATGGCCTTTGTTTGGCGAACCTCACCAATCCCACCCGCCGATCGCGAAATCAAACAGATCGAAGAGCTCATCGACCTCGTTCCGCTCTTCCCAGTCGAACTGTTTGGCTTTCTTGAGAAACTGGCACATTATTATTTATGCCCCTTGGGGAAGGTTCTGGCGGCCGCCATCCCGGCGGAGTACCGGCTCCTAAAGAACCGTCAGCTTAGCCCGACTGACCGATCTGCCACCGATCTTTCTGCCTATCGTGACCTGTATGACTATATCGCTCAGAAAGGCGCGCGGCTCTTTGGGAACTTAAAGCGCAAATTTGCTCCGGATTATCTGTCAGCTGGACTGACTGCACTGAAAAATAACGGCTACATCCAGGAAGCGCCGGTCTTCCGTTTGCGTGGAACCCGCAATGCTCCGCCGCAACGAATTCAACTGACCGCCCCGGTGTCCGAGCTGACCATCAGTTCCCGTGCCCGTCGGCAACAGGAGATCATCAGTGCCTTGCTGTCAGCCAACGGCCTGATTACTGATGCCTATCGTTATTCATTTTCGGCCAACGCCCTTTCTGCCCTGCAGGCAAAGGGTCTGATCAACATTACTTACGAAGCCCGCACAATTGAAAATCTCTGGCAGGATTACACTGCGCGCCAAAAAGCAATTACCCTGTCTCCCGACCAAGAGCACGTGGTCCAGACAATCAGCCAGGCGCTGACCGCGGAAAAATTCGCTCCCTTTCTGCTTGAGGGCGTCACGGGGAGCGGTAAAACCGAAATCTATCTCAAACTTATTCATGAGGCACTGCATCGGGGACGAGGAGCCTTGGTTCTTGTTCCGGAAATTACTCTGACTTCCCACCTGGCCGGACGTTTCCGGGGAGAATTTGCCGATAAAATCGCCATCTGGCATAGCAATCTCACCACCGCGCAACGCAGTAATATCTGGCAAGCCATCCAGAAAGGTGAGTATCCGGTTGTAATCGGCGCGCGCAGTGCGATATTTCTGCCGATTCCCAATTTGGGGCTGATTATCGTGGACGAAGAGCAGGACACTTCCTTTAAGCAAAAAGGACAGGAACCGCGTTACCAGGCCCGCGACGCCGCTTTGCTCCGTGGCCAGGTGTGCCAGGCAACGGTGGTACTGGGGTCCGCCACGCCCAGCCTGGAAACATACTATAATTCCGCCACCGGCAAATTATCCCGCCTGGTACTGCCGCACCGTTACTCCAAAGCCCCAAACGCCATTATCCATATCGTGGACATGAAGCAGGAATTCAACGCCACCGGCAATTCCCAAAATCCCTTATCGCGTCTGTTAGTGGAAAAAATCCAAACTACGCTCGATCGCCACCAGCAAATATTGCTACTGCAGAATCGCCGTGGTTATTCCCATGTCCTGCTTTGTGCTGACTGCGGCTGGGTGCAGGAGTGCCGTAACTGCGACATTCCCATGACCTACCATAAAAAACAGGCCCTGATGCTCTGCCACTATTGTTATCTGACCACCCGTCCTCCCGCCGTTTGCCCTCAATGTCAATCCAATCGTTTCCTTTTCCCCGGCGTGGGGACCCAGAAAGTAGAAACCGTTCTGAAAGACTTGTTCCCTTCCGCGATAGTCAGTCGCCTCGATCTCGATGCCAAACAGGAACGGGACTACACACAGCGCATCCTGCGCCGCTTCGAGCAGAATAAAATCCAAATCATCATCGGTACTCAGATGATCGCCAAAGGCCTGGACTTCCCCAACGTGACTCTCGTGGGGGTCATCAACGCCGATATCGGTTTGTACTTGCCCGATTTCCGGGCCCGCGAAAGGGTTTTTCAGTTGCTATATCAGGTTTCAGGGCGCGCCGGGCGCGGTGAAATACAGGGCGAAATCGTCATTCAGAGCTTCAATCCGCAGGATTTTGCGATCCGCGCTGCCGTTCAGCAAAACTTGGAAATGTTCATCAATCGCGAGCTCAACGAGCGCAATCCTCTCAATTATCCTCCCTTCAGCCGCCTGGCACTGATTCAGGTGTCTGATCTGAACGATCAGCGGGCGGATTCTGTGGCGCATAAAGTCGCCGATTTTCTCCTGCCGCTCCGAGGTAAGATTGAAATCAGCGGCCCGGCGCCGGCAGCCTTGAGCCGGCTGAACAACCGCTATCGCTATCTCCTGATCCTCAAATCCCGCAAAGAACATGATCCCAACGGTTACCTCCTGCGTGCCCTCCTTCAGCAATTATTGAACTCTAAAACCTATAGTTCGCTCAGCCACCAGGCGCGGCTTACGATTGACATTGACCCGATGGACCTTTTATGAAGACCGCATGGCTGGTTAGCCTCTGCCTGCTCTGTATGGCAACAGGATTAGCCAACACTAATGCGCCAGTGGAGGTCAAATGTCCTGCGGCATATAACCAACTCGGACAGTTCACCCGCCAGGCCGCCGAAGTCTTGATCAATGAGATCACCGACAAATTGGCACTTGACGCGGCACCGGTTAAAATCGTGCTGACAGCGCAGGAAAACGATTTCGAAAAATATACCCAAACGGCTCTGCCGGAGTGGGCCAGCGCCGTGACCATTTTCCCGCCGGGCGTGATCGTGATTAAGACTCCCGACCTGACGCGTTCGACCCTGCGGGCCTATCGCACAGCCTTGCGCCACGAACTGGTTCATCTGCTCCAGGGCAAGCAGGTGCCTCTTAACCTGACACCAACCTGGTTCAACGAGGGGTTGGCGACTTACCTGACCGGGGAATTCGACATTGACCAGCGTGTAACTCTCTCACGGGCGCTCTGGAGCAAACGCCTCATCCCGCTTGAGCAGCTGGATGAGCTCCTGCATTTTCCCTCTGCTCAGGCGGAACTGGCTTATGCGGAATGCGCCGGAGCCGTGGAGTTTCTCATCAGCATTTATGGTTCCTCAACCGTTTCGACCATCCTCCAGCGCATGCAACAGGGCACTAATTTCGATGCAGTCCTGTCTGAAATCATCGCCACCGACGAAACATTCTCCGATTTGTACCAGCAATATCTGACTAAACACTTCACCTGGATATTTCTTCTGGACATTCAGAATTTTTTGTGGTTAATTATACCCGGATTGGTGTTCTTGGCTTATTTGAGCATCCGCCACCGGAACAAAAGCATATTGCAGAAGTGGAACGCAGAAGAAATAACGCAAGAAAATGCTGAGCAAATTTAAAGTCAGTCTCGTCACGCTGAGCATACTGTTAGGCCAGATGGTGCTGGCCCAGGCGCTCTTTCAGGGCTTGGATCAACCGGTGGATGCGCGTGGCTGGGCGCTGGGAGCCGCACTGAACGGGCTGGCCGGCGGGCCTTCTGGTATCACCTTTAATCCGGCCCTGCTAACCCGCTCGGAACGACTCTGGCAAACCACTATAACCGCCTATATACTGGATATTCGTTCCACCAACCTGATCGCGATCCTACCACTCGCCAGGAATCGTGGCCACGTCGGTTTCCACCTCGGTTACCTCAACTACAGCGATTTTACCGAAACCGATGAGGCCAACAATACCCTCGGAACCTTTAGCGCCGGCGACCTGTACCTGCGACTTGCCTATGGTTATCAGATCAGCCGTCGTTTAAGTGCCGGTTTGGCGACGACACGGGCACAGAGTCGGATTGGAGCTCAACAGGCTACCGCCTGGCTGGGTTCAGCCGGGCTGTTATATTACGAACCGGTATCAACCATCGCCGTTGGAGTGAGCTATACGAATTTCGGGAATATGACCGCAGGATTCGGCGGAACGCGCGAAGAGCTTCGGCCCTTGCTGATGGTCGGTGTGTCTAAAAAATTAGCCCATTTACCAATGACGCTTACCGGTGATCTGATGCATCGGGCAGTAGCCAATAACACCATCAAGATCGGCGGCGAATTCAACTTCCGCGACACCTACTTTCTACGTTGGGGAACCTCGACGCGCCGTTTTCAGATCGGCTCGCAGGAAACCCTTACCAGCTTTTTCGGGGCCAGCTCGTTCGGCGCTGGTTACCGCTGGCGGTCGTTCCAGCTGGATGTAAGCACCCTTTCTATCGGACACGCCGGACAGGTTACCGCCATTAGCCTTACCCAAAAAATCTAACGAGGAGCAAATATGCCAACGAAAAATTACCTTACTCTATTAGTTGTCGGTCTGATACTATTGATGGTATCGGCTTGCGATGAAAATACTCGCGATACCTACAGCTATGCGGGCGATGTCGAGCCAATTTTCACACAACGCGACTGCAAATTCTGCCATACTTCCGACCAGAACATTCACCTCGACCTAACGAACCATGCCGGGCTGATGCGCGGCAGTGATAACGGCGCGGTCGTGGTTCCCGGCGATGCTGATCACAGTCTGCTTTATCTCAAGGTGGCCATGGAACAGCCGCCCCGCGGCGAGCGGATGCCGCTCGGGCATGATCCCCTGACTACAACCCAAATCAGGATCATCGAAGACTGGATCAACACGGGCGCTCAGAACAATTAGCTACGCGGGTTTTGCTAAATCATTATCAGCGTTTGACCCGCCGGCTATCCCAGTAGAGATACAGACACAGCAAGGCAAACATCACGAAGCCGAGGATTTCGGCCCCGGGTGACGCGCTCCATTTTTCAGTGCCGAGACTCCGCATGAGACTCCAGGTATCATCACTGAATTTGCGTCCTACAAACAGGATGATGGCCGCCACCACTCCCATAATCGCCCCGCCAGCGATAAAACCGGAAGCGATCAGGGTCCCGCGTTCCCGGCGCTTTTCAGACAGCTCCTTGTCTTTGCCGCGGGTTACAAAATAACCAATCAATCCACCCACTAAAAGCGGGAAGGTCAGATGAATAGGCAAATACATCCCCAAAGCGAACGCCAGCGGCGGCACGCCAATAAAATTCAGAATGACAGCCAAAAACACTCCGGCCAGGTACAATAACCAGGGCGCCTGGGCGCCGGTCATCAAGGGCTGCAGCACCGCCGCCATCGCGGAAGCCTGCGGCGCTTCCAACCCACCCGGTCCAAAACCATAGGTCTTGTACAAAAGCAGAATGACCAGCCCCACCGCGGCGGCCGAGACAAACGTCCCAATCACTTTGGAAATTTCCTGCCTCTGCGGCGTCGTTCCCAACCAGTAACCGACCTTTAAATCGGTAATAAAGCCGCCAGCCATGGACAACGCCGTACAAACCACGCCGCCCACCAGCAAGGCCGCTAACATCCCCGCCTCACCCACCAATCCGATTTTCACCAGGATCACCGAAGTCAGGATCAGAGTCATGAGCGTCATACCGGAAACCGGGTTGGAGCCGACAATCGCAATCGCCCGGGCGGATACCGTCGTGAATAAAAAAGTAATCACTAACACGATCCCCAGGGCGGTCAGGGCGTACGTCAGGTTATTGTGCATTACCCCGAAAAGGAAAAAGGCCAGGATCAACAATACCGTCACCAAAATCAGAGCCGCCACCCATTTCATCGAAATGTCTTTCTGGGTGCGCGCCATCGCCGGACCGGTCTGACTTAATTTACCTCCGAAAATCTCCCGCCCCGCCAGTCCAAACGCACCAACGATGATTCCGGATGATTTCAAGACCCCGATGATACCAGCCGCGGCGATTCCCCCAATACCGATATGGCGGACATAATCTGCAAATATCTGATTGGCATTCATCTGGCTGATCGGCAGTGTCGACTGCAGGATGGGAACAGGAATATACTGCCCGATAAAAAACACCACCGGCACCAGCACCCACCAGGCCAAAAACGAACCCGAAGCGATGATCAGCGTATAGCGCAATCCGATGATATAGCCCAGACCGGTTACCGCTGCTCCAATATTAATTTTCAACAGCCACTTGATTTTATCTGCCAGAACCTGACCCCAGCTAAAGACCTGGGTCGTGACAACCTCTTTCCACAACCCTAAGGCGGAAACACAGAAATCATACAAACCGCCGATGACCGCCGCAATAGCGAGGATCTGGGCCTGCTCCCCGCCTGCTTCACCGGCCACCAGCACTTCCGTCGTGGCGGTCGCTTCCGGAAAGGGAAACTCCCCGTGCATTTCCTTCACAAAATACTTCCGGAACGGAATCAGGAACAAAATGCCCAAAAGTCCGCCGCACAGCGAAGCCAAGAATATCTGAATAAAGTTCGCCCGCAGACCTAAGATATAAATACCCGGAATAGTAAAAATCGCTCCGGCGACAATCAAACCCGAAGCGGCTCCGATAGACTGGATAATGACGTTCTCCGCCAAGGCATTTTTTCGCTTCCAGAGCACCGAAACCCCGACCGCCAATATGGCAATGGGAATCGCAGCCTCAAATACATGCCCGATTTTCAGCCCCAAATAGGCGGCGGCCATGGAAAAAATCACGGCGTACACTAACCCCCAGATGACCGACCAGACCGAAAATTCCGGGACGACGATGTCATCCGGGATCAGCGGTCGGTATTCTTCGCCGGGTTGCAGTTGACGATACGCGTTTTCGGGGAGTTTGGTGGATGTCTTGACGGATTCCATGGTGCCTCCTGCGGGTGGGTTGGTATAATTTGCTGTATTAAAAGATCAGGATAAACGGATAATTAAAGGCCTTCAGATCTGAACGGGTTCTTGGGACCTCAATGAACTTTATTTAAAATATATTGTTTGATGCGATCGGACAGATCCTCAAAAAGCTGATTAATTTCTTCATCGCTCTTTGACTCTAACCACTCCCGGACTTTCTGCCCGTGGCGCTGGGTCCAGTCAAAATAGGCGCGTTTACCGACATCATGCCCGGCATCCTGACTGCGACACCATTTATAATCATCCATTGCGGCGATCTGGATGCCCATTTCTTTTTCATGCCGCGACAACACCTTAGTGGTTGGCGTAGTACTCTGTTGGATTGACTGCCGGTTTTTTTGATAACGATTCACTGTGCGACGTTTTTTGACTGGCAAATATATAATCGGGCTGTTTAAAATGCAACCTCCAAACGGCAAAAATACCGCCTCTTTGTAAATGGTGGTCAGCTATTAAACCTGAGCTGTTGGACTGCGGCTAATAGCGGGGTATTGCCGGCTATCACTCCTTTTGGAATCACTGTGCGGCGCCGATTGAATCGAATTCCCAAACCAAGCCGGCTAATCACTATCCCGCCGGCTTCCTGCATTAAACAGGCTCCGGCCGCTACATCCCAGAGGTTCTTTGGTTTCAGACTGATGTACAGGTCTGCTTGTCCAGCCGCCACGCAGGCGATTTTGTAAGCTGTGCTACCGCGTGCTTCCAATTCCCTAAAAAAGGCCTGGTATGGTTGCCAGCGTCCAGCCTCGGCTTCGCTCCGACTAACGAGCAGGCGTGCCTGCCCGGGCACCGACGTGTCGGGACAGTGACATTGCACCCCGTTGAAAAAACAGCCTTTGCGCCAAGCGGCATGGAACATTTCCTCAGATAGCGGATTGTACACAATACCCACGACTGGTGTTTGGCGGTACACCAGAGCAATCGAAATCGTGAATTCCGCCCGGTGCGCGATAAATTCCTTGGTGCCGTCCAGCGGATCAACAACCCAGACCCGTTCTTTCGTCAGGCGCTCCGGTGTATCAGCCGTTTCCTCAGATAGCCAGCCATCAAAAGGGAAATTGCGCAACAAGGTCGTGCGCAACAGCCTGTCCGCAGCTTGATCCACGTTGGTTACCGGATCATTGGGGTGTTTGTAACGGACATCCGGCGCAAGCTTAAATTGTTCTCGGATGTAATGACCGACTGCTAGGGCGGCCGCCCGGGCAATGGCTAACTCCCTCTCAAAATCCCGTCGGATCACTGTTTTAGTTACGGGTTAGATCTTGGTTTTCAGAATCACCACGTCGCGTAACTTTTCCGGTGGGAAAAGCTTACCATTCTGATCGAAACTGTTCAGCTGGCTGTTCGCTATAAACAGATAGGCATTGTCAGCCACCGTTCCGGAAGTCGGTATACTAAACTCCGGATTATGCGATTCCAAAACTTTCATTTTCACGATGGCGTCACCGCTCGGATTGAGTTTGAACAGCACCACGCGGTTGAGAAAATTCTGCACCCCGATCAAATTGCCTTTGTGGAATTTCAGTCCTTCACAGTTGGCGGTCAAAACATTCTCGGGATAGGGCAAAGCGCTAATTTGGCGCGTGGCGAGCGGGATGTACAGAATGCCGTTGGCGTGCGCAACGTACAGGACTTTGTCGTCATCAGACAGGGCAATCCCGTTGGGATGAATGAAACCGCGCAGATCGATAAATTTTTCGAGCGTATCGCGCTGGACATCCAATCGATAAACCGCCGGGAAAAAACCGTCGCAGATGTACACGTTGCCGAGGTTGTCCAGCGTCAGGTCATT